>Ga0307513_10010588_pt1 | contig 11536 bp, 12 predicted proteins | sample 15_EM_MG_FD_202174 | JGI IMG/M metagenome (GOLD analysis project Ga0307513, IMG submission 202174) | Populus trichocarpa ectomycorrhiza microbial communities from riparian zone in the Pacific Northwest, United States - 15_EM | ecosystem: Host-associated > Plants > Roots > Unclassified | place... | reverse complement strand
AGAGTCCTTTTTGCCACACCCGCAACTCACAACCTTGGATTCGGCAACCGGAAAGTGGCTACGTCTGAGCTGTTTGAGGAGTTTGTGGTCACGAAAGCTGTAGTCCCGCAAAACTTAGTGGCGCGACGCAGAACAAGCCCGAATTTATCGGTGCAGCGCTGTCTCAGAGAAGAGAAGAGGCAGACCACCCATAGGTATGACTGAGCTTTCATCTCAACCTTCTCATTCTGGTCATAACTGTTTCATCGAAAGCCGGGTTCTCCAAAAAACTAACCTATATCAGTGTTCGGGTAGTATTCACCCATTGGTATTGAAATATTATCCATTGTCATGGTCTGTAAGTCACCTTGTCTTCGTCGATCTCCAGTAACGTAGTCATTTTCACCTCGACCTAGTGCATATAGACATCATATTTTGTTGCAAGCTATCGACGGGATATGAGAAGCATACTGCCACCTAGACCCACGCGTAATACAATAGATTGTCCAACAAGCAAACGTGAACATGAAAGAAAAAGGCCACAGGGCACAAGGCATAGCGGCGACGTGTGTGTGTGTGTGTGTGATGCAATGTAATACAATACACTGGCTAATGGCCAGCAAGCATAGTCATTTGTCATGCATGCGTGAACTTCTCGCCCATTGCGGGAAAGGAGTCATATTTAGCTGCAAAGTAGAGGAGATGCATAGACTGGTCCTGGATCTATGCATGGATAAATATCTGCTTCACCTTCCGGATACCTTCCAACAGCCTCGCCAGGAGGTCCAGGATCCTCTTCATCCGCCCTAAGCCACGTTGCACGCCTTCCAGCTGGTCCCAAGTCGCTCCTTTATTCTCCATGTCCGTGCGGCCGTGTTCCAGAAGCCGGGTTGCCTTCTTGGCCGCTACCTGGCCCACCGGGGTGGGAGGATTCGTGATATTCTGAGACGGCTCATAGAGAGGGAAAAGTTCGGTCGTCGGTTGTGGCTCAAGGCCGTCTAACCAGTCATAGAGTTCCACCAGCATTTCCAATCCGCTCTGCTCGGCGGCCTTCACAGATTCGCGCAAATCTGCTCTTGATGGTCTTCTCATGTTCGGGTTATCCTCAAGCGCGAGGTACTTCTTCTGGAGCACGACGGGGTTGTCGAGGTGGAACTGAGGAGCGCCTCTGAGCGCCTCCGGGATAGTGTCCTGAGAGAAGTTCCAAGAGAGGGGGCTCAGGACGTTGGTGAAAATGAAGGCAATATTATTAGCCAGGGTTTTTGGGAAGATGGAAGACAGGGTGGAGAGTACGGAGGGCAAGCCAGTGCCGCGCGGAACAGTCCCATTGGCTAGGACGAGGACGGCCGAGATGGAGCCGACATTCTCCTTGATCTGAGTCATAATAATCCTCTTGTGGAGCTCGTCTTGCTGAATACCACGAGTGTCGGCTAACCCAAGGGTGTCGAGGATGCGAACCTTGGGAAGAGGTTACGCGTAGTCACCACAGTTAAACACTCCGGTACTTACTACTACGCCGTTGCTGCTCGTAAATTCGTACAGGTGGGCCGAGTTGGTCTGGCTCTGGTTGTCTAGACCACCTTGCTCGTTGGTATGGTCGAGGATGTCAAAGTCGTAGTGGTCAGTGTCCTTGCCGAGAAGGACATTAGCCATGAATTCCAAGACTGACGACTTTCCGACTCCAGTCTCTCCAACGAGAAGGATGGTGTAGGCTTTATTCTTTGACGTCTTGATGACCCCCTTCCTAGGATACTCTACGTCGCTAGAATATACGGTTAGAACCTATATACCGGAGCTGTTGTGGGCCTACTTGATAGTCAGGTCGTTATCCGCATCATCCGGTGTATGAGCGCTCTCGTCGACTGCTGGGGCCCTTCCGTGTGGGCTAGCCGAATTGATGATAGCCTGATTAGAAGGGACTTCGTTACTGGACATACTACTCGAGTTAGTAGTTATCCACGGCTTAGATTTCCGCCGGAACACTCACGGCTTAGGCTTGACTTGAATGTCGGTCGACATTTGTGACATTCGTGATGCCGAGATAACCCAAGAGCGGTCGTGATTACGTTTTCCGTTGCCTCAGAGGATTGCCAAACGTCTGCGGGATTGGAGGTCTTGAGTCGATGCCCGATCTCGCGTTCGTGCTCACATTATATCAGGCATATCAGGCGCTGGAACACATCGAGGTGCTCGGTAAATGCGGCCTCCATTGGGTGTGAAGCCGAAGCAACTGATATTAAAACTCAGCAGGGCTCACAAGACTCGAGGTGAGTGCTGTTCTGAGGCGGTAGGATCGCTTTTTGTGGCTTCCTAGGTAGGTGAGGTTGAAGGGTGGGTACAACTGCTTCGAGGCTGTCGAGAAGCCTGTTTTGGTGTCCGCCTGGCTTAGGACGTCCACCGTGGGCAACTTGTCTTTGTTGGTCCAAGTGCTGCTGGTGTGCTACCTAGCACGTCATTGGCAGATCGGCTATACCCTGCAGCGCTCTCTTGGTGCGTCATTACCGATGCGTTCATGGACCCAGGAAATTGTTTTTGGAGCCATGGAAAGACTCACGGAACTCGAGCTGACCCTGGCTTGGACGATGATGTAAGAGGCGCCTTAATTAAGGAGCATGACTTCCGGTGCTTTGTATGGTCACGTATACAGAGTGCTGCACTCAACGGAAGTGCGATAGAATAGGGCGACAGAGGTGCACCCAGGAGCGTGGGCAGAGATGACCAGGAACCAGGGCTTCAATTTTGGCAATCTCACCAGCCTAACTCGGATAGAATTGTGGCAATAGCCTGACACTGTCCACTCCCTCCGTGGATCTTGGATAGAGATAGACTTCGTGAATGCACCCTCGCAGTCCATTGTTCTAGGGTTCTGTTCTGGGGTTCGTCAGAGTCCGGCCGTCGTTCTCGAGGTGACCCGGCCCCCCGTGATTTGAATCGCCGAAAGTGGGTGGAAGCGTGACTCTATTAAAACTCCCCAGTCGTGTCGCGCGACTCTTTTTTGGAGTTTTTGGAGACCAATGTGACGGGTTGGAACACTAATACCCTGCACGACGATTTGTCCGCTGGTTATCTCGGCATTTGGAGAGCCGATTCATGTTCGGGTATGCACGGCCGACGCGAGCAAGGTCGTTCACGTCGCCTCGTGACCGGCTGCTTCCGCTGTTTTGTTCCCAACCTCGAGTGGACACCACGGCTCGGACGACCAAGATTAGGAAATTTATAGTCGTCATCAAGGACAGAGTGTTGCCAAAGTAAGGGAGAGAACTCACGGCAGAGGTCGGTGGGGAAGCCTTCAGTCGCTCAGTCTCCACATGGCTAGCTCTCTGCAGTATTCATGGCCGGGGCTCGGTCAGCCAGGCAGGTGGTGAGTTTCGCTTGCCTCGCGCCCATAGACCCAGAGGTGGGTCTTACTACTTGTCAAATTTTTATTGCCTCCCACTTTCTTATCCAGTGGACAAGCGCTTCTCATGCCGTTGGACGCGAAATGCTGGCTCACAACGCAAGGAATGTTATCGATATCTGGAAAAGACCACTCTCCAAGCGATGTTCACTGTGTCCGTCAGCTCGGTCGAGCAAAGTTGACCATAGCCACCGATGGTCCCGCATCGTCCAAACAATGTCTGCTACCGTTCAAGTGGGAGTCTTATTTAATTACTGACTTTTTCCAGCGATCGGTTTCACTAGTTCCACTCCAGCGACCTAAGAACGGACTCTGACCCTTCGAAGGCACATTCCAATAACAAGACTGCGGTTTTCAGGTAAATTACAACGATCCGTTTTACATATCCGCCACTGACCATATTTCCAGCGACCCACAACATTGTCTTCATGTTCGCCAATGCCTTGAGCCCCCTCTAATTTTCCTCAGAATGCCATCCCGGTGGTGCTCAAAGACGCCCCTCAATTTCTCCTCAACAACACCATCGCGCTCCAGAAGAAGTACCTTAAGCCCAAAGACGACCCAAATATGAAGAAAACGAAGACGGAATGACCGCCTTGCTCGTTGGTATGGTCGAGCATTTCAAAGTCGTAGTGGTCAGTGTCCTTGCCGAGAAGGACATTAGCCATGAATTCCAAGACTGGGGACTTCCCCACGCCAGTCTCCCACAAGAAGGATGGCATAGGCCTTGTTCTTTAACGTTTTGATGACCCCCTCCCTAAGAGACTCTACGTCGCTATGAAATACGGTTAGAACCCGTATACCGGGGCTGTTGTGGGCCTACTGGATAGTTGGGTCGTTATCCGCATCATCCGGTGTATGAGCGCTCTCATCGACTGCCGGGGTATTTCCGCGTGGGCTAGTCGAATTGATGATAGCCTGATTAGAAGGGATTTCGTCACTGAGTGAACTAATCGAGTTAGTAGTTGCAGGAACACTCACGGTTTAAGCTTGACTTGAACGTCGGCCGACATTCGTGATACTGAGATAACCGAGAAACGGTCGTGATTTTGTCTTCCTTTGCCTCAGAGAATGGCAGATGGGGGCACCAACTCAAGGGACCCCAACCAGCCTCCAATCCCACAGACCTTTGCAAGGTCCGGCGTCCGTGCTCATAATGTGTCAGGCGTTAGAACACATCGAGGTGCTTGATAAATTCGGCCTCCATGGGATGTGAAGCCGAAACAACTGATATTAAAACTCAGCAGGGCTCACAAGACTCGAGGTGAGTGCTGTTCTGAGGCACCTGGAATGCGATAGGACCGCTTTTTGGTAGCTTCTTAGGTAGATGGGGTTCGAAGGGCGGGTACTGTCAGAATTTGGGCTTTCGAGGATTCGTTTCGTCTTCCATGCCCATACATCAGGTTTTGGTATTACATTATAGACCCCCGGCCGCTTAGCTTTTTCCCTCATTTCATATCCATTTCGTACGCGTTTCGCTTGTCATCTACTATATAGGTCGTCCATCTTACAGGGTAATATACAAGGGTTTAATCTCAGTCCCTCAGCTCGCACATTATTTTAACAGGTACAGCCGCTTCGAGGCTACCGAGAATGTTTCGGTATGCTTGTTTTAGTGCGCGCCTGGCGGGCAACTGGTGCGTCGTTGGTGCGTGACATTGTTGTATTCAATTCTGTTGTACTACTGGCACGTCATTGGCACCCCAGCTGCGTCCTGCGGGTGCGGCCAATCACCAAAAAGTTGGTGACGAGAATGGGCGATGGGTGTGCCAACCCGGCCCAGTCCTTCATTCAATTCCGACAGAACACAAATCCACCAGGTTTCGGACCGCAGCCAGCAATTCCTTTCTGGTTCGATTGCGTGAGCACCGAAAGTCTTCCGCACAATAACCCGGTCGTCGGGTAGTCTCCGAGGTTACCCTCGGAGACAGCGGCCCTAAATGGGGCTGATGGATCGGGAAAGAGGGCGATCCGCGCTGCAGAGGGGCCACAATAGCATTTACTGCTCATCTGTGCGAACGGCCAACACGAGGTCGAACGAGAAGCCGCATGGGTCCCTACATATGCTTTCTTAGTCTTCTCCAACCTAGAACACCTGGCACGATGGCGGGCCTTCCACACCGACAAGGCGATGCTCGCTCGCTCGCTTGCTTGTTCCAGCCCGTCTGATCGCCACTTAAGCTAATTTCTAGGCTACTATTGAATACAGAAGCGGAGGCAATATGATACCGATCAAAGCGTCACTCATTCCAAACTTCTGAGTGTCCACTTGCCAGAGATGCGACACTCCTGCAGAATGGCGGGCGGTCGTTATTAAAATGGCGTTTGTTAAGGTGCCCTCATCGCCTCGAGGCGTTCCCCAGATTGTTCTGCTTTTCATCTCGAAGCATCATCCAAGCTATGTCACCTACTGCTCAAGACACGGTCCAGTCGCGAGTTTTTCACCGAACTCTGAGCCTTGGGTGACCACTGACTGGGTGCTTCTTCCAGTGACGAGATCTCCTTCAACAACAGTTTTGTCGGCCTACACGGGGACGCCTTGGAAGACTATAATGAGAATACTATCAAGTAAGTCGCAACGTCATCCTCGACCTGATAGCTCTGACCGCCTTTTCTAGCGAAGTTGAGTCCCTTAAGGAGGGGGCCATTAAACTGTCAAAGAATAAGGCGAGAGCGCCCTACACGATACTTCTTGTTGGAGAGACCGGTGTCGGAAAATCCTCCGTCGGAACTCATCGCCAATGTCCTTGCCGGTATTACGATTTCGACATCCTCGACCGCAGCAGTGAGCAAGGTGGCCCTGACAACCGAAGGCAGACCAACGCGCTTTTCGTTTATGAACTCACAAGCAAGAACGGAATCGTGGTAAGTACCTGCAATTGTAAACGTATTGAGAGGCATAACCCCTTCACGAGGTCCGCGTCCTCGACACCCCTGGATTGGCCGACACTCGTGATATCGAGCAAGACGACCTCCACAGGCAGAGTATCGCGACTCGGATTAAGAGACACGTCGACTCCATCTCGGTCGTCCTCGTCCTAGCCAACGGGACCGTTCCGCGCGGCACTGGCTTGCGCTCCATGCTCTCCACCCTGTCTACCGTCTTCCCAAATCCCTTGGATAACAACATTGCTTTTATGTTCACCAATGTCGCAAACCCCCTGTCCTGGAACCTCTGCCAGGACACTCTCCCGGGGGACTTCAAAGGCGCCCGTCAGTTCCGGACTGGTAATCCAGTTGCGCTCCAGAGGAAATACCTCAAGCTCAAGGATAACCCAAACATGAGCCAAGGACAGATATGTGGGTGTGGTGAATCTCCCAGAAGCGTGAAAATAGCCTGGGGTCAATTCTCTACTGACAAGTGACAACAGGTTACCACTAGGGTCAGACTCGATTATTTGTAAGCGCCACGAAACGGGTAGGGCGAATCGCTGATTCTGGGTCTGAGATAATCTGCCTGGCCCGACAGGACACCACCCCATTTTCAGACAACCCTCCAATCATTCAGCCTCGCAGAAAAGGCGGGAGTCAAGACTGTAGGCGAATGTAGATAGAGAGTTACTCAAAAAACCCTCCAGGTGGATAATTCGAATGCTGGGAGGTAGGCAGCTCGTAAATCGCGTGTTGGCATGTTCTGTGTTCTTCATGAGCCACAAGTCAATAAATTTTACCGTCTTAGCTCGCTGTTCGGCGCCAATCCGGTGTTGCTGGGAATGGCCGGTGTTAGGTTCCGCAAGGCGGCGGCGACCGAGTCTCGTAACCCAGTACTCTACTACTCGTATAAAACGCACTCATAGCAGGACTCCTCAGACTCAGTTTGCTGGTCGCTCACTGAGCCCGTAAGTCTACTTTTGATAAGGCCACTTTTTTATGTCTGTAATGACTTCGTCTAGGTACAATCAGTCTGCTGACCGCTCACTGAGTCTCGACGTTGTCTAGTTTTCAATAGTTCCACAAGACGAGCCCGTGGTCTATTGTCGCTGTGTCGAGGTTACTGTCAGCACTCAGAGAGCTGAATATGGGACTGCGATGGCGGTTGCGGGGCCAGAGAGAACCAGAACGATCGAATTTGCGTTGCAGACGGTCAACGCGCTGTTTCGGGAGCGAGGCGTAAACAGTCTAGATGAGGCCGGGAGACCCCGGTCGGCACATTGCGAGATTGGGCAAGCCATTTTGCTCTCAACGATACAGGCCCATACTTTTTATGAACTGGGAACAAACAGCGCGAGCTCTTACTTATCGAGACTGGTGGTCTGTGTCGGCGGCGGTGGTCAACCGGATCGAGAATGGAACGGCCGGACCCCAACGAACCGTAGAACCCTCGAACAATCGACTGCCAGAACGTATTTCACGATACTTAAAATTTTGCTTTGCTCCGGTCAATTAATGTCAATTCGCCGGACAATGGAACCCGCTTCTTGTGGCAACTCCCGGAGCAAGGCCTCAGTGATCACGTAATTTGTCTCGTTGAGGTCAAGTCCCTGTATGTGGGAGCGGACAGTTCCAGGTCTTTGCTAAGTTGGCGAACGAGTTGGCGAAGGCAGAGGCTGGTGAGATTGACGAAATCGAAGAGTGGTCTGCGAATTATGTTCCTGGGGGTATTCGAGGCTGGATCAGCCATTTATTATCGCCTTATCTCCACTTCGATTGGATGCAGAACTCTGCGTAAGTTGCCGCACAAATCACGGGGACATGTCAGGCGGTTCCTAGGTTCCTAGAAGAGGGGATCGCCCGAGTATTCTCCCTCTCCCCAAACTGAGCCGCCAGCTCAGCCACCGTGTCCAGGCCGCGCTCATGCCGACCGCAGCTCAAACCTCGTAGGTCTTTCCACGGCCGTGGTCAACCCGACTTGGGTGGTTCGTACTGATGAGGTCTACTCCGAAAACTATAATTGTCTCGGTCCACACAGGATCGATTTGGAAGACGGTGACGAAGATGACCCGCCAAGCAACAAGTAGGTCACAACATCGGTCTTGGTGCATCAGGGCTGACCATATTTTCTAGTGACGTGCAGTCTCTCAAGCAAGGGATCATCAAGATGTCGAAGACCACGGTTCAAGGACCGTACACCTTCCTTCTCGTTGGAGAGACTGGTGTTGGCAAGTCCTCATTCCTGGAGCTTATCGCCAATGTTCTCGCCGGTAGAGATATTGATCACTACGACTTCAAAATCCTCGACCCCACCAACGAGCAAGGTGGTTCTGATAATCAGAGTCAGACCAACTCAGCACGTCTTTACGAACTTAAGAGCAACAACGGCATAATAGTAAGCGTTAGTATTTCTGATGACCAGGCATAACCTCCTCCCAAAGGTTCGTATCCTCGACACACCTGGGTTGGCTGACACTCGCGGTACTCAACAAGACGACCTCCACAAGAAGAGTATTGCAACTCAAATCGAGGAGCGTATCAACTCCATCACCGCCATTCTCATCCTTGCCAATGGCACTATTCCGCGTGTCACTGTCGGTACTGACTATGCACTCTCCACTCTGTCCACCATCTTCCCCGATTCTCTGGCCAGTAACGTCGCCTTCATATTCACCAATGTATTGAACCCGCTCCATTGCAACTTCTCAAGAAATACTCTCCCAGATGTGCTCAAAGACGCCCCTCAATTTCTCCTCAGTAACCCGATCGCGCTCCAGAAGAAGTATTTCAAGGTCAAGGATACCCGAAATATGAAGAAAACGAAGACAGAATTGTGTAAAGCAGTGAAGGCCAGCGAGCAAAGCGCGTTGGAAATGCTGGTAGATTTCTTTCATTGGTTGGACAACCTTGATCCACAGCCGACGGCAGGGATTGTATCTCTGTGTGAGCAATCCCAAAAATTCAAGACCATGAAGACGGACACTCCCGCCGTGATGGGCCCAGCAAGTGCCAAGAACGCAAAGGGCTCTCCCGTGAGTTTTCACTTCGCTGGCACTTGGTGTTTGAATATTGTTTATGTGAACGCTCTCTCCCACGTCCAAAAAACAACCGGCCAAACAACCGGCCAAAGCAGAAGCCGATGTCCAACCCCAATTACCGTTGCACGGTACTCAACTGCTATGCCAGTTGTTCTAGACAACTGTCTCCTGTCTATGTGTTGTCTGGAAAGCTACTCCCCTGGATCCAGCTGGTTCGGTGTCCGGAGTGCACCCACCCCTACTTGTTCCATTGTCGTCTGCGGAGTCAAGGGGCCATCAGCCATGCAATTGGTAATACTACAGACGACCCACCACGGCTTGCAGGTGAGTACGCAAGCCAATGGCCGTCAGGGAGTTTCTCGGCCCTCGTGGAGAAGGCAACTGGGCTTCTGGAACAGGACGGCAAGGACATGGAGGTAAATGGGGTCAGTTCAGAGCAGTTAGGGAACATGCGAGGTAGCTTGAAGCGGGCGAAGCGGACCTTGGACCTCTTGAAGAAGGTGAAGAGATGGTGCGGGAGGAAGTCTGGAAGGTCAAGCGGAAGTTGATCAGGGGTCTCTCCTCCGCTCTTTGGACTTTGCAGCTGGGTTAGGTTATATGCCTCCCTATGACCCCTTTGCGACGGCAGCGGTCACTCCTCACTTTCCTTGGCTATGTCGTGCTTGTTGGTCAGCCTCTTGCCCTAGGCATATACGGAGAACATCGCGTTTGAGCACTACCCCTTGCGGTTCGTCTCCTCTGTACCAAGTTCAACTATTTTCTCTACTCTGATGTTGTGTTAAACCCTTGTATATTACGCTGTAACTGGGACGGCCTGTATAGTAGCCAACAAGTGAAACGCATACGAAACGGATGTGAAACGGAGGGAAAAACTAAGGACCACAAATCTATCATCTATCATGTAAGACCAAGGCTTAATCACTGCAAACAGAGTGCGCGTAGCCCACGCGGTTTCGTTGTTAAAAGTCGGGTTACTTGTTAAAAGCCGGGCCGGAACGGGGCGGCTACAAGATGTGGGACGCGCGTGCGAGACGCAGGGGTTGGTTCAAAAAAACCGGGGTAGACGGGGATGTTTTGTTGTTGTAGATCAACTGCGCCACACCTTGTAGATCAACACCGGAATAATCTAAAATACGAGCCGTGCGAGAACATTCTGGCATATATACGGCACTGGCTACCCTGACGTCAGGGTACGTCTGCTTTCGAACTTAGTGGTTTTTTGGGGCCCGTTCGGTGGCCTTACAAGTTCCATGTCCTTGATTGATGTAATAACACTTCTGACGCGTCCTCTTGACATAAAAAATTAAAATTAAATAAATCTGAAATAAATCGAAATGAATATATCTATTACAAATAAATATGGCCAAAAATAGTATGGCCAAAAATGGTGTGGATATCTGTCAGCCGACCAGTGGGATGCACGTTGGCCAAAAGAGGCAGTCAGGCGATTCGCCGTGTGACTTTCGTGCTACTTTCAGTCAGTTTTATACGTAATGAGCTTTATTTACGATTCTAATGCATAAAATACAGGTTTCCCAGTCGTTCACATGTGCTATCGCTTTATAAGTACCTTTACATTGATAAATAGTATATTGTATCTATTCTAGATACATTTATAATGCGTGAATATGCGAAAAAAAAAGAAAAGTACGAACCACCCAACCCACAGGGACCCGTCCGCAAAAGCGGGCCTGACACAGGGGCGGAGCCGCCGGAGCCCAGTGCCCCAACCGCCGGGAAACGGGAGACGCCGCGGGCCCAGTGCCCCGACCCGCAACCTCCTTGCCGGGCCTCGGGGGACGTAAAACAATTCAGGACGCCCGGTACACCGTCGACTTAGGCCGGCCGCCTGAGGGCCGGCTCGCGACAGCGCAGTGCCCAAGCGGTCTTCCGGACTCCCGGGCCCCGGGGACGGCCGCCGGCTCGACGGAGGCGCAGTCGCTTCGCCCGCAGCTGTACGACGGTGGCCCAGCCGGTCTCCCAGGTCAAGGTAAGCCGTGTGGTACGAAGACGGCTCTGCCCTGCGCACCCGTCGGCAACGCGCCCCCTTCGCGGGGGGCCAACGCCGCCTTCGCCTAGACTAACCGGGGCAGCGGTCCCGTGGGGTTTTAGTGGGTAGGCGGCCGCTATTGGGCAACTAGGCGGCCGGAGTCCCACAGTACCACGACAGGGTCACGCCTGGACACGCGGTGGGGTGCCCAGAAATGTCGGGCCTAACGGCCAGTGGTCTGCTTAACGGCATTTCCCCTCG
>Ga0307513_10010587_pt1 | contig 11536 bp, 6 predicted proteins | sample 15_EM_MG_FD_202174 | JGI IMG/M metagenome (GOLD analysis project Ga0307513, IMG submission 202174) | Populus trichocarpa ectomycorrhiza microbial communities from riparian zone in the Pacific Northwest, United States - 15_EM | ecosystem: Host-associated > Plants > Roots > Unclassified | place... | reverse complement strand
ATTTGAAAAACTGCGTAATTTACTTGGAATGTGTTCGTTTCAGGTTCTTGAGCAAGGAAATTGATGACAGCAGCTATGTTGTTTGTTTAATAAAACTGCTATGATGAAACCTCCATAGTAGTACCATCTTAAACTGTTTTTTGCAGAAATCAGTTTAAGGGAGGGTGTTAAATGTTTATTGTTTATTTGTTATTTGATTTACTCTGTATTTGAATAAGTTCCTATTTACCAAGAACCAGTCAATTGTTTACCTATTCCTTAGGAAAATCCCAGCTGACTAGGTGACAGTTAGTCATGGGATAGATGCTGCATATTTTTCTACTTATCTATTATTTGTATTTCTATTTAAGTTGAACTCTTCTTAATGAAATATATAGAGTTGCACTTCCACGTTTGTTGTTACAAAGCTTTAGCTTCACTGTCACGTTTTCAATACAAAACTTTAGCTTTGAATTAGTGCAAAACACTTAGTGTTCAACAATTACCTCATTTCTAACTCCTAAACACCTTAAAGTCACTACAAAAATAAATAAAAAATCAAACTAAATCTAAAACTTATTTCCAAGTTTTATGCTTTTTCAGGCATGGTTGATGAGTTAAACCATTACCATTGAACTCCACTTTCCAAGCTAACCTATTGATACCAAGATTGGTCATTTTCATAACCAAATATTGTCGGCCAAATTCTTTCACTTTCATCTCTGTTTTTTTGGTGACTCTTTATCATCTTTCAGAAGTTGGGAACTAAAAAGTAATGAAAATAAAGTTTGAAGACTAAAATAAAATATAAAAGCATAAAATTTTAGGGACCAAATTGACAAAAATACAACTATAGGTACCAAAGTGAACTTTGTGGTGCATGAATTAATTTTCTTTATGGTGGTTTTGTTTTTTCTATTTAGTTCTGAAAAATATTTTTACTTTATGGTGTTTTATTGTTTTTTATATTTAGTTTAGGAAATCAAATATTGTGCTTAGTAATTATATTTTTTCTATTTAGTTTAGAAATACCTATAATAACTCTATAATTATTTATTAGGAATTTTCTCCTCTTCAAAATAGACCTAGGACTAGTATAAATAGTGTTGTTTATCTTGTATTTCAGTAGACTAATATTTAGTAAAACAAATCTTGAATTAGAGTTTTTATGTGGTAACCTTATTCAATTGAATTGTGTATTGCTTATATTTATTATCTTTCTTGTGTTATTTTCTTCAATATAAATTGAAATCAGAAACCAACAATTCCCTGTGAATAATGCTTTATGCTAGAATAATCATGGCTTACAGAAGATGCAAAGCATGACGTGCTTGTATGGTAGGGAATGGGGAGGTTCTTCCTCAAGAAAGAGATGTTAAGAAACTGGTAATAGAATACAGAATTGATCCGTTAGTTGGTGAAAATGAAAAACTTGAAAGATTATAAGAAGAGTGATAATGGATCTATAATCAGTTTTAAAAACATATTGAAACTAAAATTTTTATGCTTATAATTCTTTTATGGATTGAAATCAACCACCAATTCATGATGTTTATTTTGATGATGATGATAATAACATAAACAATGATTGGAGTGAGAGTGATAATATCATTCATGGTGTCATCGTTAAAGAGTTAGAGGTTAAGTGTAAAGAAGACATTAAATATGCTCGACAAAAAGAAACCATTAATTTAGGCTATGTTGATTATTTTAATTACAAATTTATTAATATAAAAAATGTAAATTTATTCAAGTGTTGTATGGATATAACATATGTTGATAGAAAACTATAAAGTTGTTATTTAGAATTGTTATACACCTTAAACAAAGAGAGAAAATATTTTCTTTTGGAAATGGAGAGTTTTGATTAGATATCCACAAGATCAAGATAATAACAATTTGAACTTAAGGATAAGTTCTTTTCAATCTAAGAAGAATGGTGCAAGAAATATTTTCCTACATGACGTTTTATTTTTTTCTATTTAGTTTAGAAAATCAAATATTGTACTTGGTGACTTTATTTTCTATTTAGTTTAGGAATCACTATAATAACTATTATTATTTATAAGGATTTTTTTACTCTTCAAGATAGACCTATGACAATTATAAATAGCATTTTTAAGCTTGTATCTTAGCAGAATACTTGAAGAGAAAATATTCAGTAGTAAAATTTTGAATTAGAATTTTTGTATGATAACCTATTTGACACAGAAATTTTGTGTTGTTTGTGTTAACTATTTTTTTGTGTCATTTCTATTTGTATCACTTTGTCTAGTCATTGTACCTATAATGACTTCCATAGTGGAGGGATTAAGTGAAAAGTTGTTCTGAATTAGTAAATTTTTATTTATAAATCACACAAAAAAAAAAGAGCAAAAGTCTTTCTTAGATTAGAATTACAAAATCTACTATATACAAACATGTAGAAATCATCTATATACATGAATGAAGATAAGAATAAAGGTAGGGAAAATATGGTGGCAAGTAAGCCACATGTAAAACAAATATATATGCCAAGTGTATAGAAAAAGAATTTGCAACATAAGAAGAAAAAAAAAAGAAGAAGAAAGAAGATAGGTGATAAATGACACAAGTGTAAAGTGATAAGTAAGTTAAGTGCAAAGATTAAAAAAAATAATAATAAGAAGGTCAAGTGCAAATTGAAAAAAAATAGAATTTTAAAAAATAAAAGCATAAACCATGTCTATAATAAATGCTTGCCCAGAAAAAAGTAATAAGTAGGTCAAGTGCAACAAAAAAAAATAGAATTTTAAAAAAATTTGCAAAAATAAAATGCATAAACATGAAAAAATTAAAAAACATTTACAAAATCACTTGCTAAAATAAAACATTGTTTCTTTTTATAATAATAATAATATAGCTAGTTACTATGCAGTGTCTTGTAATTAAATGTTGTTAATGTTCATTTAACTTAACTTTATTTTGAAATTACTTAAAACGGTTTAAACTGATAAAATATAAGACCTAATCATTTCCAATCAGCAGGACAATTTAATCACTTGGTAACTGCAATTCCAATTAAAAAGGATAATGGTGTTTCTCTTTACTTCGAAACTCGTGGTAATTATAATTAGGGGTGATTATTTTCGGTTTGGTTCAATTTTTATTAAAAAAAATAACCAAACCGAAATTATTTTTTTAAAATCGAAACCGGTTCAAACCGAACGGTTTCGGTTCGGTTCGGTTTTTTGACAAAAACCGGTTCAAACCGAACGGTTTCGGTTCGGTTCGGTTTTTTAACAAAAACCGGTTCAAACCGGTTTAACTCGTTTTTTTTGTTTGGTTTGGTTTTTTTCTGGTTTGGGTTCGGTTCGGTTTTTTCAGTTTTAGGTTTATAAAACCGAAACCGAACAAAATTTATATAATAAGTTAAAATTTATCAAAATTTAAATTTAAATAATTTATCAAAATTTAAAGTTTGGGCATCTATTAATATTTAAGCTGGTAATTAAAGAACAAAAACAAGAATAAAAGAAAACATTGCAAAAACTAAGAATTCTTTTTTAAAAAGCTTCAACAAATTAGTATATTCATAGAATGAAAGGTTAAATGTTAGTGACAAGAAAGAGGAAATATTTTAAATTGGTGTGTACTTCGAGAGAGAGAGAGAGAGAGCTCGCAGGATAAAATTTATCTTCTGAAAACACCAATTAGGAGGTAATGATTAACCTCTTTGTAAATTACAAAAGTAAGTTTATTGCAAAATCTGAAAATAATGGAAAACTATTAAAAAAATAAAAGAACTTTGCTCAGAAAAGTTTTTAATTCAAACCTCGTGAGGTGTTTTGTACCTAACCAACCCATCCAGGCGGTCGAGCTCGAAATTCAAAATAAAATTTCTAAAGGGCTAGCCAATAGGCCATACATATTGGTTGGCTGTTGCTGCTAACTTGACTGACCTTTTTCAACGGATCTGCCATTAGCCATTGCCAACATCCCTACTTGAATTCTCACTCACGGGCTGCATCAGTCAATATCAAGGTAAGTAAAAAATTTCAAAAACTGATTAAATTGAAAAAATTAATTAAAAAATTAAACAGTAAAAAAAACTGATTAAAACGATTAGAATTTTTAAAAAACTAACCAGTTCGATTTCGGTTTTATAAGTCTGGAACTGAAAAAAATTAAACCGAACTGAACCCAAACCGTAAAAAAAACCAGAACAAAGCTAAGCCAAACCAGAAAAACCCGAGCCAAAACCGGAAAAAAACCGAGCCAAACCAGAAAAACCGTACCAAACCGGTTTGAGCCGGTTTTTTTCCAAAATAACCAAACCAAAACCGATCGGTTTGAACCAGTTTTGGGTTTTTTTAAAAAAAAACTAATTTAATTATTTTTTTTAATAAAAACCAAACTAAACAAAAAATAATCATCATGTTAATCTTCCAAATAAAACATTTTAGCTTTGTCCACCTTACGTAATACCGTTGATGTTGCTGAGACAATTTTTTGCATCTTGTCAATGGTAAAATCACAAAAAGACGTGGGTTGATGATTGTATATATTTGCACTGTTAGCTTCTTCTTCTTTCTTTTTTTTAATTGTGTCGGACTAAATTAAAAAAAATTGAATCAAGAATAAAATTAAAAAATAATTGATTAAAGTATAAATAATGTCATAAATAGGTGATACTTTTAAAGTTATTATAAAAAATTACTTTAACCCTTAAACTTTACAAATTATATCTATTTAGCCCTTAATAATTTTACAATTCAATTTTGGTATAAAAAATTGTTTGTGTTGTTTTATAGTCCCTTGCATAGTTTTTAAACCCGACCCGATGATCGACCCGGTATAATGATCGGGTCACGGGTTAGATGGGTTGACTCAGGTCAACCCGGATCAACCCAAAATAATAATAAAAAAAAAACAAAAAAAGATATTAGAATTTAAGATCCTTGTTTTATTTATGATTTACACAACACGCAAATAGAAAAATAAATTCTAAGCTTAACTACAAAAAGCTAGAGAGATAAAGGAAGAAAAATCCAGCATTCCCTTCTCTATTTTGAATTTTCAATGATGGATTCGCTTTTGTAGAGTACAACTTCACTTTTTTGCTTCCCCAGCTCTCTACGTCTTCTTCTTCTTCAACTACCATGCCAACAGGACTCCAGATCACACATGACGGTTATATTGCTGGGGTGAAAGCATCGATGAACCAAGCCACAAAGAAAAAGCGAGATTCTCCCCCCCCCCACTTATTTCAGCCTTTTTATGTGTGTATTGACAGTATTGTACTTTCTTTTACAGTTTTTTGTTTTTGTTCCAGACCACAAAAACACCAGTGGGTTTGTTGTGTTTTTCTCTCTAATCTTCCCCACTCTTCACCCTCAAAACCCTTTCTTTGCAAACATGCGCTGATTTTCACCATAAAAACCCTTAACCCACACCCATGTCTGCACCAATCAAAACTGGATCGCCGCCATCACCACAAGATCTTACCCCCCTCTAAACAACCGCTCAACAAACTCTCCCTGCAACACAAACACATCCATCCAACCATCCCATGGCGTCTGCCACCACCACCCGACATGCATCTCTCTCCCCATTGCAACTATCTTCTCTTTTTTTGCAATTGATGGCTTTGCAGATTGAAGAGTTTGGGTTTTCTATCTGAACGGTGACGTTTTAATTATATATATAAAAGCCGGGTCTCATCTGGGTTTACCCGGGTCTTACGGGTCCCGGATCAACCCTTCGGGTCGACCGGGTTTTTCCGGGCCAAATCCCTAGTTGATTTTTCCTTAAACCCGGCTCGGTTCCAGCCCCGGGTCAGCCGGGTCCCGGGTTGACCCGCCGGGCCGAGCCGGGTTTTAAAACTATGGTCCCTTGTTTGTGTGGGAGAGAGAGAGAATTGAATTTTGACGGTAAAAAAAGAAAATCAATGTTGACACTGATTTGGGTTACCATAATAGTCGATCTTGGTGTCAAAGGGCTTCATTTGATAAATGAAGTTCCATTTAAGTGTTTTTTCACATTGAAACTACTTAAAAAAACCATATCTAAGCCCAAAAAGATTTTTGATTTTAGGTTTTTTATGTGCATTTTTTTAAGACTATTTATGAGTTTATCAAGGTGTTTAAGCTTCTTTTTTAAGAATTTTGGGTAAAAAAATAGGTTGAAATGATTTTAGATTAAAAAAAAAACATATAGACCTTGTTTTTCCACCCACCACAGTGACCAGAATCTAAGGAAAACCAGATGACAGGTTGTTTGGAAAAATATATTTTTAAAAAATATTGGGGTGGATAAAATGTTGTTTGGAAAAACAATTTTCAAAAAATATTAAGGCAAATTGATATTTTTTTTAAAAAAAAAGGGCTCGTGCACGAGCCCTTTCTTGGGTTCGTTAGAGGCTTGGCTTTCGAGATTCGGCGACACCTAGCCTCTTTTTTTTATTTTTCATTTAAAAAAATCAAGATTGTTTTATATGTGTTTAAATTGCCCATAAATCCCAACCCTACTCTCTTATTAGTATTTACTCAACCCGTGATCCGAGTTTTGAACTCTATTTAGTCTTTTTTTTTTAATTTCATCACATGATAAGAAAATACAAAAAGTTATTTACCATCAACTAAAGGATAAAATTAAATAAAAGCCTCACTCTAAATGATAAACTTGAAAAAAAAAAGCCCAAAAAAAAATAACTAGGGAAAAAAAATCTAGCATGAAGGATAAAATTGAATAAAAGCTTCACTTGATGGACTCGAAAGAAAAAAAATTATAAAAAAACCAAAAAAACAAAATAGGTAGGGAAAAAAAAGCTTAGCCTTGACCTAAAGAGCTAGACGCGTGGGCTTGAGGGAGGTCTGCGTGCCTAGCTATTTGTTTTACTTTGTATAAGGGATGAACGACATGTCATCTATTCCTTTTAAAAAAAAACACAGACGACAGGTCATCTATATTTATTTTAAGAAAAATGTGTGCCTGTAGAGGCTCGAACCTACGACCTTAGAGTTGCCCCTTGCGTGCCTCAACTGATGCCGCCATCACAAGCATTTGATATAAAAATATCAAAAATTATATATTACCCTGCTTCATTATTCATATGAATAAAACCAACTCTTAGTGTTTTAGTTGTTTAGATAACTAGTTATAATATGCATTAGGAAATTTTTGGATAATATTAAGTAACTTGGTCAAACATGTCGGGTTAACATTATAACCCATCGTTGCCTCTAGAGTTTTAAAAAAAAATTAAATAATAATATTTTGAATTGACTTGATTTAACCTGCCCAACTTGTGATCTAGATCATGACTTTAATTAGGCTTTATAACATTATTTTTAGAATTTATTTTTTATTTAATTAAACGACTATGAAAATAGACATATGCAAAAAATACAATGAATATAACTATCAAGTAAAAATGCACTTCAATGTAAATTTCATTTTCTTATGCATCTCTTGATTGTTTGAGTGGAATCATTTTTTTATTGTAAGCATTGATTTTGTTTTTTTTTTTAATCTATCATAATTTTAAAAGTTTTTTTCTTAAAAAAATACTAAGACATTGTCACCAATTAATAAATGTGATAAAATAATATAAAAATCCATTAAAAATAATATATATATATACACACACACATGAGAAATATTTCATTTTTTTTTTTTGCTTATTAGGTACATAATAATCAGAAAAAAATTATTAACATTCTCATAAAAACCTATAATACTATTTAAGAACCATGAAATAATTGAACAATAATTTAAATATTATGCCAAGACTTTTTCCTACGGTGCATTTTCTTGAAAAGTCAAAAAAACAATTATGACAAAAAAAATAGAAAGGGTTAGTCATTAAGGCCAAAGAGATGGGCCTTGCATCCCAAGCCCAACAGAAAGAAGGGTCGGTGTGTATGGGCTTACAAGGCTAGGCTAGCGTACTTGCACTTGATTTTTTAAAGGTCGGCACACCCTTTATTTTTTTAAAAAAAATAAAGTTGATGATGTGTCCTTTTCTTTTGTATATTGAAGCCATTGAATAGCTGGCTAGAAAATCGAGCTAAGGTTTTATTGGATCCAAAATCCATTTTTCAATCTATTTACACCTAAAAATCCTAATAAAACTCTTATAACCTCAATAAACTAATTTATCAACTCAAAACACCTTTAAATCCATTAAAAACACTAAATTAAATTGAAGAGAATGTCAATCTCTAAACCTCGATTTACTTTTTTTTTTCCAGCAAAATAGAATCCTAGAACACACCTCAATGTCACTCCTTTATTCAATAGAAATACATTGATATTAAATTTAACTTTTTATTAATGAATCTCGTCAATCAATTGTTTTCTCTCTCCTTCTCCCTTTTTCAATGTAAAAGTTCGAAAAACCATATGCAATAATTATAGTTCAACCATGAAAGAAGAATCAGAGTTTTGGGGTAAATATATACTAAAAGAGTTGCATATGTTACCATATTTTTTTATTGGGGTTGCTTCTAGATAAGTCATCCCATCCACATTCAACCTCTACACTGGTATTAGTCGTCTTTCTTACATCCCTCTGGATTTCAAGAGCCCACTAAAGTCTATCAACTTTAGAATTTGCATTTGTTCCTTATTAAGGTTTATCACACCTTTCATTACTCTTCCTTTAACTAATATCCTAAAGTTTGTATATTTGTCAGTAGTATGGCTTATAGTCATATGTCATCTACACAATCCTTTAGTGTCTTGTGATTTGTTCTGCTGCTGTAAATCTAAGTATTTAATTTGCTTCTAAAGCATCAAACAACTCATTTGCTACAACAACCAGAAAGGTAACACCCTATGATAATAAAATATCATTAGCAATGGTTGTCATATTAACTAACAGTGTATTGACTAAAGGAAGATGATTCTTATCAATTCTCATTATTTCATTTTTGTTAGGAAACTTAACATGCTTTGATTCTGTTAAATTATGGATTACATTTCTAAATATTACACAATTCTTTATGGAATGGCCAATCACCCCATGTCATTTACAATAATTCTTCCTTTTCAATTCTTCATCAGTCACTTGTTTATGTTTCCTTTTAATTTTAATCATTTTATTTGCTAACAACCAATTAAAGATAGCATCAACTTGATTTATGTCAAATGAATAATGACTTCTTCATTTGACCTCAAAGATATTAAAACTTTACCATTCTTTTTTGTTTATGCATCGCAAACTATGGCTCACCTTTTATGAACTCTACAACATCCATGTCTATTGTTTCTTGATAATAAGTTCTATAAATTGGGATTTTTTTATCTACTTCTTCTCTCAATAAACTGTCATACCTAGAAGCTCTTACCCCTAACTCATATATATCCTTAAACTTCATCCCTTTGAATTTATTTCTTAATTCTCATTCCAGACCTTGTTGTGCAATTGTTACAAATTCCTTTTCAGGAATCCTAGACCAACACTTTCCTCTAGCCTTCATGAATCTATCTAAATACTACTTCATAGTCACTCTAGGGTATTGTTTCAATTTTACAAAGTCTATTAACACAAACTTTGGTTCTGTCCTAGAAAAAATGTGCCCGGAATATAGTTTGCATGTCATTCCAATTCTAAACAAAGTTTAGTGGTAAAATTATATACCAAGTGAGTACACTTCTTATAAATGAATTTGAAAACAATCTTAACTTTAAAAATTCAGAATTAGTAGTTTCTCTATATTGGAAGATGAATATAACTACGTGTTCTATGACATATATTGACTATTGACCATTGAATAATGTAAAGTCTAAGAATCTAAAATTGGTGTGGTGGGGTGGGATAAGGGTACATTCTATCTATGTATTCTGGATAAGGTCTCATATAAGTTGGTTTATGGATGTGTTAAACCCTTGGACTATAAGCTTATTCAACTACCTCTAAAATATATTCTGGATCAATCATATCTAGTAGGGTATTAAACTTTGGATCGCTTGATATCAATTTTACGCCCATAATCCTTGCTTTTGAATTACTTCTCGCTTCTTCCACGACTACAGGTTTTCCTAAATTTACTCTAGGTTTGGATGTGAAACTACTTTTTAAGTTGAACTACTTTGGCCAAATTAGTTTTTTTACCAACTAACTTAGGATCTGTTTTCCTAAAGTTTGATTCTTTAACCTCTTTCTCATCAATGTGATTTTTTGCTTCAATTACCACTTGTTTAGATATCTTGTTAATTGTTTCCATCATCAAATGGTTAAAGTCAAATATTATTTCATCATTTACACTTCTTATGTTGGCGTCTAACTTACTATTAACATCTTCGAGTGTTTTAATAACTTCTTGACAAAAAACTTTATTGAAATTATATAGTTTTTCAAAACTTCCTTCTAAATTCCTTTTAAAGCTTCTTGCTAAATTCCTTTCACAAGCATGACTTTCTCTAACATTGGACTCTAATACAGTATAAATTGATCTATCATTTACTATTGTAACAGTCATCACAAATTTTTATTCTTGTCTTATGTCTTTCCAACATTTCTTCAACAAGGCATCAATATTTCTCATCAATGATTTTATTAGTTTCATCTAATCTTCAATCAAGACATGCATCTCTTCTAATGCATCTATTTTATGTCTCTCTTATTTTTCTTTTATGACTTTATTTCTTGAAAAGTTGGTATTTCATGTTATGTTCCAACATGAACATTAATTAACTCATCTTTCTTTTCTAAACTTCTTAGTGATTTTAATTTTTTAGGTGTCATAATTCTAAAGTATTAACTTGACACTCCCACTGTTGTCGCCAATTATTTAATGTAAGTTCTTTTATGTCTGTCTTAATTAAGAAAACTTCGAATTCTTAAGATTAGAGTTTTAAGTTAGCTGGGGTGAAATCTTGAGTTCTCAATTAACTAATTCTAATTCTTGATTTAGTCTTAGATCTACTCATGAAATTTCAAATTTGTATTATAAAATTGCACAAGTATCAATTTGATTAAATTCACTTCATACAAACAGTAGTTCAACTGAAGAAGTAACCAAACAATCAAAACAACTTAGATATAAAGTAAAATTTTTTATTTGTATTTTTAGTTTATAGAATTAAAATTGCCTATTGATTACAAAAAAAAAAATCAAGCCTACTCAACAATATTAAAAAAATATTTTTCTCATAAAAAAATATTTTTAAATTAAAGTAATTAATTCATGTTAAATAGGTAATTAATGAGTTGATTCGATAATTTAATATTCTAGGCAGGCACTTTTCTGAATCATCTCCAGGACAGATACGACAACTAAGGCCCCATTTGTTTGCTAGAAAGTAGTTTTCTTTTGGAAAGTGAATTCCGGGGAAAGTGAATTTCGGGAAAGTATTTTCCGATATTTGGTAGTGTAATGGAAAATAAGTTGGAAAACACTTTCCAGTGTTTGGTTATGTCATGGAAAATGAGCTGGAAAATAACTTATTAATATTTTATTTTTATCAAGTTTATTAAAATAATGAGGAACAAATCTTACAAATTAAAAAGTTGAATGAGAATGAAATTGAAAAAAAAATATAATTTCATAAATTATCTCAAATAAAATAAATAATAATCAAAATAATAGAG
>Ga0307513_10010586_pt1 | contig 11537 bp, 9 predicted proteins | sample 15_EM_MG_FD_202174 | JGI IMG/M metagenome (GOLD analysis project Ga0307513, IMG submission 202174) | Populus trichocarpa ectomycorrhiza microbial communities from riparian zone in the Pacific Northwest, United States - 15_EM | ecosystem: Host-associated > Plants > Roots > Unclassified | place... | reverse complement strand
CGCCTGAATCACGATGTCGCCGAGGCGCGGGCCGGGCGGAATGTAAATCTCCAACTCCGACGCGCGCCCCTGCCGCTCCTGACTCGCCAGAGCCTCGTAGGAATTGATGCGCGCCTTCGACTTCGCCTGACGCCCTTTCGGCGACATCCTGATCCATTCCAACTCGCGCTGCAAAGTCTTCTGCCGCTCCGATTCCTGTTTCTCTTCCACGGCGAGCCGCTGGCCTTTTTGTTCGAGCCAGGAAGAGTAGTTGCCCTGCCACGGGATGCCCTGCCCCCGGTCGAGTTCGAGAATCCACCCGGCCACGTTGTCGAGAAAATAGCGGTCGTGCGTGACGCCGATGACCGTGCCCGGATACTTCTGCAAGTGTTGTTCGAGCCAACTGACGGATTCTGCGTCGAGGTGGTTGGTCGGTTCGTCTAAGAGCAGAATGTCGGGCTGTTGCAGCAGCAGGCGACAGAGCGCGACGCGGCGTTTCTCTCCGCCCGAAAGAATTTTGACGCTTGTTTCCGGCGGCGGGCAGCGCAGGGCGTCCATCGCGAGTTCGAGGCGCGAGTCCAAATCCCACGCGTCGGCGGCGTCGAGTTTCTCCTGCACCGCGCCCTGTCGTTCGAGCAGCGCGGCCATCTCGTCGTCCGACATCGGCTCGGAAAACTTCTCGTTGATCTCCTCGTACTCCTTCAACAAATCGACGGTCGCCTGCACGCCCTGTTCGACGATCTCGCGCACGGTCTTCGTCTCGTCTAGTCGCGGCTCCTGTTCGAGAAAGCCGACGGTGTGGCCGGGCGAGATCACCGTCTCGCCGTTGAACTCCTTGTCCACGCCCGCCAGTATGCGCAGGAGCGAACTCTTGCCCGAACCGTTCAGGCCGATGACGCCGATCTTCGCGCCGTAGAAATAAGAGAGGTAAATGTCTTTGAGGACGGGCTTCTTGTCGTAAAACTTGCTCACCCCGATCATCGAGTAAATAACTTTATTGGGAACGCTGCTCATATCTAAACTCACTTTCTCCTTGACTTAACGTTTGCGAAATTGTTGACGAAAATTTTGCCGATGCTTTTGACGATCTGACCGGCGACGCCGCCGCAAAATTTTACGGCGTGCGAACCGGCGGCGTGGCCGGGCTGCTGGCGGGACAGGCGAACACGACGGCGCTCCCGATGCGCACGGGCGTGAGCGGCGTTTCGCGTTCGACCGCCGCACTGTTGATGGCGTCAACCACCTCCATGCCCTTTGTGACGCGCCCGAAGGCGGCGAACGTCCCGTCCAGATGAGACGCGTTGCCGACGATGATGAAGAAGTTCGTGGTCGCGCTGTTCGGGCGGTCGGTGCGTGCCATCGAGACGACGCCGCGCGTGTGCTTGACGGAGTTCGGCTCGTCGCGCACGGTGCGTCTGGCGCGCGCGGCGAGGGCGGGCGTGATGGTTTCGCGCGTCGAGAGGTTGCCGCCCTGTATGACGAAACTCCTGACGACGCGGCTGAAGGTGGTGGTATCGAATGCGCCCGTGGCCGTGAGGTTCAGAAAATTGCGGACAGTCTCCGGCGCGCCTTCCGGCAGCATCTTCATTTCGATAGTGCCCATCTCCGTCTCAAGTCTCACACACTGCGCGGCCATCTGTTCGACCGTCGCGGAGTCGAAAGGTTCGGGCGCGGGCGTGGGTGCGGGCGTCGGGGACGGCGCGGGAGTCGGCGACGGCGCAGGCGCGGGTTTGACTTGCGGCGACGGCGGCGCGCTCTTTTTTTGCGTGGCGGGCGGCGCGGGACGCGCGGGGCGTGTTTGCGCGAGCGCGGGCGACGTTAAAAAAAGTGTGGCGCAGAGGGCGAAGCTTGAGTTAAGAAGTTTCTTCATAGTCGCTTTATGTGAATTTGTGAATTGCTGCTATATCATTATCACAAAGCGCGCCGCAGTTGCACGAGCCGGGAATTTTTGTGGCGATTTTCGACGAGCCGCGCCGCGCTCACCACCGCAGGCACAGTTGACACGGAGCGGGCACAGAGGAAGGACGGGCATGACCGACGAATTGAGTCTACAGGAGAGGTACGCGCCGGGGTTGGCTTGCTTCGGGTGCGGACCGGCCAACGAGCAGGGCTTGCGCATTCGCAGTTTCGCGCGCGGCGACGACGAGACGGTGTGCGAATGGCAACCACAGAAACATCACGAGGCATTTCCGGGCGTGTTGAACGGCGGCATCATCGGCTCGATCATCGACTGCCACGCCAACTGGACGGCTGCGTGGCATCTCATGCGGCGCGCGGAGATTGAGACGCCGCCCTGCACCGTTACGTCAGAATACTCCGTCAGGCTCCTGCGCCCGACGCCGTCGGATGCGCCCGTCTCGCTCAAGGCGCGCGTGGTCGAAGCGAAAGCGGACCGCGCCGTCGTCGAAGTCGAACTCGTGGCGGGCGGGAAAGTTTGCGCCGAGGGGCGCGGGACGTTCGTCGCCGTCAAGCCCGGTCATCCCGCATATCATCGCTGGTAACGGATCATGTCGAAGAAAAAGATACTCGCACGGTCGAGCGGCATCCGGCTGGTCGCCGTTTTCTTTTGCCTCCTGCTGCCGGTTGCGACCGCGCAGAAGCGCGCGACTTATACCAACCCTGTCATCGCGGGCGACTTTCCAGACCCGTCCGTCATTCGCGTCGGCGACGACTACTGGACCACAGCCACTTCGGGCGAGTGGTCGCCCATCTTCGTCATCATGCACTCGCGCGATCTCGTCCACTGGGAAGCGAAAGGGGCGGTCTTCCCGAATCGTCCGGCGTGGGCGGCGAGAAATTTCTGGGCGCCGGAGTTGCAGCAGTTCGGAGATCGTTTTTACGTCTACTACACGGCGCGCATGAAGAACGGCCCGCTCTGCGTCGCCGTCGCGAGCGCGCCCCGACCGCAGGGGCCGTACACCGATCACGGCATGCTCGTCTGTCAGGACATAGGTTCGATTGACGCCGTAGCGACCGCCGACGAGAACGGCGACGTTTACCTGATCTGGAAAGAAGACGGCAACAGCCGCGACCAGCCGACGCCTCTGTGGGCGCAGAAACTTTCGGCGGACGGGACGAAACTCGTCGGCAGCCGCAGGGAGTTGTTTCGCAATAACCCGGCGACGTGGGAGGGTGGCGTGGTCGAAGGCTCGTTCGTCGTGCGGCGCGGCGAGTGGTTCTACATGTTCTATTCCGGCAACGCGTGCTGCGGTCGGCGTTGCGACTACGCGCTCGGCGTGGCGCGCGCGCGCAAGCTCCTCGGCCCGTGGGAGAAGAACCCTGCAAACCCGATCCTCGCCGAGAACAGCGTATGGCAATGTCCCGGCCACGGCAGCATCGTGACGAACCGGCAGGGGAAAGATTACCTGCTCTATCACGCCTATCGGAAGTCCGACGTGGCCTTCCACATCGGGCGCGAGGCATTGCTCGACGAGGTTAAATGGGAGACTAACGGCTGGCCTTCGATCAACGATGGCCGGGGGCCGAGCGCGACCGCAGTGCGCCCTCCCGCTGCGGGCGTCGTCGTCAGTCAGGACTCTTTCTTAGACGAGTTCGACGCGCCCGCGATTGCGGCGAGTTGGCAGTGGCCGCAATGGAGCGTGCCCGCGATTGCCGTCGAGGCGGAGCGCGGCGGGCGACTCGCCCTTTCCGCTTCTGACAAGAAATCGAAAGACGCCCTCGCCGCTCTCATCACGCAGCGCGCTCCCGGCGGCAACTACACGGCGACCACCGTGGTCCACCTCGCGGGGCAGGCGCGCGGCGTGTCGGCGGGTCTGTCGGCCTACGGCGATCAGGAGAATGCTCTGGGCGTCGCAGCCGGTGGCAGGGAGATCAAGGTGTGGCGGATGGAGAACAAAGGGCGGCGCACGCTCGCCACGGCGAAGACGACGGCGCAGTCAGTCTCGCTGCGGATGACGGCGACGGGCGGCGAGCGTTATCGCTTCAGTTACAGCGTTGACGGGAAAACGTGGATGCCCGTGGGCGACGAAGTTGACGGCACACACCTCGGCTACGTGCGCATCGCGCTCAACGCCGGAGGGGCGGCGGGCGCGGTCGGCACATTCGAGTGGCTGCGCATCGAACCCGCGCCGTGAAGGGAGCAAACGATGAAGGCGGAACGATGAACGATGAAGTGAAGACGAGTTGCTTCTAATTCATCGTTCATCGTTCCGCCTTCATCGTTTTTCATCATCAGAGTCTCTTGTCCAGCAGTTCCTTCGCCTTCGTCACGGCCTCTTTGTGTTCGGGGAGGAAGGCGGGATGCGGCGTCATGTTGAGGATGAAGTTGATCTGTTTGCGTGCGTCGTCCAGACGCTTATTCCTGAGGTAAGCCTCCGCGAGACGCAGGCGGTAGAGCGAATTGTTTTCGCCGTACTTCATGCCGCGTTCCATCGTTTCGACGGCGCGTTTGGGGTCGCCGCCAAGCATCGAGGGGAGTTCGAGGTCGAGGCGACCGAGCACCATGAATGCGCTCCCGCCTTGAAAGCCTTCGTCGAGTTTGAGGACAGTCTCCATCTCCGAGCGCAACCCTTCCGCCGCCGAGAGTCCGTAGAGCGGTCCCTTCGACTGCGCGTAGCCGCCCTTATTCGCGCCGAGCCAGAAGTGGCCTTCCACCCGCTGCGGCTCAACCCGCACCGCCGTCTCACCGGCCTCGATGCCTTCGCGGAAAGCCTTCTCGCGTTCGGTCGCGTCCGTGGTTTTGTCGCCTAGCGTGTAGTTGAGGCGGGCGGCGCGCCACGCCGCCTCAAAGTCGTTGAAGTTAACGGCGCGGGCGCGTCGCAACGCTTCCAGTCCCTCGCGTATGCGCTCCAGATCAGCGCGCTCCGCATAACATTGATCGGCCTGCTGCAAAAGTTCAGGATTGGGCTTGGCGTCGGAAGCGGGTGTGGACGCGCTCTCCGAAGGCGTGGAGCAGGCGGCGAAGAGTAGCGCGCAAAAGAAGACGAGCGACTTTAAGATCGTCTTCGGGTGGGGAGGGCTGTTCTCTCTCATCAATTACAAAATTCCTTTCCGCTGTTCGATGTTTTCAACACTTAAAGTTCACAGGCGCGCGACTTTTCCCGGACGCTACTGCTCGGCGAGATTTTTGATGTGGTCGAGCACGCGCGCGTGGATACGCCCGATGATGTAATCCGACCAGCGATTCCAGTAGACGCCCGGCCAGAAATTGTTTTCATACCACGTCGTCCCTTCGAGGAGCGTGCGCCCGCCCGCGAGCGGCGTCAGCGCAAACTGCCCGCGCCGCGACTTGAGATAGTTGTTGAGGTGCGGCGGCTGGAGGTGCGGGTAAGGCGACATCTCGTCCATGATGGGCGGCTGCGCCGTGACGCCGAACTTCAACAGGCGCGGCTCGTCCCACACTTCAATCGGCTCGACGAACGCGCCCGTGGAAAACACGCAATGCCTGACCGCGCCGACGCCGTGCCCCTGAATCTCCGCGCGTATCGGGTAGGCGATGCCCGTCTTGAAAAGTCGCTCCTGCGGCGGCGGGAGTTCCGCGAACGCGACGAGTTTCGGCCAGACACGTTCCGGCGGCGCGTCGATCACGACGGAAGTTCGCACGGCTCTCAGCGGCGACTCGACGCGCACGGAGTTCTCCAACAGCATCAGCGCAGGCAAGGCCAGCAGGACGACGGCGAAGGCGTGCGTGGTGTAGACGCGCGGCGACTCTGGAAAGTCTGCGGCGCGGTGTTGGATGAGGTAGCCCATGAAGCCGCCGAAGAGGGCGAACATCGCACCGAGCGGCGCGGCCATGACGAGACAAATCAAGCCCTCGATGGCGAACGCCATGATCGCCGCGCACGTCAACGCGATGGCGAGCAACGCGACCGAAAGGCAACTGCCGAGCGTCCGCGATTCGTGATAGCCGTAGACGAGGACCGAGGCGAGTCCCACGCAGAACGGGAGGCCGACGAACAAGCCCCAGCCGTAATTGCCCAGCCCTCTGACGCTCCAGAGGGTCGCCGCGACGGTCAACAGCGTCACGATGACGACGCCGAAACTCGCGCTCCCGAACGCGCTGCGCGGAATGACCCGATCAAGAAATCGCTTGAGGCCGCCCGACACCTGCGCACGCGCCCCGGCATCGGATGCGCGCGGCGGCAGCACGCCGAGCAGGACGAAGAAGAGCAGGTTGACGAACGGGATGAAGAACACGAGCACCAGCCAGAGCGGCAGCCCCGTCGATCTCAAACGCCGCAGCGTGAGCACGACGCCCGTCCAGATGAAGGGGAGGGCGAGCAGCAGCAGCGTCGCGTAAAACTTCCGGTAGTCGAACGAAGTGTCTTCGACGTTCGACCCTTCAGGGAAGAGCCAGTAGTTAAAGACCGTCCAGCGGCGATTGAAATACGAGGCCGCGACGATGCGGTCGAGGTTGTGTTTGAGCGCAAACAGGACGAACCCGATGGTGAGATATTTGCCGCGCCCAACCGTGCCGCGCCAATCCCACAAATCAGAGAATCTGAAATTCATGGCCGCCTCCTTCTCCGCTGCACAATGCCCGAAGCGCGCTACAACTTCAAGCCGGGGCGCATCGAGCGTTCATTGTCCGCCGCCGTCTCTTCGACGGGTTCGAGTTTCCACAAACGCCGCACGACCTCTTCGAGTTTCGCCCGGTTGTCGGTTTGCATCGCCTCCGTCCCCTGCGCGAGCCACTTCGCGGCCTCTTCGCCGTTGACGAACTTGCGACCCGGCCTCTGGAAATACTCGAACCACTCGCGCCAGAACCACTCCTGCGCGTAAAGGATTTGGCCGCGCAGATGTTTGAGCGCGATGTTGAGCTTTTGCACTCCGCGCCCGTCGCGCCGCGCCGACGCGCGCTCCAACTCGCGTGCGAGCGCGGCGAAACGCGCCTTCTGCGATTCGTTGCCGTAGTTCTCCACGTACTCGCGCGTCTCCGAGGCGAGCGACTCGTCGCCGGTCGCGCGCGAAGTTTTCGCGCTCCCGCCGACGCGCCTTTCGAGGTTTGCCAGCCGCACGCGTATCTCGCGCGCGCGCTCGACGAAGCCCTTCGCGGCGTCGGCATCGAGCGACATGCCGCCGCTTCGCTGCAAGATGATCTCGATGTCGAGGTCTTCGATCTCGCGCCGCATCCGGTCAATTTCGGAGAGCGTGCTGTTCTCGACGTTTGACGCAGCCGCCTCCGAATCGAACGCCGGGAGGTCGCCCTCTTCGTAGATCACTTCCGGGAAATCGAAGTTCCCCGCCCCGTCCATGTAGTCGCCGGTGAGCAGCCGATCTTCGAGCAGCCGCAGCCGCACGAGGTACGCCTCAAACTCCAGCGGGACGCTTTCCAGCAGTTCGAGATAATCGGGTTCTTCGTCCTTCGGGATGTAGACGCGCTCGCTGAAATTCGCGTTGAGGTGCGGGACGAAAACTTCCACCGTGATGAGACGCGAGGCGTCGATCTTGATGTGCAGTTGAATCTCCGCGCCTTCGGGGATGGGACGGCGGATGTGCTCGCTCCAGATGTGCATGTTGCCGACCCAGTTGTTCGCCTGCGGCTCGCTCATGGCCTCGCCCTCCCAGAGTTTGATCGCCAGAGACGTGTCCGCGTCGCTCGGCCTGAGCGTCTGCGCGGCGCGATACGAGACGGTCTTTTCGGCGGGCAGCAGCGTGCGGCGCGGGAAGACGGGGCTGAGTTCAATCGTCCCGTCCGGTTGCACCAACTAGACCGAGATCGTGTGCGGCAGCGGCGGCGCGCTGATCATCAAACCGTGCCGGACGGAGAACTCCGACGGCTCGACCGGAAGCGCGCGCCCCTCCGCATCGCGCACGCTGATCAGAAAATTATTATTCTTCCCTTCCTGCAAGACGAGCGGCATCTCGAAGTAGTTGTCGCTCAGGGCGTGCCAGCCGCTCGTCCAGAAATTGTTGTCGGTGTCAATCTTCACCTCGCGTGCGTCCGAGGCGCGCGCGCCGTCAATCTTACCCGCGACCGCCGCTTCGAGCGACGTGCTGACCGGATCAAACGCGAGCCGCACCGACAGCTTGCCAGCCGCAACCGCGACTCGCGGTGCGTGTGCCGCGCGTTCCAACGTCGCGCCATAGATCGCCGCGCCGTAAGCCACCACCGTCATCGGGTCGAGCGAATAATCGACCTTCGCGCCGAGCGCATCGCCGATGCTGCGGCGCACGTAGGGCATCTGCGTGGGGCCGCCGACGAGCAGCACGCGATCCAGATCACTACCGCGCACGCGCGCGGCGGCAAGCGCGTCTCCGGCCAGTTGCAGACAGCGCGCGACGAGCGGCGCGATCTCGGCCTCGACTTGCGCGCGCCCGAGCGGGAGTTCGGCTTCGATGAGCCTGCCTTCGGCGTCCGCGCCGAGGTCGATGAGGCTGACGATAGTTTCCTCCGAAGTCGAGAGTTCGATCTTGGCGTATTCGGCGATCAAAGTGAGTTTGCGCAGGAGCCGTCCTCCGGCGTCGGGCGCGGCGGGCAAAGAAAATTGCGCGGCGAGATGCGGCAGGAAGATTTTTTGCACGATCAGGCGATCAATATCTTTGCCGCCGAGGTGGTTGTCGCCGCGATGTTCGAGCACGTTCAGACGCCCCTCGCGCGTGGAGACGACGGCGATGTCGAGCGTGCCGCCGCCGAGATCGAAGATGAGCCAGCGTTGATCCTGACTGTCGGGTCGCGCGCCGTAGGCGAGGGCGGCGGCAATCGGCTCTTGAAGTAAAGGATGCTCCGTGAGTCCGGCGAGACGGGCGGCGCGCGCCGTCGCCTCGCACTGGAGCGCGGTGAAGGCGGCGGGCACGGTGATGACGGCGGCAGAGAGTTCTCCATCGTCGTCGCTCGCTTGCCTGCGACGCGCGTCGGCTAAGAGCGACTTCAAGACTTCGGCGGAGAGTTCTTCCGGCGACATCGCGCGCCCGGAGGCCGGAAACTGATGTTGATGCTTCTGCCCCATCAGCCGCTTGAATTCCGCCGCCACGTTGTCGGGGTCTTCGGCAATGGCGTTGTAGGCGCGCCGCCCCACCATCACGCTCCCCGAACGCAGCACCCGCACCACCGACGGCGTCACGTTCATCTGATCCGCGTTCTGCATGATCCTGATCTCGTCGCCGTCGAGCCGCACGATGCAGGAATTCGTCGTTCCCAGATCAATGCCGTAGTTGATAAATGCGCTCATGCAAATTCCACCCTTAACAAAATGGGTCGCCCGACTTCAAACAAAACTTCGCCCGCCGCGTTCTGACTCCGCAATTCAACTTCCCGGTGTCCGCGTTCCCTTGCCGCCCTGCCTGACGACGACGCGCCCGTACTTCACCACGCGCCCGCGCCACAAAATGATCGGCTCGACCATCTCGTCGATCAGACGCTCGTGCTCGCCGAGGCGTTCGTCCTCCAACGCTTCGAGCACCTCGACCGACATGCCCGGCTCATAACTCTTCCCCGTCAGGTCGAGCGCGCTCAGTTCGCGTTCACTCAAAAACTTTTGCAACCGGCGCGCGACGTGTCGCAGTTTCGACGCGACTTTTTCCGGCGGCAGCGTGGCGAGCCAACTGTCGAGCCGCCAGCCTTCAATCGCCAACTCGATCAGCGAGGCGAGCGGCACGTCGAGTTGCGCGGGGAGTTCTTCGGTAGACATCAATCAGGGTTTGTGCGACGAGCGGAATAATACTCGAACGAAGTTAGTTTAATTTTCGCTTCCGAATTGGACCAGCCCCTTGCGTGGTGGTTTGACCGGGAGTCCGGCATCGAGCCACGCACGGTAGCCGCCTTCGAGCACGGAGACGTTCAGCAATCCGAGCGTTTGCAGTTCGACCGCCGCGCGCCCGCTCGCTTCCTGATCGTCGCAATAGCAATAGAGGACGATCTGCCGGTACTTCGGCAAGCGCTTCGCACGCGCCGCCACTTCCGACTCCGGCATCCAGAGCGCGCCCGAAATGTGTCCCGTATCATATTCGCCTTTCGCGCCGACGTGTAGCAGCGTCACCATCCCCGCCTTCAATCGGGTCTGTAACTCACGCACCGTGATCTGACCGACGAGCGGTTTGAGGTCGAGTTCCGGCATCGTCGGCGGCGTGAAACGCGGCATGGCGACGTTGAAGTTCAACGGCTGGTACGTTCGGCGCGAGCCGGGCAGGCTATTAAAACATTTGCCGACGAAGAGAGCTAACACGACGAGAAAGATAAATTTCGACGCCCCCTTGCCCCAGCGTTCCACGTCCTTCTCCGCTTCCTCCTTTTGGACGTACGACGTGAACAACTCCGGCTGCGCCACCGGCTCGCGCAACGCCGCGCCCAACTGGCGCGCGTAGCCGTCTTCGGTCTTGGCCTGTCGCTCGCCCGTGTCGCCCGCAGCGGCCAGATGATCTTCGATCAACAGGAGCGACGCGCTATCGGGCGGGGCGAGTTGCCAAGCCTTGCGCAGCATCTTCAACCTCGACTCGTTATCAAACCCCGTCTCGAAGCCTTCGGCCAACTCATCCAGAGCGTCGGCGGCGGAAGCGAACACGCGACGCACGACCGTGCTCTCGGCCCCGGCCAACTCAAGAATTTTTTTGAGCGCGGGCTTGATCTGTTCGTTGAACTTCGCGTGCGCGCGCCAGCACGTCGCCCTCCGCTCGGCGATGTTCTGATCGGTTTTCACCTCGTAGCGATAGCTGCTGAAAGCCGCACCGAGCAGAACGTCAAACTCGTCTTCGACCGTTCCCAGAATCTCATGCTCGTATTCGTCCGCGAGTGCCTGCGGCAAACCCGATGCGCGCATGACGGCGAGCGCGCGACTCGCCTGCGCACGGTCTTCGCCCACGATGGCATCCTTCGCGATCCCGGCGAGCGGCGCGGTGACGAGCCGCCACGCGCGCCCGCGCAAGTCTCCGATCTCGCCGAAGGTCGTCACCTGTTCAAAGTCGCCTTTGAGATCGGCGGCCATCAACAGCGACCAGAACCCATTCTCTTCAATCACCTCTTTCCAGAGCGCGTAAGTGCGCCGCCAGTCGTCAGTGAGTTTCAGGGCGGGGTCGAGTTGGAGCATGACGGCGAGCGAGAGGAGTGCGATGTCGTGTCGCGCAGACGGACTCTCCGGGCTTTGCAGGCGCGCGGTCGAGTCTTGCAGAGACGCGAGACTGAGCGATGCCGACGCCGCCTGCGGGTCGAAGAACCAGAAGAGGCGTTCGTAAATTCGTTGCGCGGGGACGGTCAGGCGGCTCAGGGCATCGCGCACGCCGTTCCCCGTGCGGTCGGGCAAACCGAGCCAACTCATGTGGTGCGCGGGCGGCTTCACAACGCCCAGCTTGGACGCGCGCCGCAGGGCGGAGGCCGACGCGTAAATCTCTCTCTGCGAAGCGTGAGCCGACAGCCCCAGCACGCGGAAGGCGTTATCCGCCAGCGGCATCAATCTTTGCTTGTCGGGACTCGCATGACGAGTCGCGCGGAGGGTATCGGTAGCGGTCTGCATTTAAAGATTAGGCCAACATGACGAAGAAGCGGATTTGACGCGACAGGACAAACGGAGTCCGTGCTACGGGAGATTGAGAACGCCTGCAAAAGACCGCCGAAATTTTACCACCTCCACGCGTGAAACGGGGATGAGGGCGGAGAGATGAGGGAT
>Ga0307513_10010585_pt1 | contig 11537 bp, 12 predicted proteins | sample 15_EM_MG_FD_202174 | JGI IMG/M metagenome (GOLD analysis project Ga0307513, IMG submission 202174) | Populus trichocarpa ectomycorrhiza microbial communities from riparian zone in the Pacific Northwest, United States - 15_EM | ecosystem: Host-associated > Plants > Roots > Unclassified | place... | reverse complement strand
GGTATGCAAATATTGCAATATTATGGGTGATGATGACCAAATAATATTGGAGGGACCCACGAAAATTATAGTTGGTGTATGTATATATGATGATGGTACTATCTAGAATGCTACGACCTCCCGCAGCTGCGAATAACTTCTCGAAGCATTTCAGGTCGGCGCGTAGTTATCTCCTTAATAATCGCCATAAGACAAAGTAACATTAATTGCCGTAGGCTGGCTGGGAGGTAATTCTGGCGGAAGGGGCGATTAGGCCAGAAATAGCCTAAAGAAGCAGACTACTCCCTTGAAAAGGAGCGGAGTATACGTGTAGACTTACCACATTTGGTTATGGGGGTCATCAGAACAGGCCTCGAGACAGTAACAAAGGGGCTCACCTCGACGTCCGACGTCGAGGATCACCGCGGTCCCCAGTGGGAATATAGAGTTCGTGACCAGGCAACATACTCTTTGCTAAACCAATTGTTAGAAGGCATAGAGGATGACTTGGCTGAATATACCTTGGAAATATCTTGGCGCATGCATGAGATATAATGTGAAGGCTTCCTGACGTACTTGCGTGTCTGGGACGTATAACTAGAATACTACTCTCTTACAGTCTTTAATCTATGGCAGTTCGAAAGGATTCGATCACTTGATTATGATTCCAAACACATTGCGCGTCCGCTCCATCAAGAACTTTGCAGCTCGACCGCTCCCCGATGGTTATCAGAAATCTCCTCCGACCTGCTCCCCTTATGGTGGCCACTCCTCTGCGGGTCGCTCACCACTCCGGGTTGATAATATGCACGCTGCAGATGGAGAATGAGGCGACATGCGAGGAGATTGGTTATACATATATATGGGGACATATAGGTGCCCTATGAGAGCATGAGAACAGACAAGTCGATGAGTGGTCAGCTTACGGATAAAGTCAAATGTACCTAACAAACAAATATGAGTGTGGCTGCTATATATATGCATGGTTTAGACTCACGTTCTCATATCCATCGCTACCATATCCTGATACATAAAGAGTTGAAATGTTCACCGCGGTGATGATCATGTAATAATGGAAGGATCCGCTGGAATGAAGAGTTGGTATCTACATCAACGAACGTATCATCACAAGTGGCTTACCGCACTACAATCTCCCATAGTCGTGAATCATTTCTTCGAAGCAGTTCTCGTCGATATGTCGTTATAGCCTTGATGAGGACTAGAAGACCAAGAAATGCATTGTAAACTGGCTAGGGAGTCAACGCTGGGAAAAGGGTTGACGAAGCAAGAAATGGACCTAGAAATATAAGCCTGATTTCCTTAGTACAGAGCAGAGAAGAGCATGCAAAGCGTAAGCTTACCAAAGTCTGTTATAGTGATCATCAGAGCGGATCTCAAAATGGAAACGGAAAGGCTCACTGCGATGTAATATCGTACTGAACGAACGCAACGCAATCGTAGAAGCTTAGACCAGCCGATATACTTATCGCTGGCTAGACTGTTAGAAGGTGTGGAGGGTATTATGGTTGACCATACCATCGGCCAAATCTCGTGCATTCAAACTAAATAAACTGAGTGTGGTTGCCATAACACCCACCCACGCAACGAAAACAACCAAACGCGCCCATATAGAACTGGTAAATAAACAGCGTGTCAACGGACGGTCAGAGTAAACGAGTTGGCGTACTTCTCCCAAACCACCACCACACGAGCTGCCAGGATGTCTAGTGTTGGTCAGTGATGAACCACACGAGTATGCAAGGCATTGGGTGAAACCAAAGGCGGATGATTGTGCGCACATTCAGAGAGGGCAGTATCGATAAGTTCTACTATGAGTGAGTCCCGATGCATAGTCCAGCCAATGCGTAGTTGAACTCACGTGGCCATAGGGTCAAGTGTTTCCAGACACCGCCTTTGTTGGAGCGGTCAGGACTGTGGTCTCAAATGAAAATATGCAATTTCGTACATCTGGGAGAAATCAGTATTACTCAAGAGTTATGTGAAAGGTGCACCGACAATTTATCGGTTTTGGGAATCACTACATATATGATGCGACGATCAGTACGATTAAAGTTTGTCATGGTCATATTCTTACTAAAGTAATTGAGCGAAAATAGAACTAAGCCCGTGTATCGAAGCTAGAGGAAAAGTTCAGTCGCTCGCTCCAACGGGAGCTTTTGACGCACAAAGAGGTATATTTTCTGCAAAACCGACTTAGCTACTCATTATGATCAAGACAAATGGTGAGTGCCCACATTCATCGACCTTTCCTTCCCCCTCTTCCAACGCGATAAGGGTTCACTCGAAAGCGTGGCCGGCGGCTACACACTCACCCATACATATTCCACCTAGTCTTGTATTGAGCATCCAATACATCACTTATCGCAATTTTATGACTCACTTCTTGATCAAATAAAATCGCTGGAGCGAAGCATTAACGGAATGTTTGGTTAAATACGCGCCTTGTGGGCTCACCATGATCCCATATGAACATTATCCATGAGGACAACCCCATATACCTACCCTTTTCAATGGCCGGAATCCAGTCCACGATGACCTCGAGAGGAGGTCGAGAATCGTCCATGTCGCTCATGATAGAGTATAGATCAGCAACGAGGTGCTTGGGTGCGAGACGGGAACTCTACATGCCGGGGCCCACCCTTTAAGAGAATCTTGACCCCGCCAGGTGGCGCACAGAGACAGAGAACAACAATCGCTACTGACTTCGTCCGAGTAACTCTTTTGAAGTTCTATTTAATCTAGGTAGGCACAATAACTATCGGAATGGGTTCCGCAAACTGTAAACAAGCTTACTGTGGTCTGGCTTGACCACAGCCGACGGGGGTATCGGACGTACGAGATTGTCTGTTTGACAGATTGGTTGACGTATCGTGCATCAGAAATGTCAGTCGGTTGAGAATAGATTGAGAATAGATTGAGACTAAGCTAGCGTACTAGATGGACACCAACAATTGCGGCTGTGCATGATCGTCGATCATTACGACTCACTGATTGGATATTACTCACACCAGTGGCTGTTCCGCGTTCAAGGGCCCCCACTACATGATGGAGGTGTATCCACGTCGGCTAAGAGTACTGCGGGATATGTCGCCCTACTAGCTCAATACTGCGGATGTAGAATCCGTAGTTACCAACGTCAATAATCACGTTACGCCGAATGTACCACTCATGCCGAGCGAATCAGATCTCGAATGGGTGTCAGTGATGGACGGAGGCTTCCTGGTGTAATGGTGCTCCTCTCCCACCGTAATTACTTCATTGAATTGGAGCTGATCGCCATGCCAGCGCCGTCGACTCCCTCGGCACGTTCGCACTAGCAGTTTTGAAGGGCGAGACTGTCCCTTCCTTCGCTACGATGTGTGAACAAGTGTCCCACGTACTTATATGTTGCACTTTGCCTCCAGGGCTCATCATCGTACGCCAGCTATTGAATGTCGAATGAGAGGGGGGAGGTATGGTACAGGTATCAGCCGTATGCCGAACAGTGCCCAGCGGATGGCCGCTAAAGATGCAATGGCTGTAACAGCCCAATTTAGCAAACCTATATGGAATAGTCGCGAAGGGCCCCGACCCGCACGACCGGCTTGAGGGAGTCATGGAAACTAAAATGTAGAGTGACCTGCATGGTTGAGAATGCCACAATGATAGACGGACGGACTAGAATGATAATTTCTAGAATTGAGGGAAGAGAGCGACATAAAGACCAATATTCAGACCCCCGGAAATATAAGTCTTGCGATAAACGCCAATGAGGCTGTTAAAGTGACTTCACGTTGTCTGAATGTAGAAGTAGAACAGAATGTGACACTTGATACACAGTCCCCTGCAAACCATAATTTTCAGCATCCAACTTGATTGTAAAGAGTGGTTGTAATAACCCTCGGGTTTGCCGGGCGTCAGAATCAAGGTTCGAGAGTAACAAGTCAGGCACTGAACGAAAATTTAGCGATTGAGTAGGGAAGTAAAATCATAACGTTGGGGTTATTGCCCCTCCATAAGCGGAGCACTCCCTCGCCGCAAGTAATTCGCACAAACCAGTACTGTCACATCATGTGTCTCCGTCTTAGGCTTTACCCCGCGCCTGCCCGTTGCCAGTCGAGCCCGCACACCAGACATTTAAGCGCCTCCGTCAGTCCCATTTACGCTAGGGGTCCACTTGTAGGAAATGCTGTCCGCCTCATCCGTCCAGCGTCTGCGGTCAAAGCCCCATGGCCTAATATGCGTGGGCGAAGCGCTCTGGGAGAGCCTCCAGTGAGACGCACAGCACGTGCAAGTGAGGCAAGACCCAGCGGATTCAGAGGAGGAGGAGTCGCAGTGGTCAGTACGGCAGGGCAGATATTCGCTACCACGTTTGTCAAGGAGCTGAAGGCCAACCTCCCCTTCAAGCTAGAACTCGGGGCTTGTATTGATAGCCCTGGTTCAGCGTATTGAAAATCAGCTTGAGTTGACATAGACATGGTCACCCCCTATTCTGGCAGAGGAGCTAGCGGAGATCGACCTGTGGCGTGGTTGCCACCACGGACCATAAGCAAAAGATCACCAAATGGGACCGGACACAAGACGACGGAGAGTTTGTATGTACTTTAAGGTATCTGAACTGTATTGTGTTGCGCCTGATTTGTATCGGTTGATACCAAGGGTGGAACAGGAAATCTGATGGCAGTGAGATCAATACAATTACCTGCACGCTTTCAGTAGTGCCAGAGAATTGTTGTCCGCACTAGAACCTAATATGCAGTGAAGGCCAGGGCGTTGCCAGCGACAAGCCAGATACGGTCGGGTCCAACCTATCAGCGTTGATGGATAAAGAGGCTATGCGGACATATGGTGTCAAAATACGCCGTTCTCAGTTGTGGAACGGTGCGCAGTGGTGGCCAGAGCGATCGTCGAATGCTAGTCAAATGTGGTCGGGTCTAACTAGCATGGATATAAAACAACCAGCACTACGGACATACAGCAGCAAAATAAGCCGGGAAATACAGATCCTGACATACGGCAGCATGCTCACTAGAGGCAATTCTGCCATGATAAGTGGAAAGTCTGGCTCACATGACATTGAGGTCTACTGGAGGCCGAGAGAATTGGGAGCATCACAATATGAACCCATAGGTGGTACAAGCACCAGTAGCCATATATACTGTGAATCAGATCTAGCTAGGAAACCCCACAGCATATAGACCGAGACTAGGAGCACAGCTAAGCAATGGAGCATCAATATCCCGACAGAGGCACTCCTCCAAGTGTTGGATTCCTTCAATACTTCCAATCGAGACTGGCCGAGTACGACCGTGTTAGGTTCGAAGCAGGGGTGCGAATGCGCCTCTCTGCGATACCAGAGGTACATGAAAGAAACGGTAGCAAGATGGATTAATATTGGTTGGTAGGTTTAAGGACCTAGCTTCTGCTTCTCCATCTCACTCTAGGATGCGAGTCAATTTTTGGAAGCTCCCAACGAATTAAGTTACTTCGCCTCCGTGAACTAATTTGACCTATGCAACCACCCTAGGTACTCCGGTGAGTCGTGATACCCAAGACCCAATAGCTGCCACCATTAGCGCACGTAACGGTACGCTCAACCAAGCACGCTTTGTGGATCTGACACTTTTCATCTGCCTGGAGCGCCTCTATAAACAACCTGGGACCACACCTGAAGACACCAAACATTGTTACCGTGTTTCAGGAGTGGGTTGTAGCCTCCTCATCCGTGCTCCTTGCCAAAGCATTGGAGGTTTAGTCGACTTGTCGACCTGGTAGATAGACAATGGCTGACTGTTCGTGATTTGGTAGTGAAATGGGACGTGACGTAACACTGCTTGAAATATACCACCCCCAAAGACTGAGTGGCATGCTCGATTGTTTCTGCGTGGGGTATTGTGGGCTGTAGATGGAAATTTGGATGACAGTGTGTCGGAGTTGTGTTGAAGAGCTTAGTAGTTTCGGTCCGGTCATCTTGGGAAGGATCGCTCAGTGCTAGGATTTGAAGGCGGTACCGGTGTATCGTGATTTTCGCGCGCGTATAACATGACATTGCCGATGTAGGTGAGAATACAAAACCAATATACGATCTGCGCGCACCGCGCGTCCTAATCCCACTGTACAAGCATCAGACTTCGTGCTGATCGGTAAGAACATGCAAGGGCACTATATACGTACTGTAAGTCGCTCATCCCTTTGCGACGCAGGAGGTAGCGTCGCCTTCCGATTCTGTTCCTGCAACTTATCGGATAGCTTTCCAGCGTTTGGATTCGCAGTGTTCGTGCCTCTTCGGACTTGCTGTGAGAAATCGTGAGTGGCTACTCCGTGGGCTAACAGTATCGTGCGGTCCACGTTGACTGGTCAGGGACAGCACAGCCGAACTCACCGACTCTGCTCGCTGCTCCGCCGCACGAGCGGCCGCACCGCGCATGTTATCGTTAGAACCACTACCGTCCGTCTTGTTCGTAGGTTTTGTCGCCTGCGGCTTTGATACCGCCGTGGTAGGAGCTATTCTCTGTCCACCTCCATTCGGAGGAGCGGCGCTGGACGCGGTAACGGCAGTCCCGAGACGATGACCTTCCCCCTTGAACGCCTTGGATGATGTACAACCCATCCAACTTCCCTGTCCAGTTCTGTGAGATCGTGGAAGGCTCCAAGCACTTGCTTCCTTGTGGCCAATTGAGCCTCGGAACTGACAATACAAGTGTGGCATTCTCAAAACCTGAGGGCTACTGTAGAACAAGAGAAGTACATCGTATGCAGAACTACCCACTCTAAGGTGGGAGAGCATATGTACAGAGTCCGGAAGTTCGAAGGCGATCAAGTATGTAGTCTATAGACTCCAACCTCCAAATACGACATAACCATTCTCACGTGTCAGTATAGGCTATTATCTTCAGCTCAAGAAAGCCAACAGCCCGGCAATGACACCGGCCATCATACCTGCCCATCCTTGGACGGAGTTGAAAGCGCCGGTACTGGTAGAAGCACCTGATCCAGCAGTGGGTGACGCAGTGATCGTCGCTGTGCCGGACGAGGATGTGCCGCTGATGACCTTGTCCTTGGAGGTCGCGAAGATTTTGAGGGATTTAATTTCAACTAGAGATAGATAAGAGCCGGCGCTTGGTTGAAAAGAATGAGAAGGTAGTCGGAAGAGGTACATACAGTACGCCTCATTGTAGTTTGAGTTGTTATTGATGACGTAAGTCGTGTAGCAAGTCATGTTGGTTTGGAGAGCCGGACAGGTCCCCTGGAGGGTTGAAGGGTTGCCAGCCCTGAAATTTAGCCGGTCTGAGAAACAAACACTTTGAAGATGAAAGGAGGGGAGGCACACCAAACGCCGCAAAGCTTAAGATCGATGACAATCTGCTGCTTGGTGAAGTGTGTAGTAGGATTACAGGAGCCTGCCGGATAACTGGCAGATGGAGTACCAAGAGCCGAAGTCTCGACGCTGTTCGTGGACAAGGCCGAAGGTACATTAGGTCGCTACCCAATCCGATTATATCAGTTAGGCGAATACCGAGTTGGGAGGGAGAATATGCACACTGAAAAACCAGATATTGATTCCAGTCTCCGCAAATTCAGTAACCCACGCGCCTCCTCCAGCTTGGGCAAAGGCTGCTCCGTAGCTAGCGGTATTCGAGTCTTGGACAATACATCCAGAGTTACCGTTCTGGCTGTAGTCGCAGTTCGTGGTTGCCTGAGTGCCGGTTTGGGTCACGCCCTGTGGCTGGGTGCACCCAGCAGTGGTGTGTAGAGACATCTGGTTACTAGTGGCAAGGTTGATCCCCTCGAAAATGTCGATCTCCCCACCTGCGATGGACGAATCAGAACACGGTCACCGTACTTGTGGCAATACTAACCGGCAGGCCACTCCACTCCTGCACCACGACTCCAGTATGCTCCCCATACGCTGCGTAGAGCATGAGCATCTCTCCTGGAAGACGCTCAAGGAGGCCGTACCTGCATCCGTACGGAACATGCAAAGCGTCAAATACCCAAAGAGTGCCGAAATCGTACTGGTCATTGGATGTGATCATTACGGTATTTCTTTTCTCATTGTAGGGCACAAATGTCGTATTGTCGACTTTGATTATGGCATTCCCGACAGAGTTCACGTATGTGAGCTGCTGCTGGAGGGCAGTCGTCTGGTTGACGAAGATGACATCCCCTGTTCACAGGCAGTGTCAGGGGGGTAGTTCGAATAGTCAACCAGGAGAGCCACTCACCAGAGGTGAGATTATCATAGTGGCCATAGTAGGACCACGAATCAAAAAAAGAGTTCCCAGAGTAGGTTTTGACGAGATCGTAGGCGGCGAGAGGGGAAGCAGCAAGCGACAGGAAGGCCACAACCTGGGCGGAGGACTTCATTGAGAGATTACTGTGTATGTAAACAACGCCTTCTGTAAGCGTCCTAAGTCCGAACCTAAATAGAGGAAGGAAAGGCGTGGGTGCGAAGGGGAAACTGGGTTCAAGCTGGTCGCACAAGCAATGGGCACAAGCAATGGGATAAGAAGCAATGGCAAGGCTGGTCTCCTTGAGGCCCCAAGCTCCACCCGTAATCTTCTGAGACACGAGGTGCCAACGCGATGTCTATTTTCGGCTTGATAGCCAATTTGGGTGACGGATGCCATTCGCCGTACCTTTGTGCTATGATTCTCTAATCTAGTTCAGCCTACCCGAGGAAGTCTTCGAGTTCAATGTTAATCACCTTTCCAGACGTCACCAGTCCAAGAGAAATGTCAAGAAACTCAGCTTTGGGCGCACTTTCAAGCAGTGCTTTGCAATGGACGGAATTTGTCCTTGACTGTAATAAAGACTCAATTAGAAACTATGACGTACAGTAGCGTGTCCTTCCGGGCCGGACGGGTGGGCAGCGGAGACATGGATAGCCGGTGGCTAGGAAACCCTTTGTAGTTACGGAAGAAGAAAGTGTCAAGGGCGAAGTATCAATCGCTGTAATAAACAACAGATGAATGTTGTTTTATGCGTAGCGAGTGTGGATATATAGGATTCCAGAAATTGTGTGCGCGCGAATGTCCAAAGGAGTGGCGAGGTAGCAGGGGATTTCTCCCACAGGAAGGACTATGATACGATAGGTAAGACTGGTAGATATGATCCATGCTTCCGGTGCGGAAAATGAAGCATCGTTCTTGTTTCCATCGAACTCCGCGCGCGAACTAGAAGGGAATAAGACGTTCATGTGTGCGAGACGCACACCAGAGTGCCCGTCCAGATATCCACGCAGTTCAGGAAGGAGTTCCTGCGGAGGTTGCTCAACTACAGCCCATTCGTGGGTCGTGGGACTGACCATGCTTTGATCCAGGCCGCGGAGGTACCATGACCCTGCGCGATGGACACGCAGGTGTCTCCAGCAGCCGAAGTGATTGTGTTCGTGCAAGTCTGGGGATCATTGTTGCTCAGAGTTGGTACACAAACCAATAATTCCGTTCCGGTCCAAATATCGGCACAGTTGACCCAGGTATTGCTGCTCGAAACCGATCCGACCGCGAGAGCGAATTTAGATTCGATGTTCGAGCTATCGAGGTCATTGGTTTATATGGCGGTGATACTCTGACCATCGCACGCACCAGGTCTCTCCATTGAGTGACTTGTAGATATGAGCAACACAGCCTGGTTCATTTCTCGTCTTGTAAGGTCCATCCGGTATACAAATTGGCGTGGCGGTCCAGATATCGGAACAAGTCAAAAAGGAGTTCGCTGACTTCGTAGTACCATCGATCAGATTGAACTTGTTGTCAATAGTAGAGCAAGTGTCGCCCGCAATGGAAATGTAGGTGGTTTTGCACTCCGTATGCTTATAAGGACCGTCAGGTATGCAGATCGGTGTAAAGGGCCATATATCTGTGCAGGTGAGGAAGCCATTGGCAGTCTTGATTGTACCCTCCACGAGGTTGTACTTGGTTTCGATCGACAAACAGGTGTCACCTGCCGTGGATGTGTAGGTCGACTTGCATGCTGGAGCGTTGTACGGGCCATCTGGGATGCAGATGGGGGTCCATGTCCAGATATTGCTGCAGTCCAGGAACTGGTTGGCTTGCTTGGTAGTACCACTCACCAGATTATACTTCTTGTCGACTGTGTCGCAGGTGTCACCAGCAACCGAGATGTAGGTCGACAAGCATGAAGGAGTTGCTGGGCTGCTTGTGGAAGTAGAACTCGCGGAGGTAGAAGAAGAGGAGGTAGGCGTAATGCCTATGGGGGCATAAATCTTGAGCGAGGCAATTTCAACTGCGTACGGAAGTCAGCGACGGCTTGAATAAGATGGAGGGGCACACACAGTAAGCTTGAGCAAAGTTGTGTCCGTCCCCGACCACGTAGGTTGAGTAGCAATTCTGCCCACCCGGCACTGGACACGCCGAGCCCATAGCATTAGCAGCCCTAAGCACAATCAGCACAATATACTGAAGACAGAGGGGAGCGCCTACCAGTCACCGCAAAGTGTAATGTCGAAGATGATCTGCTGTTTTGTAAACAGACTGGCGATATCGCAATCGGACGGAGTGTAGAAGGCGGACGGGGTTCCGAGTTGGCTCGGATCGACAACAACTCCACCTACAGGTACCTCTGATCTCTAACTATTGTCAGCCGTACGAAGACGGCTTCATAATGCTGTCACTCACTGGCACGAACCAGATCCTGATACCAGACGTGTCAAACTGTGTGATCCAGACACCTCCCCCAGTATCGGCAAAGGATTTTCCGTAGCTCTTGGTGTTCGCTTCCGTGACGGCACAACCTGCGTTGTTGCCTGGAGAGGAGGTGCAATCCCTGCCCACCGCGGTTCCGGTTTGGGAGAGACCACTAGGCATGGTACATCTTTGACCGGTATGGAGTACCATTTGATTCGTGATTTGCATATTGACACCTTCGAATATGTCTATTTCACCACCTGGAGTAGGTCTTAGCATCGAACGGACTGGAGGGTTGACCATACTTGCCGTCTGGCCATGGTACATCTACTCCAAGGCTCCAGTATGCACCCCAGACACTGAATGTAGCGTTAATTGGGTGCTGCTATGAGTACTGCTGTTGTGGCATGCTGCACGACATACCTGCAACCATACGGAGTGTGATATGCATCTAACACCCAGAGGGTGCCAAAGTCAAAGCTTTCCATACTGCTGGTCCTCACAGAGTCGCGCTTCTGGCCACCAGGAACGAAAGAATTGTCGTCCACCTTCAGGACGACATTCCCCGCCTCGTTAACGTAGGCGAGGTTGGAGGCAATAGCAGTGTCGCGATCGAGATAAATGACGTCACCTATAGAAGGTGAGTGACTCGAAACTCGGTGAGGATCCAAGGTTTCGCACCATGAGTGGGGTCTGGCTGGCTGAAGAAAGCAAATTCGCTTAAGAAATTAGACGCATTGTAGGTCTTGATAAGGTGATAAGGATTGATCCCGACGGACATCATACACGGGGACTTTGAGATGAGCAGTCGAGCGCGCTCAACGGCCTGGACGACCGTACCCAAGGAAAGGAAAGAAGGGTAATGGAAAGGAACTGGAGGGCGAGGTTGGTCTCAATTATGGAATTCTT
>Ga0307513_10010584_pt1 | contig 11538 bp, 11 predicted proteins | sample 15_EM_MG_FD_202174 | JGI IMG/M metagenome (GOLD analysis project Ga0307513, IMG submission 202174) | Populus trichocarpa ectomycorrhiza microbial communities from riparian zone in the Pacific Northwest, United States - 15_EM | ecosystem: Host-associated > Plants > Roots > Unclassified | place... | reverse complement strand
ACCGCGGATGGTTCGAGCCATTGATTTCATGGCAGCCTTACACACGGCGGGCAGGAAACCTGTCCGCCAGCCCCCGTCATGGGTGCGCGCGTAGCGTGGCCGGAACGTGTAACCCAGGAACGTGAACTCCGTCGGCGCATCTTTGGGCAGCGCCGGACGGTCGTCCTGGTAGCAGTACACGATCCGAGCCACGTCCTTGATCTCGACGAACGGCCCGTCGGTGACCAGCGCCTTGCCGTTCTCGGCGCGCACTGTCGTGGCCGTCTCGGCGGCGTCGAGCCCCGGTACCGGGCGTGAGGTCTCGTTCGCGGAGAGGCCGTGGTGGATCAAGAGCATGTACTCCATCGCGTTCCTCCTCCTCGGGGGATCTTCCCCTTGGAGACACACGGACCCGACGATTTCGACGGTCCCGACCGGAGGAAATCAGCCCGCGTAGCCGCAGGCGGCGACGAGCTCACGCATCTCCGGCGGATCGATCAGCCTCCGCAAGGCCTCCGGAAGGTCGTCCCACTGCCGCTTGTCGCGGCCGTAGCCGGCGAGACCCGCACCGATGTGGACGTTCTTGGCGAAAACCTCCTTGTCGAACTCGTCCGGGTCCAGGCCGGTGTGCTCGCCCACGAGCCGGCACGTCGCCGTCGGATCGGCGATCATGTCCTCGTAGCGCAGGCACAACGCCGGAACCGTGCCGTGGTCGGCGCCCTCGACGAACGTGCGCGCGACGCGTTTCCAGTCCTGCATCGCCTCGACGCTGCGCGCGCGGTTCCACACGCCGTGCGACCAGCGCTCCCACTCGTCGAGGCTGCGCAGCACGTCCCGCGGGTCGCGGACGAGGAAGATGACCGACAGCTCGGGGAACAGCCGCTGCAGGCGCTGCGCCTCCGTCAGCCCGTACCGCACCTCCTTGAAGCCCCAGACGGGCCGGCCGAGCGCCGCGGCCGGCTCGGCGTAGAGGAGCTCGACGAAGCTGCGCATCGCGGTGACGACCCGGTCCTGCTCAGGCGACAGGTTGGCCATCCACCCCTGGTACGAGCTCTTCTCGAACTCGTCGCGCGCATCCTGGCCGTACTCGTGCGCCCAGCCGATCAGGCCCTCGGCAGCCGTCAGCACCCGATCGAGATGCCCTCCGTGCTCACCCCAGATGTGCACCTTCGGGTTGGAGGAGAGCAGGCGCTGGAGCAGGGTGCTTCCGCAGCGCTGGCCTGCGGCCAGCACCAGCAGCGGTGAGTGCGGCATCGGCGCAGGATAGGGGCCAGTAGCCGATCACCGGAATACCTGATCCGCAGCCGGCTCCCGATCACGTCCCGCCGAACCCGGTGGACGACACCCCCTCGATGAACCGCCGCTGCAGCGCCAGGAACAGCAGCAGCATCGGCAGGGCCATGATCACGCCGGCAGCGCCGACGAGCGTGTAGTCCTGCGTGTAGCCCTGCTGGAACGTGAAGAACGCCGTCGAGACGGGCAGCAGCGACGAGTCCTGGATGAACGTGACCGCGATGAGGAACTCGTTGTACGCCGACAGGGCGGTGACCAGCGCGATCGTCAGGAATCCCGGCAGCGCGGACGGCAGCACCACCTGGAAGAGCACCCGCAGCTCCCCCGCCCCGTCGACGCGGGCGGCCTCCTCCAGCTCGCGCGGGATGGTGATCATGAACGAGCGCAGGAGCAGCGTCGCGAACGGGGAGAACAGGCCCCAGTAGATGACCATCAGGCCGAAGAGCGAGTCGTACAGGTGCACCGTGGTCCACGTGTAGAACAGCGGGACGAGGAACATCTGCACCGGCAACGTGCTGCTGACCAGCAGATAGGTCATGAACGTGCCGGCGCCGGGCAGGTCGAGCCGCGCCATCGCGTAGGCGGCGCAGCCGGAGATGACGCACACGCCGGCGACCGTGCCCGCCACCACGATCAGGCTGTTCACCAGCCCGGCGCCCATGTAGGCCTGCTCCCAGGCCTCGGTGAAGTTGGTCCAGTCCAGCGCGGCGGGGAACGACAGCGGGTTGGTCGCGAGCTCCGACGGTGACTTCAGCGCGCTGAACACGAAGATCACCAGCGGCCCCAGCGCGAACAGCAGGAGCAGGCACAGCGCGACCCAGGTGAACGGGCCGACCCGGCCGGTCACCGGACGGCGGCGGGTGTCCGTCGCACCGGCCGTCGTGCCGGTGGTCGCGATCGCGATGCTCATACCGCCCATCCCCTCTTCCGGCGGATCACCAGGTACGCCGCGACGACCACGGCGCTGATCAGTGCCATCACGATCCCGACGGCCGAGGCGTAACCGGCCCGCAGCGACGCGAAGGCCTCGCGGTAGAGCAGCGTGCTGAGCACGTCGGTCGCCCCGGCGGGGCCGCCCTGGGTGAGGACGAAGACGTAGTCGAACGACAGGAACGACCAGATGATCGTCATCAGCCCGAGGAACACGAACGTCGGCTGGATGCTCGGCAGCGTGATCGACCAGAACTGGCGCAGTGGCCCGGCGCCGTCGAGCGCCGCGGCCTCGTACAGGTTCGGGTTGACCCCCTGCATCGCCGCGAGGAAGACCACGACCAGGAAGCCCCACCACGCCCAGTTGTTGATGAACGCCACGCTGGGCAGGGACAGTGCCTGGCTGCCGAGGAAGTTCACACCGAGCGTGGCGCCGAGCCCGACGTCCGGCGAGAGCAGGTTCTTCCATATCGCGGCCGTGACCACGCTGGCCACCACGTAGGGCAGGAAGTAGACGACCCGGAACAGCAGGCGGAAGCGGCGGATCCGGGAGAGCGCGAACGCCCCGAACAACCCCATCGTCATCGGCACGACGAGGAAGAAGATCGTCCACTGGATGTTGTGCCACAGCGCGGAACGGAACTCCGCGTCGCCGAGCAGCTCCACGTAGTTGTCCAGCCCGATCCACTTCGCGGCGCCGATGCCGCTCCAGTCGGTGAACGAGTAGTACACGGCCGAGAGGCTCGGCCCGAGCACCACCAGCGCGTTGACGGCGACGAGCGGCAGCATGAACAGCCACGCGAGCAGGGCCCGGCGGCGGCGCGGGGTCATCGCGCCACTCCTGTCGGCGCCGGCGCGACGGGCACCTTACCCGCGGCGAGCTCGCCGCGGAACACCTCGTCGAGGCCCGCCAGGTACTCCGGCACGGTGAGCTGACCGGTGATGACCTTGTCGAAGTTCGTGTACAGGTCGGTGTCGGTCTGTTGGGGGAAGAACGTCCAGGTCGTGTAGCCGACGGTCGCCGGGGTGCTGAGCCAGGTGTAGAGGCGGGACAGGCGCTCGTCGACCGTCGGCGGGAAGTCGGCGGCGGTGAGCGGCACCGGGGCGGGCTGCAGCGACGCTTCCGCGATGCCCCGCGCCTGGCGCTGCGGATCGCTCTCGAGGAAGTGCAGGTACTCCGCGGTGGCGTCGGGGTTGCGTGAGTGGGCGTTGATGGAGAGCGACTCGCCGATGGCCAGGTCCAGCACCTGCGCCGGCACCCCGTCGCGCAGCGGGAACAGCGGCGCCCAGTCCCAGGTCGCGTCGTTGCCGGCCGCGGCGCCGAAGTACGGGCCGATCTCGGTCGTCGCCCACGTCCCGTTGATCATGAATACCGCCGTGCCGGCCGCGAGCGCGGCGTAGAGGCCCGGGAACGTGTTGGTGAAGTACGCATCGACGCCGCCGCCCCACCATCCGCGCTGGTAGTAGTCGTTCAGCAGGGAGATCGCGTCGACGAACACCGGATCGGTCCACGGCGTGCGCCCCTGCAGTGCCGAGTAGACGGCGTCGGGCCCGGCGCTGTGGTTGAGCGCGAACGTGACCCACCACTCCGTCGCCGCCCGCCAGTCGGCGTTCCCCGCGGCCACCGGCATGAGCCCCTTCGCCTTGGCCTCGGTGCAGATGGCCTCGAACTCCGCGCGTGAGGTGGGCACCGGCCAGCCGTGCCGCTCCAGCGTCGCCGGGTTGTAGACCAGGAACATCCCCTCGAAGTCGCCGGGCAGCGCGAGGAGCCGGCCGCCGACCCGGCTGGCCGCCATCGCCCACGGCGCGAGCATCGACTCCCACCCGTACCGTCGGGCGTAGTCGTCCAGGGGCAGCAGGTAGCCCGCCGCCGCGTAGGCGCCGAGCTGCGCGGGACCCGCCGCCTGTACCAGGTCCGGACCGGCACCGGCGGCCAGCGCGGTCTGGGTCAGGCGGTCGATCGAGTCCGTCGGCTTGACGGTGAGCCGCACCTTCAGCGTTCCCTGGAAGGCGTCGACCCGTTCCCTGCGGAAGTAGTCGCGTTGCTGCCGATCCGAGAAGGCGGCCCAGTACTGCAGGTCGCGGCCCGTGTCGGAGCCGCAGGAGGCGAGCAGCGGTGCTAGCGCTGCCGCGCCGGTCAGAGCCAGAACGTTCCTCCGCGAGAGGGGCATGACGGTCTCCTCGTGCCGGACGTCGTTGTCAGGTGGGGTGCTCAGCGCAAGCCGTCGACGGCCAGTCGGACGGTGCGCGCGGCGAGATCGGAGATCCGGGAGTTGTCGAAGCCGAACAGGGCGGAGCGCGTGCGGTCGTGCAGCGGCTCGACGAACCGGTCGGGCAGTCCGGCCGTCCCGAGCAGCACGCCGGCGACCGAGCCGGTGGTGGCGGCGTTGGAGTCGGTGTCCCAACCGCCCTGGACGGTCAGCCCGACCGTGCGGGCGTAGTCGCCCTCGCCCCACAGCAGGGCGGCCACGACGAGCGCGGCGTTGTTCAGCGTGTGGATCCACTCGTAGTGGCCGTAGCGCGCCCGGATGTGCTCCAGCGCGTCGTCCCAGGTGCCACCGAGCGCGTGCTGCGCCAGCACGTCCCGCACGACCTCGGCCAGCCGTGACCGCGCCGGCACGTGCTCGAGCGAGCTCTCGATCGCCTCCTTCGCCGTACCCGCGGTGAACGCGGCCGCCACCAGCGCGGCGGCCCACATCTCGCCGTAGATGCCGTTGCCGGTGTGCGAGAGGCAGGCGTCCTGATAGGCCTGCAGCGCAGCGGAGCGGGGATCGCCGGGATGCACCCAGCCGTGGATGTCGCCGCGGATCTGGGCGCCGATCCACTCGCGGTACGGGTTGCGGTAGGCCGCCGCCTCGGTCGGGGCCAGGCCGTGGACGAGATTGCGGTACGCCACCCGCTCGGCCGTGTAGACCTGCTCGAACGGCAGCAGCTGCAGCCACGCGCTGGCGACGTGCTCCGGGCCGAGCGCCTTCCCGTGCTTCTCGAGCAGGTGGAGGCCGAGGATCGGGTAGTCGATGTCGTCGTCGCGGGCGCTGCCGTCGATGTTGCCCCGCGTGCTGTTCGGGAACGACGGGTTCATCACGAAGCGCTCCGGCATCGGGTCCAGGAGCGGCACGTAGTCCAGCAGCGGGTAGGCGTCGGCGAGCTCCAGGTACTCCCGCAGGTGCGCCGGGGTCCAGTGCGAACCCCACTCCACGGGCTTGCCGAGGTTGCAGCCCGCGATCCGGCCCAGCCAGGCCGCGTGGATCTTGTCCTCGACGGCCGACGCCGACCCGGGGCGCGCCGGCGTCGGCAGCGCGGCCTCGATGTCCGCCAGCGCGTCCGGCTCCTCGTAGGCCCAGCCCGGGTCGCGCGGGAGATCCTGCAGGGCGTCCAGCAGCTCCCCGGCGGCCGCACGATCGGTGAAGTCGACATCGGCCGCGGCCGCCACGGCCGCGCTGACGACGTACCCGGTCTCACGGCGCTGGGCCACCTCGTCCCAGAACAGGTCGTGCAGGTCGAGGGCGTCGAACATCGTCAGAGGTCCTTCCGGGAGAACAGCGAGATCAGGCGCTGGCGCGGACGATCAGTTCGGTGGGGACGGAGACGTTGCGCGGTGGCCCGTCGTAGTCCGCCACGAGCCGGTCCATGAGCAGGCGGCCGCACTGGCGGCCCGTCTCGTAGGCCGGGTTGAGCACGGTGGTGAGCGGTGGCGTCACGAGGCTCGCGGCGTCGATGTCGTCGAAGCCGATCACGGCAAGCCCGTCCGGGACGGCCACATCGGCGTCGGCGGCAGCCTGGAACGCGCCGATCGCGATCAGGTCGTTGGCGCAGATCACGGCCCGCGGCGGGACCGGGCGGGCGAGCAGTTCACCGACAGCCGCGCGGCCCCCGGCGACGGTGTAGTCGCAGCGGACGAGGTCGGACTCGGCCGGGACGATGCCGGCGTTCTGCATCGCCTGGGCGTATCCGGTGCGGCGCCGGTCCCCCGGGCCGCGGCCCTTCGGCCCGCTGACGAACGCGATGTCGGTGATGCCCTGGGCGAGCAGGTGGCGGGTGGCCGCCTCGACGCCCACCGGGTCGTCGCTCTCGACGGTGTCGCGCGTCTCCGTGTCGGCACGGCTGCCCAGTACGACCATCGGAATCCGGGCGGGGACGACCCTCGTGAGGTCCTCCTCGTCCACGGCGAACCCGAACACGACGATCCCGTCGACCGAGCGGCGCACCATCTCGGCGAGGAAGCCCAGCTCGGTCTCGCGGTCGCCGTCGGTGCTGCCGGTGATCGTGAAGTAGCCGTCGGCGGCGATCGCGTCGTGCAGGCCGCGCGTGACCGCGGGGTAGTACGGGTTGTCGATGTCGGGGACGATCAGCGCCACAGTGTGGGTGTGCTGGGTGCGCAGGCTGCTCGCGACCTGGTTGGGGCGGTAGCCGAGCTCGTCGGCGGCCTGCCGGACCCGGGCCGCGGTGGCCGGGGAGACCGAGCGGCGGCCGCTGAGGGCGTGGGAAACGGTGGTCGTGCTGACCCCGGCGCGGGCCGCCACATCGCTGATCGTGATCGGCTTGCCCATCGCACCTCCCGGTTGCAAATCGATTTGCAAGACGGGAGAGTGAGGCATCCACGCGGTCGTGTCAAGACCGTTGACCTCGACCCGAGTTCAGGGGCCAGGATGCCGAGATGTCGCCGTTCACCGCCGCAGAGCTCGCCTACCTGCGCGAACAGAAGCTCGCCAGGCTCGCCACCATCGGCCCCGACGGGGCACCTCAGGTCCGCCCGGTCACCTTCGCCGTCGACGAGGAGACCGGCGCCATCGACGTCGCCGGCCACCGCAACCCCGAGAGCCAGAAGTGGCGCAACGTCGTCCGCGACGGGCGCGCCGCCCTCGTGGTCGACGACGTGCAGCCGCCGTGGCGACCCCGCGCGCTCGAAGTCCGCGGCCGTGCCGAGGTGCTGCCGGACGCGCCGGGCGACGCCATCGTCCCGGGTGCGCCGCCGGGGGTGATCCGCATCCACCCGACCCGGGTTCTGGCGTTCGGCATCGAGGAGGGCGGCCCGGGTACGCGCACGGTGGCCGGAGCAGCTCGTTGATCACGGGCACATGGTGGCTGTACAAGATCGACAAGCCGCCATTTGCCCGTGATCAACGCCCTTTGGCGACGGTGGTCCACTCGCCCGAACAGCGGCCCGGACACGCGGTGGCCGGATGGCGTTGATCAAGGGCAAAAGGTCGCTCCCGAAGATCCACTGGCGACCTTTTGCCCTTGATCAACGTCGAAAGTGCAGCAGGCGGGCCACCGCGGTGGGAGGGCGCCTCTGTGATCAAGCGTCCGACACCGCGCCGGGGTACAGCTCCCGGTAGCTCGCGATGTGCCCGAACCCTGTGGTCACCGAGGTCGCGGCCAGCACGGCATGCACGACGGCCCGGGCGAACGCGAGCTCGGCGGCGAGTGCCACCGCGGCGGTCCGGTGCGGATCTGTGGCCCCGGAACCGGTGCCCAGCGCGAACACCGTGTCACCGTCGGTCGGGCCGTGCACCGGGCGGATGGCACGCGCCATCCCCCGCTGCGCGGCGCCGGCCGCGCGCACCAGGCCGGCGTGGTCGATGGGCGCGTCGGTGGCCACCACGCCGATCACGGTGTTGGGCAGCGCCAGGCCGGCGAGCGGCCGGTCGGGATTCTGCAGGGCGTGGACGGCGGCTGCGTGCTCGGCGGGGTCCGGCTCGTGCAGCCCGAAGTCACCGAGGTGGGCGGCCAGCGGCAGGCCGGTCGCCGGGTCGAGTGTGGAGCCGTGGGCGTTGACGACGGCCAGCGCGCCCACGACCCGTCCGTCGGGCAGCGCCACCGAAGCGGTGCCGATGCCGCCCTTCATCTCGGCGGTCACCGCACCCGTCCCGGCGCCGACACAGCCCTGGGCGACGTGCTGCCCGGCAGCCTCGGCTGCCGCCCGTCCGGCCGCGGCGTCCGGCCGGTTCCCGCGCACCCCGCCCCGGCCCAGGTCGTAGATGGCCGCGGCCGGCACGAGCGGCGCGTCGATCCCCAGCCACTCCTGCACCCCGTCGGCCGCGGCGAGCCCGTGCGCGCTGCCGCCGGTGAGCACGATCGCGTCGGCCCGCGGCCGCCCGGCCGCAGCGCGATGGTGTCGCGGGTGGCAGGTCCCCCTCCGCGGACGTCGACCGCGGCGAGCGCCGGGGCATCGGGCAGCACGACGGTCGTGCCGGTCAGCCAGCCGTCACCGATGCGTTGCCAGTGCCCGACGCGGAGCCCCGATACGTCGGTGATCACGCCGGCAGTCGCGGCACGGCCGCCAGCAACCGCTGCGTGTACGGGTCCTGCGGCGCGGAAAGCACCTGCTCGGTCTCCCCGCGCTCGACCACCCGGCCCTCGTGCAGCACGACGACCCGCCGGCACAACCGCGCGACGGCCCCGATGTCGTGCGAGACGAGCACCAGCGCCAGCCCGAGGTCGGCGGCCAGCCCACCGAGCAGGTCCATCACCTGCACGCGAACGGCGACGTCGAGCGCCGACAGCGGCTCGTCCCCGACCAGCACCCGCGGATCGGGAGCCAGCGCGCGGGCGATCGCGATGCGCTGACGCTGCCCGCCGGAGAACTGGTGCGGGTAGCGATCGACGGCCGCGCGTTCCAGCCCGACCGCCGCGAGCAGCTCGTGCACGCGGGCGCGGTGATCGCCGGGCACGTCCAGGCACACCAGCGGCTCGGCCACGATGTCGCCGACGCGCATGCGCGGGTCCAGCGACGCGAACGGGTCCTGCAGCACCACCTGCACGTCCCGGCGGAACGCGCGCAGCTCCCCCGCCGAAGCAGCGGCCAGGTCGCGGTCGCGATACGAGACGGTGCCGGCGTCCGGCCGATCGACGGCCAGCAGCAGCCGCACCAGCGTGGACTTGCCCGAGCCCGACTCCCCCACGATCCCGATGCCGCCGTCGCCCGGGCTGACGTCGAGATCGACACCGCGCAACGCCTCGCGGTAGCGGCGTGGGCCGCGCAGGCTGGTTCGCGGCAACCGGTAGCGCCGGTCGAGGCCGGTGGCGCGCAGCAATGGCGCAGTCAGCTCCATGACGGGCTCCACGCGCTCGCTCGATACGCGGTCAGCAGGGCCTTCGTCGCGTCGTCGGTCGGCTCGTGCAGCACCTGCTCCAACGGCCCCTCCTCGCGCACCTGCCCGGCGGCCAGCACCGCGACCCGCCGTGCCACCCGTGCCACCACCGCGAGATCGTGGCTGATGAACAGCAGGGCCATGTCGCGCTCGTCGACGAGCCGGTCGAGCAGGGCGAGGATCTCCGCCTGCACGGTGACGTCGAGCGCGGTCGTGGGCTCGTCGGCGATCAGCAGGGCCGGGTCGCCGGCCAGCGCGATCGCGATCCCGACGCGCTGGCGCTGCCCACCCGACATCTGGTGCGGATAGGCGCGCGCCATGTTCTCCGGGTCGGGCAACCCGACGGCCGCCAGCAGCTCGACGGCCCGCACGGCCGCGGCCCGCCGATCGAGGCCGGTCAGCCGGTGCACCGGCCCCGCCACCTGCCGGCCCACCCGCATCAACGGGTCGAGCGCGGTCTGCGGCTCCTGGAACACCACCCCGACCCGACCGCCCCGCAGCGGGGCCAGCTCGCGGTCGCGCAGGCCGATCAGGTCGCGCCCGTCGAGGCGGACCCGGCCAGTCACCTCGGCGTCGTCCGGCGCGAGACCGACGGCCGCCAGCGCCGTCAGCGACTTGCCGGAACCCGACGCCCCGATGAGCCCGAGCCGGTCCCCCGCGTCGATGGTCAGCGACACCCCGTCGACGACGGCGCGGCCACCGAAGCGCACGGTGAGGTCCTCGATCTCGAGCAGCGTCATGCCAGCACCTCCGGCGCCGCTGCGGCCTGCCGGCGCAGCCGCGGATCGGTGACGTCCCGCAGCGCGTCGCCGACCAGCGAGAAGCCCAGCACCGCCGCGGTGATCGCGGCGCCGGGCCACACCACGGCCCACGGATGGACGGTGACGTAGACCTGCAGGTCCTGCAGCATCCGGCCCCATGACGGGGTCGGCGGGGCGGTGCCGAAGCCGAGGTAGGACAGCGCGGCTTCAGCCAGCACCGCGAGCGCGAGGGTGAGCGAGAGCTGCACGAGCAGCACGGGCGCGACGTTGGGCAGCACGTGCCGGCGCACGATCCACGCCGTCGACGCGCCGCTGGTACGAGCGGCGAGCACGTAGTCGGTGCCCAGCGCGGAGGTCATCTCGGCGCGGCCGACCCGCGCGACGTTCACGCCGGTGCCGATGCCGATCGCGACGACCGCGGTGAGCACCGAGCCGCCGTAGACTGCGGAGAGCACCATCGCCAGCAGCAGGGTCGGCAGCGCGACCAGCACGTCGATCAGGCGCGCGACGATCTCGCCGCTGCGCCGCCCGACCGCGGCGAGCACCGCCAACCCGATTCCCACGATCCCGGAGACCACGGTGGCGGCGACGGCGGCCACCGTCGTGATCTGCGCGCCGGCGAGCAGCTGGCTGAACAGGTCGCGGCCGCTGCCGTCCGTGCCGAGGAGGCGCCCGCCGGAGAACGGCGGCGCCCACACCGCGGCCGGGTCGACCAGCGTCGGGTCGTACGGCGTCCAGACGAGCGAGACCAGCGCGCACAGCACCAGCAGGCTGATCAGGACGGTGCCGATCAGGCCGGCCGGCTCGCGCAGCAGCGCCCGGAAGGTGCGCAGCACTGATGATTCGCTCGCAAGCTCGCTCATCGCGCCACCCGCAGCCGCGGATCGATCAACCGGTGCCCGACGTCGACGAGGAAGCCGATCGTCAGGACGACCGCGGTGAGCAGCAGGACCTCGCCCTGCACCTTGATCAGGTCCCGGTTGCCGACGTCGGCCAGCAGCATCGTGCCCACGCCGGGCAGCGAGAACACCCGCTCGACCACGACTGCCCCGACCAGCAGCGCCGCGACCTGCAACCCGAAGATCGAGAGCACGGGCAGGGCCGCGTTGCGCAGCCCGTGTCGCAGGAACGCGCCGGTGCGGGTCAGGCCGGTGGCGCGCGCGGTGCGCAGCATGTCCTGCTGCAGCACGCCCAGCGTGGCGGAGCGGACGAACCGCAGCAGCACCGCGCCCTCCGACAGCGCCAGCGTCACGCACGGCAGCACCAGGCTGCGCACGGCGCGACCCGGCTGGGCCCAGCCGGTGGTCGGGAAGCCCTGCACGGGCAGCCAGCGCAGCAGCACCGCGAAGACGATGGCGAGCACCAGCCCGACCCAGAGCGTGGGTAGCGCGATCCCGAGCTGGGAGAGCCCGGCGATGCCGAGCCCGAGCCTGCTGCGGTGCCGCATCGCCGCGAGCACCCCGAGCGGCACCGCGACGAGG
>Ga0307513_10010581_pt1 | contig 11539 bp, 18 predicted proteins | sample 15_EM_MG_FD_202174 | JGI IMG/M metagenome (GOLD analysis project Ga0307513, IMG submission 202174) | Populus trichocarpa ectomycorrhiza microbial communities from riparian zone in the Pacific Northwest, United States - 15_EM | ecosystem: Host-associated > Plants > Roots > Unclassified | place... | reverse complement strand
TCCGTCCCGATGGACCCCGGCATAACAACGACCATGCCGACATTCGAGAAATTACTATTGAACCTCCGCAGGCAGAACTCATCTCCACGATACCCCCTTTCCTGCCTGCCAACATTCCGGATGCTCCCCACCATCTTCGCACTGACAGTATGGAAAAGCTGCTGGATGTACAATTCCGCCTTCTCCGTGAAGAATTTCTGTGAGTCCTATGAACTCATCTAGAGTTCAATTGAATACTGAGACGATTCTCCAGTACACCTCTTAAGTGTGCAACAAATCATGTCAGGAGAGATATTGTGGAGACGAAGAAACCAACCACTCTCATGAAAATTCTGAGTAACCGAGGGGGTCGATATCACGGTCTCCTCGATGATTCTAACACAATCATCTTCAGCGTATACACCAACGTTCACTTTGGTGATATTTCCCCAGATCGTCGTGGTTTGACAAGCTCCCTCATTTTCGACACCCCGCCAGGGGTGGCACGGAACTCTGAAAAGAGTCAACGCGAATCATTCTGGAAAAGAATGAACGGCAAGCGTCTTACGCCGGGTGGATTAGTCGCCCTCATTTGGAAAACCTTCGACTCCGTATCAATCTATCTCGGCATCATTGCCAATTCCGTTCCGGAATTTCTCAACACGGTAAAGGAATCGGAAACACAGCTTGCCATCCGTGTTGCTTTCTTTGACCGCAACGTCGAGTCTCGCATTCTTCAGTGGTATCAAACAGGAGACACCAGCCCTGGCGAGACCCGCCTGCTCATAGAGGCACCCGTGCTATATGAGGCCGTGCGGCCGTTCTTAGAAGCACTTCAAGTTGATTCCACGAGTGTCCCATTCTCCGAGTATTTGGTGTCTCGCAACGACGTTCCGAGTGTGACTCCACCCCGTTTTACAACCGCCCCCAACTTTCGTTGGAATCTCTCCGCCCTGTTGAGGGATGAACAGGATTTCCACCTTGACGTAAAGGATCCTGTGTCTATTTCGAATGCCCGCCAAATCCTCCGCGAAGAGAGCACTCTAGACCCCAGCCAAGCCGAAGCTTTAGTTGACAGTCTTACGCGAGAACTGTCATTGATTCAAGGACCCCCGGGGACAGGAAAGGTATGTGCCTTCTAGCTGAAACTCGTTGCCTGAAACTAAACAACCGTTAGAGCTTTCTCGCGACCCAGCTCCTACATCTCTTGATTAAGAACGGGGTTGACCGGATTATCATGATCGCATTCACCAACCACGCATTGGATCACCTCTTGTGTAATGTTCTCGATGCCGGTATCACCCAAAAAATTGCGCGACTTGGTTCCCACCATTCAGCCCACGAGCGCATCGCCCCTTACTCACTGGAATTTCTGGAGAAGCAACAGAGAAGGGACTTATACCGTTGGGATATATCTGAGACTCGTCGAGCGTTGAAGGAGGTCGCAGAGGAGTTTTCCAGAGTCACAGCGGAAATAAATGGGACAGCCATCGATCCATCTGCGTTGACCGATTGGTTGGAGCAGCATCACCCTGGACATAGCTATGGACTCCACAAGCTACCAAGATGGGTTCGGATACGTCGCATTGAGTTGAAAGGATGGAAGACGGTAGGGGACAAGACACCGGATGAGTCTGTCCGCACCGACTATGGAATTTGGGTGAAAGGCATTGACCTAGACTTCCTTGATCCTCCTGTCGCCCTCCCTCAACAGCAACCAGACCCTCCTTCCGCCAGCATCCAACAGAACCGCTATTCTCTCCTTGGGGCTATTGAAGAAGAGTCTCCTACCTCCTCTCAACCACAAATTTATCGTAATGACCTAGTCGAATGGTTTATCAAGCACGGATTCAATAAAGTACCCCCGGTTCCTCAAGGCGATCGTTCCTTAGATGTGCTATTGTGCGACGACGACGTGTGGAATATGTCAAGACGTGAGAGGTTAACTCTTTGCAAGCATTGGGAATCGGAGACTCGTGCCTATAACCACCAATCAAATATAGCAATTTTTGAAGACCTGGGGCAAAAACATGCCAAATTGCAATCGGATTTGGATGCATATTATACTGAGGTGACTCTTGTACCTTCCAGTCGCGTTTTTGCTCATAGCTCACTGCCTTTACAGGTTCGATTGGATACCTTGCGGGGATTAGATATTATAGGTTGTACCACGACTGGTGCAGCAAAATTGACAGGACTTTTGAAGGTATGAAAAGCCTCACAATATCTCAAGTACCTCGTCCTAAGGCATTTCAGAATCTGCGACCTACCGTGATGCTTGTAGAGGAAGCGGGTCAGGTTTTGGAAGCCCACATTCTTGGGGCGCTAGTTCCTTCCATTGAACATCTTATCATGATAGGAGACCCATTGCAACTACGTCCGACCATCAATAACTTTTGTGAGTATCCGCAGTCAGAAAGGGCTTCTTGCTCACCTTCTCTATAGCGTTTTCAATGGACCATCCTATGGGAAAGCAAATTTATCGGTTCGATCAATCACTCATGGAACGGCTTGCTTCTTCAGGGCTCTCTATGTCACAGCTGAATGTTCAGAGGCGAATGCGCCCAGATATTTCTGCACTCATCAGGTACTTGATATTCGACGTTTTATATGCTTATCGACTGAAATTGCCCAGGCACACACTGTACAAAGATCTCCAGGACCATGAGCATGTCATGTGTTACCCACCTGTTCGAGGTATCGCGCACAACTTGTTCTTTATTGACCACTCTCACCCAGAACGTGGGGGGGGCGATGATGCCGTTTCAAAATATAATGAATATGAGGTATGAGGACCTATTGTTATGTCCTATGGCCCTGACATTATTGTATTGAAGATTCGGATGACGAAGCACGTGGTCCTGCACCTCCTACGGTGCGTTTCCCATTTTTTTCCTCCTGGTCTATCATCGTCTCACACACCTCAAGTCAAGGGGTGTACACTAAACCAAAGTCGATTGTTGTTCTGTGCATGTACCTTGGCCAACTCTCAAAGCTCCGTGAGGCGTTCGCCGCGAGCAGAGTTACTGTCACCCTAGACAGCCGGGATCAAGAAGCGCTTCTGGACAGGGAAGGCGACAAAGATGCAGTTGGTGCAAGCGGTTCAGTCGTTGTGCAAGATGTGCAGCTCCATCATCAAGTACGAATGCTTCTACTTTCATGAAACAACCCGCTCATTAAGTATCACAGATACTCTTGCGGACAGTTGATAACTTCCAAGGTACGTTGACGACAAACGTAAATGACCTTGTACTCACTAGATCCCAGGAGAGGAGGCGGATATCATAGTCTTGAGTCTTGTCCGGAATGTTGTGGAGGATGGGAAAAAAGGAGGTATCGGGTTCCTGAAGGTCAGTCGGAAAAAGGACTACTTGTATTTCACCTGATTCATGATCTCAGTCTGTCAATCGTACGAATGTCGCGCTGTCACGGGCGAAGCATGGTATGATTATTATGGGAAATGCGGACCTCCTCTCAAGCCGCAGCGAAATGTGGAGAACTGTTATCGAGGATCTACGTGGAGCAGGACGCTTAGGACCGGGCCTCCCGATCTCTTGCTATAATCATCCGGACTACGTCAAGTACGTTACTGAGCCAGAAATGATTCCTTTGGTTTCTCCAGATGGTGAAGTCCTTTTATGCTGGCTACGGTTGATTGTTGACCAGTGGTGTAGGAGGATGCATCCGTCCATGCGGGAAGAGCCTAAATTGCGGGCACCTCTGTCCATTAAAGGCAAGCCTTTATCAGGGACCTTCAATGTAGGGGCTAATAGCTTAGAATTATCTTTAGTGCCATGCTGACGACCATGCTGCGGTTCGCTGCCATGAGCGTTGTCAAAAAGTTTGTCCTCAGGGCCACCCTTGCCCTCGGGAATGTTGGGTATCTTGTGGAGGCTGCCAATGGCCAATTTTACAAGTACAATTACCGTGTGGACACACCAAAGACAAAGTCCCTTGGTAAGTTATCTTGATTTGCTCTGGTGAGTAGTTCTGACATACGAATATTTAGTTGTCAATCCACACAGTTGAAGGAGGTATATTGCACCACTCTCGTGACCCGTCCGCTCCCCAGCTGCGAGCATTCGGCTAGCATGGCTTGTTCAGCAGACCCCAATCAATTCCGCTGCACCCAAGCTTGCGATGTCGAAAGGACCTGCTGCTCCAAACAGTGCCCTGCTCCATGCTGGAAATGCAAAGATCTCTCTCAGAACCCTAAAATACCCCAATCCGGTCGGATCACGCGCGTCAATCACGTTCCTCATCCCTGTGGCAAGGACCTCTTCTGTCAGCATACCTGCAAGCAATCATGTGGGACCGGGCACGTTTGCGGTGATTGTGCCTCCGAGTGCCGACAGAGCTGTGAGCACCACCGTTGCGAACGTGGCTGCTCGACGCCATGCACGCCGTGCGACAAGCCATGTTCATGGTCATGTCCTCATCAAAAGTGTCCAGTCCCTTGTGGATCGGTGAGACCTCTACGTCGATTTCAGTCCTCTGTTCCATAACTAATTTCTATGCAGATATGCACTCGACTCCCGTGCGATTTACGTTGCTTGAACCTCCTCAAATGCAGTCACCGCTGCACATCTCTCTGCGGAGAACCATGCGAGGATCAGCTATGCATCAAGTGTGCATCCGAGGAAGAAAAGGCGACTGTGGTGGACCTGATCACGAGTAATACAATTGCCGATCTCGACCTGGACTCAGACGAACTCGATAGCATCCTCATCCGCCTCGCGTGTGGTCATATATTCACCGTAGGGACTCTGGATGGCATATGCAAACTTCGAAGGTTCTATTCTTCGACTTCCGATGGCCGTTGGACCGGACTGAGTCCTCCGGCCGGGTCCGCAGCCATCCCTCCAACCTGTCCGACATGCCGAGGGTCGATCACTGCTCGGCGATATGGCCGGGTATACAAGCGGGCGAATCTGGATATGTTGGAACGTACAGTGGCCACGAAGTTGAGCAGAGAGTTGAAGGGGCTAGGCAGTCGTGCCGCGGAGCTTTTGGTCTGGTCCTTGCGGGACGAATACTCAGAAGTAGCCATACCTGGTAAAGGAGAGCCTTGTTCTCCTGAGAAGCGACAAAATCTGGAGGACATACGCAAGCGTGATTCCATGAAGGAACTTCCACTCAATCACGACTGTCTATGGTCATTGGAGATGCATGGGATCACGGAGGAAGAGAGCCAGACTTGGGGTGGGTTGTTGAAGCCTCTGCTTCAGCTATACAAGGCAGTCATTGGGGTTGCGGCGACTCAATCACCGCATGTCACGGCATATGAAGCAGCCATATCAGTGCTCTGGGACCAAGAGATTACTGCGCTAATCACAATACCTCAACCTACTTCGTCTCCTGAAGACACTGCCCTGCAGCTTGCCAAACGGCTTGTCGGAACCGGCCCTCCCTTTGCAGATAAACGCTTCCGAGTCGAGGCTATTTGGCTATCTGTGGAGCTGCGCTACGTCCTTGGCGGCATTGCGCTGTGTCGGCTTCGTAGAGTACGATCCGTCGCAAGATGTAATAAGGATCAGCGAGTGCTGGGATGGGCCGCGTTCACCGGATTCATCTTCGAGTCTTGCGTCAAAGATACTTATCTCGCACGCAAAATCACGGTTGATTGTGGTGCAACTGTACAATCACTCAAGGCCGCGGCCAAGTGCTGCCGTGCCGTTCTCGAGCATGCCAAGGCGGCGTGTTCTGTGGCATCACTCACGGGGTACTTCCTGGAGGAAAGGAATCATTGGAAGTCAGAAGCGGAACGATTGAGAGCGCAGGCGGTATCGTTTGCAATTGACGAACAATACGCTTTCCTTGCTCGCCGTGGGTGGCAAACCCTGGAGTTGGATTTAGTTGAAGATAAGCTCTCAAAGCCCGTGAATCTGCTCCTTGGACAGTGGGATGAATTAATCAATGGACTCTCGAGCGCGACATTCTCGAGCTCACCCCCATCGAAAGCAGAGCTATCAGCGGTCGTCCAGGCATTCCCTGATAGTGCGTATCGATAATTGCCAGTCTGTGTGTGTGGTCGTTAATAACCCCTTCTTAGCCCATCGAGGTCACTGGTATACCTGCCCTAACGGCCATATCTTCGGCATCAGTGAGTGCGGAGGAGCAATGCAGGTGAGCAAATGCACCGAATGTGGTGAAGCAATCGGAGGGGGCGACCACAACCTCCTCCAAAGTAACCAATATGCATACATGGTGGAGGATATCGCTGCTCAGCAGGGTCAGGCAACTTCCCTTTCGAGTAGGGCGCGAAGTGTCTGAATAGTATGCCGACAATATCGTCAAGAGAGGCTTGTGTTGTGTTGCGTAACTTGTGCTAGCCTCGGGTGCTCTGCTTTGCCTCGAAAAGATGTGGCCCGAACGGTAGAAGTCTGAAGCACATTCAATCCGTTTCAGCGAGGAGAGATGCAATAAATATTTAGAGCAAGCGGAATATATTGTAAACTGATATTAGAAGTCGAACCCCTGAGACCTAAAGAAGTCCAAATTTCCGTCCTTAGCCTTGTCAGCGAGGTCCGCACGATCCTGGAGGTAAATTAGAGCAGACTTAGTTGTGGTTGCCAAAAAAGGCTTACCATGGTGACCAACGTTCTCCTGAGCGTACTCCATAGCTGCTCGCTGCGTTTCGTCATATCCAACCCATCCGGGTCCCCTTGCATGGCAAGCCCACTCAAGAAGTGCTCCGCTGCCTCCTGGTGTGCACCAAGATTCAAGCACGCTACACCAACGTTGTAAACCGCCCGCGTGTACCCTGGACGTAACCTTAGCGCTTCCCGATAAGCTCCAAGGGCCTCCTCTGGCCGCTGGCCGTTGCTCAGGCAGCTGCCGAACCGGTTCCAGAGTATGTAATCGTCCGGGCGTATTGACAATGCGGAAGAGAAGCAGTCTGATGCCTTGGAGAAGTCACCGTTGAGATAGAAGACGACGCCGAGGCCAACTTGAAGCTCTGGGTCGACAGTCGAGTCGCCGCTTGCTGCATTTGTGTAGAGCGCTCTGGCGACAGAGAGGAAAGCCTCGGCGAGGGCATCGTGGATTGCCCATGGTTGGGTAGAGTGCGATGGGAGAGCAATCGAGGATGCGTGTTCCGGGTAGCGTTGCTTGAGCCAGTCAAGCAGACATGCTTGGGACGCTCGATCGTATCCTTCGTTCGTATAGGCGATGGCGAGCGACTAGCAAAAACGAAGGCCTCAGTGACAACAGCGATGATAGCAAAAGAATACACACCAGGAGTCCGACTCCACCTGCACCACCGTGTTCCTTGGCGATCTGGACCCCCTCCTTCAGCGCAGCAAGACCGAGGTCCTCCCGTTCATCCATACCACGCACTTCCCCGAGTAGGATCCAGGCTTCGTACCCGCCCTCGCCCAAATCACCTTTCTGAATGGCACCTTCGAACATCCGCGCGACTTCGCTCAACGATACTTGGCCGCTGGCTAGCATCTCCATTGCTTTCGAAAGTGAAGTATTCGGGTCATCGACGTAAAGGTTGATTTTCTCTGCTGAAGTCTCAGGCACCCAACGTGCGGTCCTTACAAAAGGCTCACCGAATTCGTATTTAGGCAGATCGGGAATACCTTCGCCATCATACTGAAGGGAACCCAGCCCGAAATTGTTGTCAGTATCGCTCAGATTTGCGTTGATACCCCAGTCCTGGTCGAGATCTTCACGCTCGGCGTTCATGACCTTGTTATACTCCGCCTCCCATTCGGCGAGCTTGTTCATCGTCGTATCGCTTTCACTCTGGCTGTTCAGCTCCTTCCAGACCCTATAGGGATGAGAGTTAGTCTTACACACGGGAGAGTAGAGGCCGTGGAGACCTTTGGAAGTCACTTTCAAGCGCTTCGGCCTTTTCGGGTGTCTCTGCTTGAACTTCTACAATCCTTGATTGCTCCAGCTGGGAAGCCAGTGCCTCCATCCGCTCCTTTTCGGCAGCAGCAAACGCAGCGTCGAAATCGATGGCCTTCCCTTTTCCCTTTCCGTTTGCCACATCCAGATTCTGGAATTGGTTCTGGTGCATAGGCATAGACCCGAGCCCCATCCTCATAGGTGAGGACATTGGAATACCCATCACCGGAGTGGGCGATATGAATCCTTGTGGGTGGTGAAGCGGCTGTTGTACATGGTACTCAAGGTGTGGTGTGCCTGGTTGTGGAGTTCCGGTCAGCGAATTTTGAAAGGCGTCGCGATCCTTGCTCCAGCCAGTTGCGAGCTGAGGGGTTTGAGAGGCATTTCGTTGCCATTGCTCGAACTCGGCTTGTGCATGAGAGTTTGAAGGATCGGCTGGGAGAAGGATAGGAGCGTGACCGAGATGAGGTTGAGGAGCGAAAGTGGGGGCCAAGGGACCAGAGCCTTGGAAGAATTGTCGAGCAGAAGCTATGTCCGCTTGGTTGATGGGTGTGTGAGTGGTAGGTGGTAGGTGTTGAACCTAGCAGGACGGAAAGTGAGTGAGTAATCGAAGCAAGGGCTGGGGTCTCCAAGAGTCGCTAGACTGCTAGACTGCTAGACTACTTCCCCCATACAATGAACACTCTTATGGGTTGACGTTCAACCCTAAGTACGGTTACATTGGCCCACGACCCACGAGTCAAAAAAATACAGACATGGAGAGTTGGCAACCCGCAAAGAGCCCGGCAAGGGAGAAACAGAAACAGAAACAGAAACATACAAGTCTCCCGTTACTAGGCCCTACACGATCCTATATTGGACAAACATGGAGCCTTCGTTCACGTGGGGTGTGGGTGGGGTGCGTACTCGCTGGAGGCTGCGGTCGCCCTCGGTATGCTTGAGAACTTGGGAGAGTGGATTTGATGATGTTGAGCATTCTGCTCCAGATATTAGCGAAGAGAATCCAGACATTTGCGCGCAACGATCGAAGTCTGCCGGTCCAAGATGCGAGCCTTGGCTTCTACAGGCAGCCTACAGGCAGCCAGGCAGCCGGCAGCATCCCCGAGCTCAACTTCTGGACCTGGAACCGCAGGGGAACACAAGCGTTGGTGCGTACTACTCGCCGAGCATGCATGTGCGCGATGGGTGATGGAACCCCTCCGCAGACTGTACGACCATCACAATCCCTATTCCTCGGTGTTGTTCAGATCTTAAGCACCAAATCTGATGTGCAGTTGTATCCAGATGGCCGCGCCTTTTATTAACCAAAAAGGATACGTAATGAGCAACACAATTTACAAAGCAGCTAGTTCAATCTTTTGACAGTTTTGTCCTTGCCGTGTCTAATCAGCGGGTAATAGCCAGGTCAAGGTGATGGATCCGGTAATGGTCAAATTATCCGAGGCGTTGTTTAGTGCGGCTACTTGGCGAAGCGTCTTCACGTTTTCTCTTCCTCTGCTGTGCTGCTGCCTCCAATCTTAACGCCAGTGCCCTTTGGATGCCTGATCCCAGAGGCTGTTCTACCAGATTGGCCAGATTCACCGTGGCAATTGGGTCAGGGGCTTTCCCCGCGTTGCTTGTGAGAGAGTTTTGATTGAAACGCGCAGGATAGCTGATGAGAACACGTAGGACGCCCGATGGGCCAGCCTTGCGAGTGCCCTGTCCCAACTGTTCGATAGCAGCTCTCATCCGGGAAGGTGACACTGAACTTGAGCGTGAGACATTAGGCAATTGAATCAGCAATAGAGCATACTGGTTTTCGCCTTTTCGCGAGAGTTCAACTTTCTCGGATCTGTTGACTCCAAGGCGTCTATGGTTTCCTGGCTGTCCTGGTTCTTCGTCGAGTGCTTGAACTGGACAACCACTGGAAGGAGGTGCGCATCGGACAACTGAAGGACTAGAATTAAATCTGGTCCTACGTTCTGTGCTGGAAAGCAAAAAACAACACGGTTGGGGTCGTCGAGCCAAGATAATGTCTCCTTGCTAGAGTGATGCTTTCGACCCAGGATATACGTCGGGAGGGAGGGGGAATTGATGTTGACCGGGTAGGCTACGTAGCACTCTTCTTGCTTGTGGACTACTACCAGGCGGCCAGTCTCATTCTCCAGATCATTATTACCTCCAACAAAATCGAAGACGTTGCCCAAACGGGTCGGTGACCTAAAGGCCAAGGCCAGTGCGTAGGCGCCAAAATATTCTAAGGCAATCCCTCTTGCACTGGCATTCGAGTTGGAGAGCCCTTCCTTCAAGAAGTACGGTAAGGACCACTTTGTTTGCTTGGTAAAATAGTCCGCCACCGCGAGAAGCGCGAGGAGTTCGTCGGTTATAAGGTCCTTGACGCAGCCAAATCGAGCTATATAAAGTCGAAGTCGAAGTCGCAGTCGAAGATTCTCATACTAGGCAGGAGCTCATCGACAATTATCCCAGACGGCAGTATTGGTAATTTATGAAGGCCCCCTCCAGGGAAGTCATACCAAGCTATACCCCTGTGCAGCCCCCCAAGAGTGAGTTTATACATTGTAGAGGCGTTATCCTTATGGAGCAAATCAAAGGCATAGGTGGGCCAAGTAATCAAATATGCGCGATTAGTCTGGGCCGCCGGCTCCGATTTACGAGCGGACGGTCATGCAGTGGCGCAATTTTAGTGTCTTATTACTTTGTACTCAAAATATAAGATGGTTTCGGTGCTTCTCTGGTTATGACTACGGGTACTCCTTGACCATGGACCTATTGACACACGTCCGAGACTTGCAGCCCGATGACGACCTGGTGTCATCTAAAGTGCTAAATGTACTTGATAGCCACTTTTCTTCATGGGAATCTTTACGCAACTATAAGTCATTCGATGTTCTGTTGGCTCATACCCAAGAGGAAGCCAAGGTGCTTCGACAAGACGTAAGTTTGCAATCAAAAATGTATGCATGACTGAGCAAGACATTAGTTAGGACGCTCTACCGAAGCACTCGACGCACAAATGCAATCTGCGTCAGCACGCCTCCAACAACTCCTTTCGTCGGCGCAAGACGTCGCCCTTGCACGTTACATTCTGACAGACGAATTACAAGCTCTCTCTGGCGAGTTAATCTCGTCGTCCAATCATGGCCTTGACGAGTCCACGTTACTGGGGGATTTGGAGACGTTGCAGCGGAGTCTGCAAGAGACGGAAAGCGTACGGTCATACGTTAAGGTCATTGAACGTACGTTGATACTTCGGTCAGTGCAAAGCATAGTCCCGTTTGCGGAACTAACTCTGGCGTCAGGGAAGCGGCTCTCCATCATTTTGAGCAGAATAGCACCCACAAACAAATCACTCAAGCGTCGTTATCAGGCTATGTTCAACTTCAGGGATTTGTCGAGGACGTCAAACTTGCCGTTGGAGAGACGTCTAGGACGTCCGAAATCTTTAGTTTGGTTGCATTCGCTGAAGGTCTACGTGACCAAACTTGGACGGATATCAAAGGAAAGCTGAGCGAGTAAGTCCACTGGTACTCGGAAGCCTGTCTCTAATTTCCCTTCAGGATTCTTCTTGTCGCAGCAGAAAGGTTGAATTGGCCGATGAAGGTTTCGTGGAGTGCTGCCGCAGTCCCTGAGCGAGAGGCTTTTGCAAACGCATTCCTAAACCTCCTTAGGTTACAAGAACTGTGAGTTGCCTTTTGCACTACCG
>Ga0307513_10010580_pt1 | contig 11540 bp, 12 predicted proteins | sample 15_EM_MG_FD_202174 | JGI IMG/M metagenome (GOLD analysis project Ga0307513, IMG submission 202174) | Populus trichocarpa ectomycorrhiza microbial communities from riparian zone in the Pacific Northwest, United States - 15_EM | ecosystem: Host-associated > Plants > Roots > Unclassified | place... | reverse complement strand
CATCGCCGCCGCGCGCGAGGCGATCGCCGTCAAGGACATCAAGCGCAAGGCCGCGATGCTCGACCACGCGCTGCAGATCGTCGGCGAGCTCAAGGCCGCGCTCGACGTCAACGCCGCGCCCGTGCTGTGCGCGAACCTCGCGGCGCTCTACGACTTCGTCACCGATCGGCTGATCGACGCCAACATCACGCTCGAGGCCAAGCCGCTCGACCAGGCCACCCGGATCCTCGGCGAGCTCGGCGAGGCGTTTCGCGGAGCCCACGCGCGATGAGCCTCACGACGCGCGAGCTGCTCGGCCAGCTGATCGAGCTGACGCCGATGCCGCCGAACGAGGCCGAGATCGACCCTCTGCTCGCGGCGTTCGAGGCGATCCTCGCGCGGCGCGCCGAGGTGTTCGAGCGCCTGGTGCCGCCGCTCACCGTGACCGACGCGGAGCGCCCGCTCGTGCGCGAGCTCGAGAGTCGCGACGCGGCCTGGCAGGACGCGCTGACCCGCGCCCTGCAGTGCGTCCGCGAGCAGCGCCACGGCAACGAGCAGCTGCGCGCCTACGCTGTCGTGGTCTAGGCGTTTCGCCGACCTGGTGGTTCTGACGCTGCCGTCAGCCCCGACGACGATCGCCCCACGAGGCGCGGCCAAGTCGCCGGTTTTGCGGCGCGCGGCCTGGCCCGGCGTTCGCATCACCGCTGGTCGAGAACGCCATGACCCAACCGCTCCCCGTCACGCCTCTGATCTCGTCGCTCGCCACCACCGCGTCGCTCTCGGTGCTCGACGGCAAGTCCGTGCTCATCACCGGCGGCACTGGGTCGTTCGGCAAGGCGTTCGTCGAGCGCGCCCTGACCTCGCGCGCCCGCAAGGTCATCGTGTTCTCGCGCGACGAGCAGAAGCACTACGCGCTCGAGCGCCAGCTCGACGACCGCCGCATGCGCTACTTCGTCGGCGATATCCGAGATCGCGACCGCCTGCAGACCGCGCTGCGCGACGTCGACGTCGTGATCCACGCCGCGGCGATGAAGCACGTGCCGATCTGCGAGTACAACCCGATCGAGGCGGTGCAGACCAACGTGCAGGGCGCGCGCAACCTGATCGAGGCCGCGATGAGCTGCGGCGTCCAGCGCGTCATCGCGCTGTCGACCGACAAGGCGGTCTCGCCGGCCAACCTCTACGGCGCCACCAAGCTGTGCATGGAGAAGCTCTTGATCGCCGCCAACGCCTACGCCGGCGACCGCACCACGCGGTTCTCGGTCGTGCGCTACGGCAACGTCATGGGCTCGGCCGGCAGCGTCATCCCGCTGTTTCGCTCGCAGCGCGGCCACGGCCAGCTCACGATCACCGACGCGCGGATGACCCGGTTCTGGATCGAGATGTCGGACGCCATCGCCCTGGTCCTGCGCGGCCTCCAGCTGATGATCGGCGGCGAGATCTTCATCCCCAAGCTGCCGACCACCGACATCGAGACCCTCGCCGAGGCCGTCGCGCCAGGCATCCCGCGCAAGTCGGTCGGCATCCGCCCCGGCGAGAAGCTCCACGAGACGCTGATCTCGGCCGAGGAGGCGCGCCGCACCAGCGACCTCGGCGACGTGCTGTGCATCTGGCCCGAGTTCCATTTCCATACGACGATGAGCGGCGTGCGGCCCGGCAAGCCGGTCCCCGACGACTTCGTGTACTCCAGCGACAGCGCCTTGCCGCGGCTCGATCTCGACGCCACGCGCGCGATGCTCGAGCGCGTCGCCTGACCTGACGCTCGATTGAACTGGCGAACAACTGCGATATTTTGAGGAAGGGGCGAAGCCATGGCGAAGAGCTTTACGATCGAGGGGCGCCAGGTCGGCGCCGACCATCCCGCGTACATCATCGCCGAGGTCGGCTCGAACTTCGACGGCAGCCTCGAGCGCGCCCGCAAGCTCGTCGTGCTCGCGAAGGAGTGCGGCGCCGACGCGGTGAAGTTCCAGAGCTTCAAGCCCGAGAAGATCATCTCCCGGGAAAACTTCGATGGCAGCGGCAAGGCGTCGTTCCAGTCGAAGTGGAGCGAGTCCGTGTGGGAGGTCTACGCCAAGGCGGCCTTTCCACGGGAGTGGCACCAGGAGGTCAAGCACTACTGCGACGAGCACGCGATCACATTCTTCTCGGCGCCCTACGACGCCGAGGCGGTCACGTTGCTCGAGGAGCTCGAGGTCGCCGCGCACAAGATCGGGTCGGGCGACATCTCCTGGCTGGAGCACGTCGAGCTCGTCGCGAACACCGGCAAGCCGCTCATCCTGTCGTGCGGCGCGGCGACGGTCGCCGAGATCGACGACGCCGTCCGCGTCATCCGCCGCACCGGCCTCGAGGACTTCGCCCTGCTCCAGTGCGTGACCAACTATCCCTCGCCGTTCGAGGACGCCAACCTCCGCGCGATGGCCGCGCTCGGGCAGCTGTTCGACTGCATCGTCGGCTACTCGGACCACACGCCGGGCAGCGTCGTGCCGCTCGGCGCGGTGGCGCTGGGCGGACGGATCATCGAGAAGCACTTCACCGACGACAAGTCGCGCAAGGGCCCCGACCACAGCTTCGCGATGGACAGCACGGAGTTCGCGGTGATGGTCCGCGAGATCCGGAACCTCGAGAAGGCGCTGGGCAACGGCGCGAAGCGGGTGATGCCCTCGGAGGCGGAGACCCAGTTCCTCCAGCGCCGCAGCCTCATCGCCGCCGTCGACATCCCCGCCGGCACGGTGATCGGTCGCGAGCACGTCGACGTGCTGCGCCCCCAGCTGGGGTTGCTGCCGAAGGAGATCGGCGCGGTGCTCGGGCGATCGGCCCGGCGAGCCATCAAGAAGGGCGAGCCGCTGAAGTGGGAGATGCTCTGAGCGCAGGCGCGCTCCGCGTGCTGTTCCGGGTCGACGCGTCGGCGACGATCGGCGTGGGGCACCTGTCCCGCGATCTCACGCTCGCCGATGCGCTCGTCGCCGGCGGCGCGCGCGCCGTGTTCGCCATGGCCGCGCCCCCCGACGCGGTGCGTCGCCAGGTCGAGCACAAGCAGCACGCGCTGCATGACCTCGCGAGCGCGGCCGGGAGCGTCGCGGACCTCGACGAGACCATCGGGCTCGCCCGGCGCCTCGGCGCGTCGATGGTGTTCGTCGACGGGTACCAGTTCCGCAGCGCCTACCTGCGCGGGTTCCGGGAGCACCAGCTGTTCGCCTGCTACTTCGATGACATGATCAACCTGCGCTACGACTGCCACGCGGTGTTCAACCAGAACTTCTTCGCGCCCGTCGAGCGTTTCGATCGCGCGGCGGACTGCGAGCTGATCCTGGGCCCCGACTATGCGCTGGTCCGCGACGAGTTCGTCGAGGCGCGCGCCCGGGCCTCGGGCACGACGCGCGCGCAGGCGAACCGCGTCCTGGTCACGATGGGCGGCGCCGACCCCACCGGCGAGACGTTCAAGTGTCTCGACGCGTTCGCGGCGCTCGACCCCGCGCACGTCGGCCGGCTCGAGGTGCGCGTCGTGGTCGGCCCGACCAACGCGCACGCCGCCGCGATCCGCGCGCGCGCCGCGGCGTCGCCGCACGCGATCGAGGTGCTCGAGAACATCGACAACATGGGCGCGCAGCTGACCTGGTGTGACCTCGCCCTCACGGCGAGCGGGACCACGTGCATGGAGCTCGCGTGCGTGGGCGTGCCGTCGCTGGTCACGGTCGTGGTCGACAACCAGCTGTTGATCGGCCCCGAGATCGACCGGCTCGGGTTGATGCGCAACCTGGGCTGGCACGCCGAGGTGAGCGCGGCGACGATCGGCGCCGCGCTCGCCGAGCTGCTCGCCGACCGCGCGGCGCGACAGGAGATGATCCGTCGCCAGCGCCGCTGCGTCGACGGCGCCGGCAAGCAGCGCACCGTCGAGCGGCTGGTCGCGGCGTTCCACGCCCACGCGCAGCGCGGCACGGTCCACTGATCGCCCCGTCATCGTTCGGTGACGCCGAGCGCGGCCGCGCGTGGTAATTCTTGAGCAGCATGAATGTCGTCGCCGTCGTGCAGGCTCGCGCCGGCTCCTCGCGCTTGCCCGCCAAGATCTTCCTCGATCTCGGCGGAGCCACCGCGCTCGAGCGCTGCCTCCGCCGCGTCGCGCGCATCGAGGGCGTGAGCGAGGTCGTGGTCGCGACCACGGTCGATCCGGTCGACGATCTCGTCGTGGCCCTGGCCCACCGCCTCGGCTTTGCGTCCACGCGGGGGAGCACCGACGACGTGCTGTCGCGCTACGTCGAGGCCGCGCGCGGCCACGGCGCCGACGCGGTCGTCCGCTGCACGTCGGACTGCCCGTTGCTCGATCCGGCGCTGTCGTCCCTGGTCGTCCGGCAGTTCCTCGCGTCGCACCAGACCGCCGAGCCGCTCGACTACGCCGCGAACAACCTCGAGCGACGTCTGCCGCGAGGGCTCGACACCGAGATCGCGACGCTGTCCGCGCTCGAGCGCGCGCACCGCGAGGCGACCTCCGCCGCGGAGCGCGAGCACGTGACCCTGCGGCTCTATCGTCGCCCCGAGGACTACAGGGTCCGCGCGGTGGTCGTGGATCCCACCTCCGACCTGTCGCACCACCGATGGACGCTCGACACGCTCGACGACTATCGGTTTCTGTCCGCGGTGTACGACGCGCTCGGCGCGCGCGCTGCCGAGGCGACGATGCAGGACGTGCTGACGATCCTGCAGGCCAACCCCGCCATCGTCGCGCTCAACGCGCACATCGAGCAGAAGCCCGTCCCATGACGCGGCCCACGGCGCTCGTCACCGGGGCCACGGGCCTGTTCGGCGCCAACCTCGTGCGCGAGTGGCTGCCGCGCTGGCAGATCACCGCCGTCGCGCGCCAGCACCGGATCACCCATCCAGACGTCTCGAACGCCTGCGTCGACGTCAACAGTCCGGACGCCGCCGAGCTCGTCGAGCGCGTGCGCCCCGACGTCGTCGTGCATGCCGCCGCGTGGACCGATCTCGACGGGTGCGAGCGCGATCCCGCGGAGGCCCGACGCGTCCACGTCGACGCCAGCCGGGCGCTCGCGAAGGCGGCGAACCGCGCTGGCAGCCGCTTCGTCTACATCTCCACCGACGCGATGTTCTCGGGACCGGGTCGTCACCGCGAAGACGACCCCACCGACGCGCGGAGCGTCTACGCGAGGACCAAGCTGGACGGCGAGCAGGCCTCGCTCGAGGCGTGTCCGGACGCGCTCGTGCTGCGCACCGTGATCGTCGGCTGGAACGCCCAGCCCAAGCTGAGCCTCGTGGAGTGGATGCTCCGCGAGCTCCGCGCCGGCAAGCAGGTCCTGGGCTTCGAGGACGTGTGCTTCACGCCCGTCCTCTGCAACGACCTGGCGCTCGTCGTCGAGCGGCTGCTCGAGCGCAAGGCGACCGGCGTGCTCCACGCAGGAGGCGCGGAGTGCATCTCGAAGCTCGACTTCGCCGTGAGGGTCGCGGAGATCTTTGACCTGCCCGGCGAGCTCGTGCGCCGCGCGGCGATCGCCCGCGCGACGTTGCTGGCCCCGCGGCCCCGCCACCCGTGCCTGGATTCGTCGCGCTGCGCCGGCATCCTCGGCGCGCCGATGCGCGACGTCGACGCCACGCTGCGCGCGATGCGCGAGCTCGAACGATCAGGCTGGGTCGACGAGCTTCGCCGCTTCGTGGCCTGACCGGCGCGCGGGCACCTTCTCCATCAGGAACCACGTGATGTCGTCCTGCGCGAACACCGGATCGCGGTGATAGGAGAAGCCGTAGTCGACCAGCCGCAGATCCTTGTGGCGGTCCATGATCTCGCCCGCGAAGTCGCGCTTGAACAGCTTGCCCTCGTGGCCGCGGTAGGAAACCTCGACTGGCGTGGGATTGTAATATTCCGCGACGAGGATGTAGCGCGTCGTCGCGGCGTACAGGAGATCGTAGACCTGCGGCAGCGCGTCCGGGTTGATGTGGATGAGCACCGTCTTGGTAAACGTCAGATCGCGCTCACGGTCGATCCGAAAGTCGAGGATGGAGCCGCGATAGGTCTGGAAGCCCGAGCTCTCGAGGAGCGAGGCCGCGTCGGGGTTGATCTCGATCCCCGCCAGGTCGACCCCCGGCACGAGCGAGCGGAGCGCTTGCAGGTTCATGCCTCGGTTCGCGCCGAGCTCGAGGACGGAGCGAACCTCGCGGACGCGCTCGAGGATCCGCGAGAAGAAGCTGAGGTTCGCCGCGTGGAGCACGGCGCCCTGATTCCGGCCGGTGTACTCCTTGCCGAAACCGCCGGCCCAGAACGCCTCCTGCTCGGTCGAGTACGTCATCAGTTGTCAATCTAGAGGTCCGCCGGCCAGGACGCAATCATCGTCGGCCAGCTGCCTAGCTTGCCTGGCCTTCGCGGCGCAATGGCCGTGTCGGCAAGGCTCTATTGTTTGGCGATCTCGCGCTGGATCCACAGCGGCTGCGTGTACTGCCCCATCGGGCGGTCGTTGCCGCGCAGCTGCTCGAGGTCGACCCGGAGGATGATCTGCGCGAGCTTGCGGAACGCACCGCCGCCGTCGTCGGCGCCGGCGACCGTGCCGGCACCGGCGCGCAGCGAGCCGGCGAGCGCGGCCGAGCGCCGGATGGTCGCGATCATCGGGGCCTGGACCATCAGGTGGTCGTGGATCAGCGGGGACATCCGCGACAGCGCGCCCGCGTCGGCCGAGCTCTCGATCTGGTTGGCGACCACGCCGACGCCGAAGTGCAGCAGCGCCTCGGAGATCCGGTTGGCGAGCGCGGAGTCGAGCGGGCGGAGCACGGCGAGCAGCTGCACGATCGTCCGCGCCTTGGTCTCGTGGCCGAGCGCGGAGTCGACCAGGCCGCGCTCGACGTCGTCGTCCGCGAGCCGGCGCACCACGCGATGCACGCACGCCTTGAGCAACGCGTAGCCGTTGTGCAGCGAGGGCAGCTGGGGCGTCAGCACGAACAGCTTGTGATCGGCGGCCGCGACGAAGTCGACCACGTTGTAGGACGACCCGGCGCCGACGTCGACGACCACGCAGTCGGCGTCGAGCCCGGCGATCGCGTCGAGCAGGCGGAGCTTCTCGGTCTTGTCGAGGTTGGCGGCGCCGGGCCGCGAGCTGCCGGGGACCAGCGTCAGCGTCGGCAGGATGACCCGGGTCTTGAGCGCGTCGAGCGTGTCGACCCGATGATCGAGGAAGTCCGACAGCCCGGTCGGCGGGTTGAGCAGGCCGAGCATGGTGTGCAGGTTGGCGGCGCCGAGGTCGGCGTCGACCAGGGTCACGCGGTGGCCCAGCCGGGCGATCGCGAGCGCGAGGTTGACCGCGACCGTGCTCTTGCCGACGCCGCCCTTGCCGCCGGCGACCGCGATGATGCGCGGCGCGGCGCGCTTACGCTGCACGGCCACGGGCCCTCCGTGCGCCGAGCCTGACCAGCGCGGCTTGCAGGGTGGGCTCGAGCTGATCGATCACCGCGATCAGCGTGTCGAACAGCTGCGCCGACGCCGCCAGGTAGTCGGCCTCGACACCGGGCCGCCGCGCGACGTCGTGGGCCGAGTCGACCTCGCGCTGCGCGAGCAGCGACACGAAGGTCAGCGGCTGGAGCGCCGCCGAGAGCGCGCGCTCGACGCCGGCGAGCCGCTTGCCGGTGTCGCCGCGCTCGATCAGCCGGCGCGCGCTGCGCGCGAGGTGCTTGCTGCGCCGCAGGCCGCGCACGAAGCCGGTGAGGTGCTCGATGAGGCGGGTGCCGCGCGTGGCGTCGAGCCGCATCGCGGCGACGTCGAGCTCGCCCGCGACGTCGACCTCGCCGTCGAGCAGCGCGACGACCTCGGCGAACGGCCGGTGGTCCATGCCCTCGACGAACGCGCCGCCCTCGGTGCAGTTGTAGATCACCGGCGCGCCGGGGCCGCGCGTCAGGGCGCGGATCCGCTCGACAAACCAGCGGTGGAACAGGCTGAACACGAAGCTCGACGGCACCGTGCCGCCGTGCCAGCCCGGCAGCTCGACCGCGCGCTCGCTCGACGCCGCCGGCCCGCCGGCCGCCTTCATCGCCTCGAAGCCCGCGCTCCAGCCCGCCACGCGCATCACGCCGCGGGCATCGACCTCGGCGCGCGCGCCGCCGTCCGACGACGTCGCGACGTAGTACACGCCGCCGGTGAACGACAGGTCGAGCCCGAGGAAGATGATCGGATCGCAGCCCCACTTGAGCGCGAGCGAGAACGCCGTCGTCGCCACCGAGCCGCCGCCCGGCACGAGCGCGTCCTCGCCGAGCCCGTCGAAGATCCAGTCATCGATCGCGCAGTTCGCCGACAGCGTCAGGAAGCGCTGCGCCGGCAGCTCGAACAGCGCGGGGTGCACGGTCGCGGCGTTGACCAGGCAGCTGCGCGACAGATCGCAACCCGCGAAGTGATAGCGCACGTCCTGCGGATCGACGGTCACGACCAGATCCGGGACGACGCCGGCGGCGAGCACCGGCTTGAGCGAGTGGCTGAACGCCGTGATGATCGCCTTGCCGCGCAGCGCGTGCAGTTGCCCGACGTTGGCCGCCAGCGACGGGCCGGGCGCGACGATCACCATCGGCTTGCCGGCGAGCTGATCGCCGACCGCGGCGACCGACGGCCAGCGCGCGATCGCCGTGAGGTTGGCGGCGCCCTGCTCGACCCAGGTTCGCGAGAACGCGCGCACCGTGTTGCGGTGGATCCGCAGATCGCCGAGCACGCCGGGCAGCTTCTCGAGCAGCGTCTCGGTGACTTCGGGATCGCAGCCGAGCGCCACGCGCAGCACCATGCGGGTCGGCGGGCCGGGCACCATCATGCGGATCGCCAGCGTGACCTCGTCGATCGACGTCACCGCGATGGCGTCGCCCGGCGCCGCGGCGCCATCGAGGATCACGAGGCGGCGCTGGCCGAGCGCGGCGAGCAGCTCGGCGACCGGCTCGAGCCCGCAGCCGACCAGCACGACGACGTCGGCCTCGAAGTCCCAGACCATGGGCAGCATCGCGTCGGCCAGCACCGCGACGCCGAGCGGCGAGCCCAGCAGGCGCGCGTCGCCCGGCAGCGGGCGGTCGAGCCAGCGCTGCATCGCCGCCTCGGCGCCGCGCGCGTTGATCGTCAGCGAGGAGACCTGCGCCATGGCCTCGAGCTCGTCGCCGCTGCCGCGCAGCCGTGCCGGGGCCTCGACCCGCGCGACCGCCGCGCGCGTCCGGCGCAGCTGCATCATCGCCGCGATCGCGCCGAGCACGTCGTCGGATTCGATCGCGTGGCACAGCGCGCCGCCGAGCTCGCCGAGCTCGCCGAGCAGCGTCCGCCAGCGCTGCAGCACCTCAAGCGACATGCGTCACCTGCCAGCGGAACCGCGACGCGCGTTGAGGACTTTCGGATGGCATCACGGCTCCGGATCCCAGTGATAGGTGAGCAGGCCGTCGCACGCGACGACGGACTGGAAGCCGCACGCCTCGAAGCAGCCGCGGCTCGCGAGGTTGTCGGCGACGAGCTCGGCGAACACCGGCTCGCCCCACGCCAGGCACGCCGCGGCGAGCGCGATCTTGCCGACGCCGCGGCCGCGCGCCGACGCCGCCAGCGCGATCGAGATCCGCGCCAGCCCGCTGGCGGCGCGCTCGAACCGGACCACGCCGACCGGTCGGTGGTTGTCCTCGATGATCCAGATCGGCTCGCGGCGATCGGCCAGCCGAGCCGCGAACCAGCGCGCGTGCTCGACGAACGCGATCGCCTGACCGCGCCTGGATCGCGCGCCCACGTCGGGCGCGAAGCTCCAGCGCCACACCGCCTCGCAGTCGGCGAGCTCGGCGAGGCGCAACGTGACCGTGGCGCGCGGCAGGGTGGCGAGCGCCGTCATGCGATCACGCCATCCGGACCGCCGCCCGCGCCGGCGAGCGTTAGGTGGTTTTCGACAATCGCGGCGCCGCGCGTGATCGCGAACGGCGAGTGAGCGGCGCCGATCGCACGGCCGATCACGATGCGCGGTACGATGCTCGACGCGCTCGTCATTGCACCACGAAGTCCACGAAGAACAGCCGGCGCACGCGCTGCGGCCCGAGCAGCTTGCTGACCTTGACCAGCAGGTCCGCGCGGATCTTGTCCTTGGCCTCGGCGCCCAGCGTATCCTTGACGTGCAGACCGGAGAGGTGGCTGAGAATCGTATCGCGCACGAGCTGCTTGCTCTTGTTGAGCGCCTCCTCGCCGTGCGGCTTCAGCTCGACCTCGAGCGTGATCTTCAGATAGCGCGACGTGCCGGGCTCATCGAGGTTGACCACGAACGGGTCGAGCGCGACGACCGGACCTGTGACCTCGGAGCTCGGCACCGCCTCGGCGGCGTGCTCCCCCGCGGTCGCCGCGGCGGCCGGCGCCACGGTGAGCATCTTGAAGGCCACGAAGCCGGTGCCGAGCAGGTTCAAGACCAGCAGGCCGAGCACCGCCTTGCCCGGCCCACCTTTGGGGGCGGCTTCGGGCTTGGGCGTTGGCGGAGGAGGTTCGTCGCTCATGGCGTACCTCGCAGCAACCGCCATGCCGGTTTCGCCAGCGTCATCGCCAGCAACGACGAGATGTTAGCGCGGCGTCCAGATGATCTCGCGTCAACTCTGGCGGTCCACACGTCAGGTGAAGTCGGCCAGGGTCGGAGTCAGTACAGCGTTTGCGGTGCAGCGGGCCGAAAATGCCTGACGCCCGCTTTGCAGGCGGGCGTCGACAGCGCGGCGCGACCAGTTCTACCTAGGCAGCGTACTTGCGGAGCTTCTCGACCAGCGTGGTGCGGTTGAGCCCGAGCAGCGCCGCCGCCTCGGTCCGGTTGCCGCCGGCCCGCTGCAGCGCGCGATCGATCAGCTGGCGCTCGAGCTGCTCGAGGGCCGAGCGCAGGTCGAGCGACGAGTCGCTCAGCTCCTTGCTCAGCATCGGCACCGCGAACGGCCCGGACTCGTCGGGGCAGCGCGGCTCCGACGCGCGCGCGAACCGGCCGCGCTGGTTCGGCAGCGGGATGTCGACCGCCGACAGCACCGGCTTGCGCGCGAGCAGCACCGCGCGCTCGATCACGTGCGACAGCTCGCGCACGTTGCCCGGCCAGTGATACGCGCACAGCGCGCCGCGCGCCGTCGCATCGAAGCCCTCGATGTTGCGGCCGAGCTTCTCGCGCGACCGGCCGATGCACAGGTTCGCGATCGTCAGGATGTCCTCGGGCCGGTCGCGCAGCGGCGGGAGGTGGACCGGGACCACCGCGAGGCGGAAGTACAGGTCGGCGCGGAACTTCCCTTGCTCGACCATCTCGGCGAGGTTGTGGTGCGTCGCGGCGATGATGCGGACGTCGACCGCGATGTCGCTGTCCGAGCCGACCGGCGAGACCACGCGCTCCTCGAGGACGCGCAGCAGCTTGGCCTGGGCGGCGAGCGGTAGGTCGCCGATCTCGTCGAGGAAGATCGTGCCCTCGTGCGCCGACATGAAGCGGCCCGAGCGCGCGTTGGTCGCGCCGGTGAACGCGCCCTTGATGTGACCGAACAGCTCGGTCTCGAGCAGGTTCTCCGGGATCGCGGCGCAGTTGACCGGGATCAGCGCGCGGTTGCGCCGCGGCGAGGCGCGATGCGCC
>Ga0307513_10010579_pt1 | contig 11540 bp, 7 predicted proteins | sample 15_EM_MG_FD_202174 | JGI IMG/M metagenome (GOLD analysis project Ga0307513, IMG submission 202174) | Populus trichocarpa ectomycorrhiza microbial communities from riparian zone in the Pacific Northwest, United States - 15_EM | ecosystem: Host-associated > Plants > Roots > Unclassified | place... | reverse complement strand
AAGTCATAAGGATCAACCCCCATTATGTGATTATGAATAATACAACATGCAAGCACAACATCTACTTGTGTTTCATAAGACCAAAAAGATTTTCCATCAATTGATCTAAAACGACTCTTCAAAATACTAAACCCTCGCTCAATAGTGGTTCTTAATGAACAGTATCGAAGATTAAATAGCTCCTTTTCATTTTCTGGTGCACGTTCTGTAAACTCATTCAAGTGATATCGAACTCCACAAAAAGGAAAAATGATTCCTTTTCGAATACCGTAACCAACATCACCAAGATAATATTTCCCTATAAATTAAAAAAAATAAAACCTATTACTATCTTTATCTGATAAGACATTTTATATGTTTATTGCATATAATACAATACTTTATTATATACCTTCTGGAATTTTTAGACCACTAGGTCTTGATAATGCATCACCTAAAACCCGTGAATCATGTGCACTTCCTTCCCAGCCAGCTAAAACATATATAAACTTCAAACCAAAAGTTATAGCTGCTAAAACATTTTGTGTTGTTCCTTCTTTTCGAACTCGAAACTTTCCTTGAATCTCAACAGGAACATGGGTACCATCAATTGCTCCCACACAATCCTATATAAACATTAAAAAATGATTTATAAACTTTTCTTCTAGATGTAATTAATTAATGTATAAAAATATTGGTATTGTTCTCATACCTTAAAATAAGGATAGAATCTTCGATTATTCATTATCTCAGCTGGAATTGTATCCTCTGGATCTTTAATAAGGTGTTTGTATAACTTAAGAATTGCTTTTAAAACAATTATAAAGTAACGATGGATAGTTTCAACAGACCTATAGTATATACCACTAATAAAACGAAATCTTTGGTTTTGGCCTACAATTTGTAAGAACGCAATTACTTGCTCCCTAATCGACACATTTTGAGTTGATCGTAATATGTCATGACTTGTGAGAACATCACACAATCTATATAAGACAACAGGTTTCATACAAATTTGTTCAACGCAATGTCTATCACCTCGAGTCAAAATGCTGTCAATATAGAATTCTCGTTGAGCAATTGCATTTATACGTGGTTCTCTTGGTATATAAATTGTATTTCTTTCTTGTTCAATAATAGCTACCCTTGTAGCTATCACAGTTACAGCTGCTCCCATACATGCTGCATGAATTATCTTACTATTCATAACATGAAAGTGAAGTTTTCTGATAACAAAACCTAAAAATTTAGGGAAATAAATATTAAAAAAAACGTATAAAATACTTACACAATTAATACAATAAATTATGCTGAAAGAAGCGGACAATGTATAATAGTTATGGCAATGATATCTGATTCCCTAAACAAACAAGGTCTTTAAATATATTATTTAAGACCATAACATTCAATTTCTCGATGATAAAACCGTTTTGAAAATTATACATTTCATAAGTTCACAACGATCAATAGACATTGCGCAATGAAATCCATATAATTACCGGTATAGTCACACAAATTTATCCATATATAACAAATATAATCAAACACTAATCATAAATTAATCAAAGCAAAATAAAACACAAATTTATGTTTATTAGGGTTCTGTTATAATTTTGCTGTTCCCATCCCATTCTCCCATTCCCCACCCATTCCCCTCACCCTATCGGTTTCTATAATTCTCCATTTTCCCTGTTATATTCATTCCCCATTTCCCCTGTTATAACCGGTTTCTATAATTCCCCATTAACATTCCCCAATTGCACTGTTCCCATTCCCCTCTCCTCTCGGTTCCAGTTCCCCCAATTCCCCTGTTCCCATTCCCCTCTCCCGGTTCCAGTTTCCCCAATTCCCTCTCCCTCTCGGTTTCTCTCATTCCCCCATTCCCCTGTTCCCTCTCACTCTCGGTTTCTCCTCCTCTCTCCCCCGACTACTTGCTCTGGTAACGCTGTGACTTGACAAAAAAAAAGAGCAAGGGTTGACAGAAAGTATATGGTAGCCGGATCCGGGGACAGGGAGGGGCTGCTTCACAGTAAAGTTCACATAAATCTTCCCCCCCGTTTTGTCTCTCTTTGTTAACAGAAATCGCCCCCCCCGTTTTGGCCTCTCTCTGTTCACAGAAATCGATCGCCCCTCACCGTTTTGCCTCTCTATGTTAACAGAAATGGCCCCCCTGTTTTGCCTCTCTATATTAACAAAAATGGCCCCCCTGTTTTGCCTCTCACTGTTCACAGAAATCGCGCCCCCCCCGTTTTGCCTCTCTCTGTTCACAGTTATCTCCCCCCCGGTTTTGTCTCTCTGTTTGGTTAGAAATTCCCCCCTTGTTTGGTTAGATGATTTGAGCTGCCGATTGTGATTCATGAAGAAGAAAACAGTCATAGAAAAAATGTGTTTTTTATGGGTTGCTTGATGAATTTGGTTAGTTTTAACTGTGGAATGTGACGAGATAAGATGAAGAGTTATGGAAATGTAATGGAAAAAATATGACAGTAGCAGATTTATCAAGAATATCAAAGGATTTATGCCATAATTTTTACAGATCTACGAAGAAGAAGATAAAAACATAAAGGAAATAAAAGAGGGAAAAAAATACCTAAAATTAATTGGTCCAGAAAAATGCTTTGTTCCAGAAAAATGCTCTTGTTCCTGCTCAACTTCCAATTGATTTTGAAGAAAAAGAGACAGTGTATTTGAGAAAACAAACGGAGCTGAAAAAAAGGAAAGTGTTTTCCTTTCTTTAACAAAAGGAAAACACTTTTCTTTGGTAACGTTGCTTTTTTTAGTTTGACTGAAATTCAGTTTTCTTTGACTACTTTTTCATATTGTTACCAAACATGGAAAAACAAGGAAAGTGAATTCCAGAAATTCACTTTCCTGTAAACAAACACGCCTTTAAAGTGTTTCTCATTTCCTAACAGAGCCAATCCCCAAGCCTTTCAGTAGCCATGGAACTCACCCTTGTCAAAGTCTACTCCATGGCAAACGTAAGTAGAAACTCTGCTGCCGTTTTCTGGAAATAGGAAAGAAAGTCTGGGTTGCTATCATGAACACAAAATCGAAGGTTTGAAAATGAGATCATAAAGATTTAGCAGTTCAAGTTCAGTAAACATGAACACATCCTTTTCATGGACACAATGAGTTGCTATCATTTATTGAAGACAGTATAATATAAGCAAACAAGATTACGGTTGTTAGGGTTCTGTTTTCTCTTCTTTATTACTTTACCTCTTATTTTTATTTTTAATTTTTACTCTTAAATTTAAATTAAATATAAATAATAAACTAATAATAAACAATAAATATCTATATTTTACTTTTCAAATTTTAATATTTATTAATTATTAAAAATTAACTATGAGATTTATTACATTTTTTTCTTGCCTCGTTAAGTTTATTTATTTTTATTAATAAATAAAGTCTATGTACTGACACTACTTTCTTACAGGCTTCGTGGACACACAAGATCAGAAGGAAGGGTCATTTTTTTCGCCTTGATTCGTGGAAGATGCTGCCAGCTGCAATCAATCAAAGAGGGAGGGACCCTCTGTTTTGAATTTGAAATCGTATCTCATCATTCCAAAACACATTTCATTTTATCTTCAACCATTGTATTTGTTTTTAAAATAATTTTTATAATTGTAATTTTTTTTAAAAAATATAGTGGGTAAGATTATATACATATTTGTTAAAAAAAATTATATTTGAAGTTTATGTATAGTAAAAAATATATATAAAATATTTGGTAGAAGTATGGTTTCGATTGCTTTTCAACATGCTTTTTATTTAGAAATGCATCAAATAATATTTTTTATTTTTTAAAAATTATTTTTGATATTAGCACATCAAAATGATATGAAAACACAAAAAATATATCAATTTGAAACAAAGAAAAAAATAAAAATTTTTAAATTTTTTCAAAAATGCTTTTGAAATGCAAAAATAAATAGGATTTTACCAAATTCAGTTAAAATAATATGTAAAAAATGCTTCACAAAAACTGCATTTTAAAACTCAATTTTTTAGTGAGTCCTGCGGTACAAAAAACTGTTTGGTTTGTTACCAAACACTTTACTGCATTTGTTTCACCGTAAATACAAAAAAAATTGAAAAACAAACACGGTCTAAATGAATGTTGAAATCATTTTTTTAAAAAAATAGATTTTTTTTAATATAATAATTTTTTATATTTACACATCGTTGTTATTTTAAATAATTATAAATAATAAATACTTTAAAAAACTACATTCTCTATTCTCAAATAACCAGTTTCGCACCATACTTCTCTTCATCCCGTGCTCAATATTTTTTCTATATTTTGAGATATTGATATTTACTAATAGTTTTGTTTTTAATTTAACCAGACATCCATATTCATTAGTAATTTCTTTTTTTATTATTATTTAGGAATGAATTTGTAATTGGATATTTAGTATTTTTTTATTTTTTTAAATTAAACTATATGAAAGTTGATTTAAAATAAATTATTTAATTTAATAGGTATAAAATAAGTTAGACTATAGATAAATACATAAAGTTTTTTTAATAAAAGCTTTATGTATAAAACCATGGTGTTATGTATGATTGATTGATTGATATCTTGATAAGAAGTTAGCTGAAAAAAAACACATCGTTTTCATGAATACAATGCTGACAGAGGCGAATGTGGAATTTTCTCAGCCGTGGCATGACAAATTAACATATGCAGACGACGAAAGGTATAGCAATATCCTTATGCAGGTGGGATCTCTCATTTTCATCCCGGCTTGAAAATAGAGAGACCAAATAAGAAAGTGGAGTCTTATAGAAAGGTCTTGTTTCATGGCGGAGGTGGAACATTCATGTTTGGCCTTTGCATGATGTTCTGTAGCTAAAATTGTAGTGAGAAATTGACGAAAAATGTAAAGGGAAAAATCTGCAAAAAGTTGTACTAAATACAATATGCCGACAGAGGCGTACGTGGAAATTTCTTAGCCATGGCATGACAAATTGACAGTGGTGGTTCGTGGTAGATGCTGCCAACATCCATCAATCAATTAGTATAGGTTGGAAGGGACCCTCATGCCACTTTCTCTGCTTTAATGTTCAATGCATTCCAATACGCACTTCATTTCATCTTTAAAATATTTCACAATTAATTTTGTAAAAATTTTGGAAGGAAGGGTCAAGGGTCCTTGTCTTGGCTTCAGCATGCCAAGTTTGACCGTAGTGCTTCGTGGAAGATGCTGCCATCTGCCAGCTGCCATCAATCAATTAATACAGTGAAGGAGGGACCCTCTGCTTTCAAGTTGAATGTTATCTCCCCATTCCAAAACACACTTCATTTCATTTCTGTTTCACAACTTTCAGACCATACATTTCTCTCTTTTCCTCGGTACTTCTTCTTTGATTTCCCAAAGAAAACAAGAGGATATGGCAGCAGAGCTATTTGTTACGGTTGCCATTGAGGAGGCTTTGAAAAAGGCGAGTTCCATAGCTGCTGAAGGGATCAGTCTTGCTTGGGGATTTGAGGGACACCTGCAAAAGCTCAAAGATTCCTTGACCACGATCAAATATCTGCTCCAAGATGCAGCCAGAAGGCCAGTCACAAGCAATTCTGTGAAGCGTTGGCTGCAGAACGTACAGGATGTAGCTTATGATATTGAAGATGTTCTCGATGAGTTTGCTTGTGAGATTCATCGCAGAGAACAACAGGAGAGAACGGGACTTGACACGGTATGTGACTTTGTATCCCACATCCCTATTGCATTCAATCATCTGATGGATGGAGAAGTTAAGAAGATCAATGAAGCCCTGGATGAAATTTGGAAAGTTGCAGCTGCAATCAGTCTTGTATCGACATCTCTACATGTAGATGGAGCTCCTGAAGTTACCCAGTATATAAACCGACAGACAGATTCCTTTCTTGAAAGATCAGAAGTTGTAGTAGGAAGGGAGGATGATGTCTCAAAAGTTATGAAATTGCTGATTGGCTCGATCGATCAACAAGTTCTGTCTGTTGTCCCTATTGTGGGGATGGGTGGCCTCGGAAAGACTACTTTAGCAAAAAAAGTTTGTGAAGTAGCGAGGGAGAAAAAGCTTTTTGATGTAACAATTTGGGTTTGTGTTTCTAATGATTTTAGTAAAGGGAGGATTTTAGGAGAGATGTTGGAAGGTGTTGGTGGACATGCGTTGAAGAATCTAAATGCAATCATGGAAAACCTTATGGAAAAGCTGAAAAAGAAGACATTTTTTCTTGTACTTGATGATGTGTGGGAAGGCCATGATAAGTGGAATGATTTGAAGGAGCAACTATTAAAAATCAACAATAAGAATGGGAATGCTGTTGTTGTAACAACGCGCATTAAGGAAGTAGCGGACACGATGAAGACTTCTCTAGGGAGTCAGCACGAGCCAGGGCAACTTTCAGATGATCAATGTTGGTCCATTATCAAGCAAAAGGTGAGCGGGGGTGTACGAGAAACAATAGCTTCAGACTTGGAATCTATTGGAAAAGATATTGCAAAGAAATGTGGAGGGATTCCATTACTTGCTAAAGTTTTGGGAGGAACTCTTCACGGAAAGCAGGCACAGGAGTGGCAGTCAATTCTAAACAGTACAATTTGGGATTATCAGGATGGAAATAAAGTTTTGCTCATATTGAGACTCAGTTTTGATTACTTGTCATCGCCAACATTGAAAAAATGTTTTGCATACTGTTCCATTTTCCCTAAAGATTTTCAAATTGAAAGGGAAGACCTGGTTCAACTTTGGATGGCTGAAGGTTTTCTCAGGACATCAAATGGGAGGATGGAAGACGAAGGCAACAAGTATTTCAATGACTTGCTTGCAAATTCCTTTTTCCAAGATGTTAAAAGGAATGAGTGTGAGATCGTAACAAGTTGCAAGATGCATGATCTAGTGCATGAACTTGCTTTACAGGTCTCAAAATCAGAAGCGTTAAATCTGGAGGAGGATTCGGCTGTTGATGGTGCATCTCATATTCGTCGTCTAAATCTCATATCTCGTGGGGATGTTGAGGCAGCATTTTCAGAGGTTGATGCTGGAAAATTGCGAACTGTTTTCTCAATGGTTGATGTATTCAACGGGTCTTGGAAATTCAAAAGCTTGAGAACTCTCAAATTGCGACGGTCTGATATCACAGAGTTATCAGATTCAATTTGCAAGCTGAGATATTTGAGATATCTTGATGTCTCGGCTACTACTATCAGAGCATTGCCGGAATCCATCACCAAGCTCTACCATTTGGAAACATTAAGATTCACTGATTGCAAGTCACTAGAAAAGCTTCCCAAGAAAATGAGGAATTTAGTCAGCTTGAGACATCTTCATTTTAATGATCCAAAGCTAGTGCCAGCTGAGGTGGGACTTTTAAAACGCCTTCAAACTCTGCCTTTTTTTGTTGTGGGTCCAGATCATATGGTTGAAGAGCTGGGATGTTTGAAAAAACTAAGAGGAGCATTGAAGATATGCAAGCTTGAGCAAGTGAGAGACAGAGAAGAAGCAGAGAAGGCAGAACTGAGTGGAAAAGGAATGAACAAATTGGTGTTTGAATGGAGTTATTATGAAGGTAACAGCAGTGTCAATAGCGAGGATGTGCTGGAAGGCCTGCAGCCTCACCCAGACATAAGAAGCTTGGAAATTAAGGGTTACAGGGGTGAAAATTTCTCATCATGGATGTCTACAATCCTACTCAATAATCTGATGGAGCTGAGATTGAAAGACTGCAGCAATTGCAGACAACTCCCAACACTTGGATGTCTTCCTCGCCTTAAGATTTTAGAGATACGTGGAATGCCTAATGTGAAACGTATAGGCAATAAGTTCTATAGCAGCGGTGACAGCGCAGGAGTACTGTTTCCAGCACTAAACAAACTCACTCTATCCGGTATGGATGGTCTTGAAGAATGGATAGTACCAGGTGGAGAAGTTGTTGCAGTATTTCCTCGTCTTGAAAAGTTGAGCATTTGGAAGTGTGGAAAGTTGGAAAGCATTCCGAGATGTCGTCTTTCATCTCTTGTAGAATTTGAAATTCACGGATGTGATGAGCTGAGATATTTTTCTGGTGAGTTTGATGGCTTCAAGTCTCTTCAGATTTTAAGGATATTGAAGTGTCCAATGCTGGCATCCATTCCAAGCGTACAACACTGCACAGCTCTGGTGCAATTGCGTATATACGACTGCCGTGAGTTGATCTCAATTCCTGGTGATTTTCGAGAATTGAAATATTCTTTGAAGAAATTGGGTATTGAGGGATGTAAATTGGGAGCTCTTCCAAGCGGACTACAATGTTGCGCATCTCTAGAGGAATTAACAGTAATTGATTGTAGTGAGCTTATCCATTTCAGTGGTTTACAAGAATTGTCTTCGCTACGAAGTTTAGGGATTATACGTTGTGATAAGCTCATCAGTATTGATTGGCATGGTTTACGACAATTGTCTTCTCTTGTTTATTTACAAATCATCACGTGTCCCAGTTTGAGAGATATCCCAGAGGATGATTGCTTAGGCGGCCTCATGCAACTGCATTATTTGGACATCGGTGGTTTCTCAAAGGAGATGGAGGCTTTTCCTGCAGGAGTTTTAAACTCATTCCAACACCTCAACTTGAGTGGGTCCCTCAAATACCTAATGATTGATGGATGGGATAAACTGAAGAGTGTACCACACCAACTTCAACACCTCACTGCCCTCGAGAGATTGAAAATACGTTATTTCAATGGAGAGGAGTTTGAGGAAGCATTGCCAGAATGGTTGGCCAACCTTTCTTCTCTTCAATGTCTTTCGATCGAGGATTGCAAGAATCTCAAGTATATGCCAAGTTCAACAGCCGCCATTCAACGCCTCTCCAAATTAGAGCTATTATATATCTGGTACTGTCCACATCTATCAGAAAATTGCAGAGAGGAGAATGGCTCTGAGTGGCCCAAGATCTCTCATATCCCAAAAATCTATATAAGATAGAGGGTACACGTGTACAGGTAAGTTGGGGCTTAAATTATTCCGTTACTTTGTAGTATGGAGAGGAGAGAGAACCAATTAAAGAATTCAAAATAATGAAAGCAATAATTAGACTTCATTCTTTTAAGAATGGTTTATTTCTCATATCCCAGCATTCTTCTTTAGAGTAATATCTTATTATCTTTTTTTTATTATGTTAACAAAATGTATATTTAAAAATTATAACCATGAAATCAATAATTTAAATTAGACTTTTACTTTTTTTGAAAAATTGCCTAATCATTTCATTTAATAACAACCAATAAGATTATTACTACTGAGATTACTAACCAACCACTTAACCTAAATTTGATTCCGTGGACTGAATATTATGTATCAAAATATAAAATGAATAGCCATCCAGCATTCTTTCAATCATTACTCTAATATCATTCTTACAACATAAATATTTAAACTTAAGATTGTTTCCATATATTACAAATATTTGCTTTATCTATACACTATTATTTATTTCACTATTATAAACTTTATATACAATTATGATACTTTAAACAAACCATTAAATCTTAAAATTAACCAATTGATAAAACTCACATCAAATAGCGGCATTCATCATATGCATAGGAATTTAATGATGATTTGTTAAAATTTAAAAATTATAACCAAAAAATTGCCTAATCGTTTCTTGCCTACATGTAGTAACCAATTTTAACCAACCAATAAGATTATTAGTGAGATTACTAACCAATCACTTTTGGTAGCAAATACAATTAAAGCTAAAAACACTCTTTAGTTGACCCCAAGATTTTAAAAAAGAAAAAAGACAAACTTAATTGGCTCCAGTTCATATAAAATATGAATTAATAAATTATATATTGCTAATATATTATCTAACTCCAACCAATACAAGTACAAGTTTTTTTTTTTTTAAATCAAATGTTAACTTAGATAAGTAGTGATAGGATTGATTTAATCTTCAATTACAAAGTCTGTCGACTGCTTATCATGTATGCCTTCCTGTATTATTTGAGAATGAGCAGCACTCGTATTTTGAATATTGCAGAAACCATGTAGTAATCCCATTTTTCTGAAATTTTATAAATACAGAAACAAATTGCTTCCATATAACTATTAAACAAACAGCTTCCAAGATTTAAAAAAGAATCCAATGTAAAAGGGATGCAAAATTTTTACAGTTCAACTTCTGTTAGTTACATGCATAAATTTGGTTTAAACCTTCTTATTGAGCTCAAAGCACAAAATAGTTTGGAAGAAAAATGCTGCAAATAATGGTTCCAAAAAAGAGCTTGAGGAATGAACAACAAAACTCACCAAAATGCACAAAGAAACTTGAATTGGCAGGGATGGCAAATTCTGTTTCCAGCAGCATCAGTACAAAAGTTCTTCTCCATTACCAGTATCACACGTCCATAAAAAAACAGTGAGAGAGGATGGTATTGCTTGGCCAGCACCGTAGACTATCAGCTGTAAATAGATGCATAGAAATCCACAAGAACTAGTTTCAGTCAATACTTCACATGAACAAAGAGTATGTCGCACCTCAACTCAATTGAAAATTAAAAGAGAAGATTATCCATGCCTTCCTTCCTGTATTACTTGAATATATGAATAGCACTCATATTGTGAATATTGTAGAAACCATATAGAACTCCCACTTTTTCTCTACTCAATGGATATCATCCTGCATTTTGCAGTTTAGCGTTTAGCGTTGTTTTTCTTTCCAAGACTAACAAGAAGTTGGTTGTTTTAACTATTGTATGTGCAGTCGAACCTCTAAGACTGAAGGAAGCCACATAATGGTTATTTAAAGCTTCTGCAGAATAGTGTTTGTCGGGCTGGATGGTGGATAAACATGTGAGTTGCACAGTTTTCTGTTGTCTTTATGAGACAAGTATATTTGATAGATAGTAAGAAAATGCATGGAGCTGGAAGCTTATCACGAAAATAGAAGAGCTTAATGAGGGCATGGATGTGAATTCTTAACTGTGTGCAATGTAACTTCTCTTATTTTATATCAGATTTTGTTTCTTAACATTTAAGAATTCTACTTTTATATATCCATAAATGTTTTTCAAAGCTGAATATTCTAAATGTAGAATGACCATTGTTCTTGATGGATAGATGGTTATGCAGTTGTACTGCAAATTCCTGAAGGATTATTCTCTCATCATGGATAGGGAGAGATTTCTGTGGAGGGGACTGGGAGGGTGTTCGAAGCAATTCTGCTACTGCTACTGGGAGGGTTACTGGTTTGTTGTTTCAGAGACCTAGGAGGGACAGTGGCGTTTACACGAGGGGCATTTTTTCAGCTTCTCTCGGAAAATAACAGGCTGGAAAATAACAAAAAAAAAAGTGAAAAAGAGAAGAATAAAGGCCTCTTAAAAAACCTGATTATAGGGCTCTAGATCGCTAACAGAGCACCAACATAAACAACACCTTGCAAAGTCGTAAATCTAGTGATGAATAGGATGCTGAGCCAGCGAAACGAAACGAAATGTTGGATAAAAAACAAAAAGGGTAAAAGAGTGCATGCACAATGTATAAAAAGAAAACAACTGCCGCAGAAAAAAAAAAAAAAACACAAA
>Ga0307513_10010578_pt1 | contig 11542 bp, 13 predicted proteins | sample 15_EM_MG_FD_202174 | JGI IMG/M metagenome (GOLD analysis project Ga0307513, IMG submission 202174) | Populus trichocarpa ectomycorrhiza microbial communities from riparian zone in the Pacific Northwest, United States - 15_EM | ecosystem: Host-associated > Plants > Roots > Unclassified | place... | reverse complement strand
CCGTGTCAGAGCAGGTGCCGTGCGGAGACTTATCGTTTTGACAGATCTCTTTGAAGGCTGCCATGAAGGGCACTGATAATCCGATCCTTTATGTCCGGTCGCTGCAAGGTAAGCAGGTTTAGTCCGCTTAATCCTCCCAGGCTAACTTGTCTCCATTCAGGCTGGGGTGGCGATGAGGTAGGATGATCGAGAACGTGACCAGATCCAATTCTAAGCGGTGCCGCAGATGTCGATTCAACAAATCTTCGAGATGGCGAGACGCTTCGCTCCGTGTTTGTTGGCATTTGAGGATCTGGACAGCCATATCAACGATAGGTGGGTGTAAACCATCCCTTTAAAATCTCTATTCCTGACACTACAGAAACGCAGGAACCGCTCGTTCTTCTTGAACCAGGTTCGAATATCTCTTCATCAGCACTAACAATGGCTCATCCACAACAGCTCGATGGTCTCGACAACAACGACGGTCTTCTGATCATCGCTACGACAAACCACCTCGAGCGTCTGGACGGCTCCCTTGCGAATCGTCCCTCGCGTTTCGACCGCAAATTCCTTTTCGATGATCCGGACGAGCACGAGCGCCGGCTGTACTGCGCCTATTGGCAGGGCAAGCTCAAGTCCAACAAGCGCGCCCCGTTCCCGGACGAGCTGGCAGACGAAATTGCTAAGATGACCGATGGCTTCAGCTTTGCGTACCTCAAGGAGGCGTTCGTTTCTACGCTCATCCACCTAGCTGGAAATTCTGAGGCGAAGTTTGAGGAAACTTTGAAGGTGCAAGTGAGGGTGCTGAAGAAACAGCTTAGTGAACGGCCAAGGGATGAGTCCCGTGCGAACGCAGTGCCTCCACACCCGGTTATTCCACCTACACGTGAGCAGATGGCGGAGTGGGAGAGGAATAAGCGGAAGAAGGGGTACTTCCCGTTTGACCTTGAGAAGGTTCAGATTGGAGGTCCCAGTGGAAAGAGCTGGGCAGTGCGTAGCTGGATCAATGGCAGCCTCCAATAGAACTCTTCGATATTTTTGATCCATAGGGCTTATACACGGAATTTTGCTTGGAATATCCCTCGTTGCATAGAATCGGGCCGGCCTCAAAACCTCCACCAAGAACCTCGAGTAATTGAATACCTGTCAGAGAGCGCTGCAATGTCCACAACAGGGATGGAGGTTGATGTGATATCAAACCCTAAGGCGTGAGCCCTCAGCCTGTAGTCCAGCGATGGGGGGTGTGGCTGACCTTCTCCCGCTCTTCAACCTCCTCCATGTCCTCGAAAATCAGGACACAACGTTTGAATATATCTCTTTTATTCGTAGGCTCAGCTTTTCCTCCGTCTCCCGCGAGCTTGATGATTCCCGCTTGCTGCCTGCCGGTTGACCGTCAACGGATGCGAATGCCTCACCGATGAGGCGTTGATAGCTGTGCTCTCGTGCACTTCCAACCTGGTAGCACTCGACCTCACGAATATCTGCGATGTAACAGACAGAACGATCGCCATCTTGACCGCCACCTCTCCAAAACTGCAAGGCGTGAACCTCGAGGGCTGAAGAAGGTCACAGACGACGGTGTCCCTGCACTTGCACACAGCTGCCCCTACCTGCGGCGCATCAAACTCCGTGAATTGGAGGAAGTTACCTCGGTGTCCATTTCCGAACTCGTCTCCAGGTGTCCTCTCTTAATCGAGATCGACCTCACGCAGATGTTCGTGCATTACAGACCTCGCGGCGAGAGACGTCTGGAAGAATTCCCTCCAGCTCCGCTCCGACAGCTCGGGCGTTTCCATATCAGACCTCCCCGGTGACACCGCGACTGGCACAACCGCCTACCAACGCTAGTGCAAATGCACAAGGGATGGAAAATAAAGTCGCTCACGTTCGATACCAGAGCATTCCACTGCTGCTCATCACACAACCCCTCGTCCACATCGTCAGCTGGATCTTATGCGCTTGAACACCATGGATGATGCCGTCGACGGTAACGTCGACCTTGCATGCAAGTCCCCGGAGGCAGGCTTTCATCACATCCGTCAACTTCAATCTTCCAGATCCTAATTTGACTTGAATCATAGGCTGCCCATTATTGACCGATGAATCGCTTGCCGCATTGCCATTCGCCGAATTGGTTTGCGTTGTGGACCTCACAGATAAGGCGTTCAACTATCTTGGGATTAGACACAATACTATCGAACGCGTCCACCTATCTGTCCTTGCCATTCATCGCCTTCTCCAGCGCTCCCCGAGGCTCACGCATCTCTGTGTACCCGCGTTCGAACACAGGAATTGCAATCTTTCTGCCGTCAGCCCCCACCTATGAGTCGTATTTCCTCGAACAACCTGGAAAGTCGCTGACTGGCTCTCCAGTATTTCAATGAAGTGCAACGCAGCCAACTTTGTGTATACTCAGGATCGGCCGTGAATCACTTGCGAAGGTACGTCGAGATGACCATTCATGATCCTCGTACAGCAGAGCCAGTGGAGGACGAGCTGGAAGATATGACACCCTCCGATGCTTGACGACACACCCGCAGAGCCTTATCTGGAGGGCGAGGCGACTGTGAACAATTCCACTCTTACGCTATATTCGACCGCCCCCGATGAGATATCTCCACACACTCGGGGGTATACGTTGCCCGCACACCCAGCTGCTCCCCCTCTGCCGCCTTCACAACAACTGCACAGGATGCAGACGTCGACTAGTACTTCGAAGTCTCGTTCGGGAGGATCGAGACAGAACGGAAACGGATTATACTCTGCGATCCCGCTTGCTGTGATGGAGCATTTAAGTGCTCCGTGCTGGGTTGCCCCAGGTGCGACTCGAGATTAAAGAGCAGTTGGCAAGCCTCTCAGTATGGCCTCATGATGGTGATTGATCGTTCTCTCGCTTTGGCGACACATATCTGAAGCTACGATGTTTACAGTCCCGCAACGCGGTTCTCTGCCAATACAAACGAAATGAGGCTTCGAGGGCCAGCAGTCGGACCACACAACTCGCAAGCAGTTGTGAAATGCAGGGAGTTGCAGAACAGGCCAGCATCACTTACGGTTGTCAGTGGGCCCAAGAACGACCCTCGGAGAGGCCGCGTCGGCTTCGAGAGGTCACACACCACCATGCAACCTATGGAACGGGTTCGATAATCCTGCGCCAACATCCGGGAGTAGCACCCCAGCTGGGAGTCCTGCTAATTCTGGTGCCTCTTGCTCGACAGACGTTCCAGAATTTGAACCTGCACTTGTGACCACACCAACCTATGACGTCGACACCTCACCTCTGGGATCTGGTACTGGGTCAGGATCTGGTCTGGGGTCAAGCAGCTGGGTCACCCACGCTCACGCTCGGCACACCAGTCGGACACCGTACGCTGCACCAGGGAGCACGGCGAGTTCACGAATGCTACCTGTCGCTGGTGCATTTTGCTGCAAGCAAATGGAGACAACACCTCTGACTCAACCGGGACATCTACGGGAACGGGAGAAGGAAGCGGATGGGGGAGCCGAGGAGATTGATGGGCACGACCGACGACCGACGAATAGGGATAGCGGTGCTACAGTTAAAGGGCCCCGGTCGAATTGTCTGCGGAGGGGTTCCATCACCGATGGGCGATCGCTGAGTCCCACACATGGTACAAGGTCGAAGAAAGGCATACGCGGCGCGTTGTCTTCTGCTGAGCAGTACGCATCCACACTTTTGTTTGGAGGGAAGGGAAAGGCGGGGGACCAATCCCCTGGCGGTTCCAGGTCCAGAGGTCGAGCTTCGGTGGATGGTCACTCATTGAATGCGGAAACCGGGGACTCGATCGGAGCTGTAAAATGCCGTTTAGGAGCACTGTATTGATTAGCGGATTATACGCGCAGTTGCGATTTGTGGATTCGATGATATTTTACATAATTTCGATTGAATATTCCCGACGTCGAGAGGATCTATCGCCGCCAAATTACACATGTAAAGGTTGAACAGTCTACCACAGCAGAGAGGTCCCCGATAATGAGATCCAAATACCGAGTGTGGGCGGAGTCTGGGAATCCAAAGTCCTGAGTCCTGAGTTCCGAGTCCTGAGGTTTTCCCGTGCATCCCCCGTGCATCCCACTAACTCCCAGCCAACCAGCACGAAGCACGAACGGGGCAATGGGGACTCTGGAGCCCAGGCTCGTACGCTGCCCAAAATAAGTTTGCCAGTATATCCTTCGTCTATCAACACACGTGTTACAGTGCTATTCCCATGTAGGATATACTGCACTGTGGTGCTAGTGGCAGCACCAGGAAATTGGGATATGCAGCAGATGTTTTGAGGAGCGGGATTGCACATATAGACACTTTAACCCTTCCTTCTCTCGTGCATCGATACCAATCCTCCTCTTCAACTCCAAATTTGAGCAACGTTTTCTTGGATGGGCACGGTAAGAGTGGCAGGTGGTAAAGCTCACTGAACCCATCCTCACACTCCACACTCAGAATGCCATACAAGTTATTCTGCCTCATGTCCGGCGATAGCGAATGCTTTTCAGTCGAGATCGACGAGACTCACAGAGTGGAAGATTTAAAGGAGAAGATCAAGACCAAGAGGGAGATAACGTTCAATGCTGCTGCCCTCACAATATATAAAATCGAAATCGAAATTTCCGACGACGACGAATACACCAGAATAACGAACTTGATATCCCAGGGTGATTACGATTTCCCCAACAAGCAGAGGCTCAGCCCCTCGCGCAAGATCTCGATGGCATTTGGAGGAGACTTGGATGAGACGATTGAAGTCCTTGTGGAGCTTCCTCCAGGTGAGCAAATAGACCCATAGGTCTCTGGTGCCATCGCTGAGGCCAGATCCAACAATGCAGGTCATGCAACCTCGAGGACCACCGACCGGAGCGTCAATATTAAAGAGTGTTGGGCAAAGCCTATAGATGCAGACAACGACCACGAGGTCCAGCGTCATCTTCAAACCCCTCTCACTGAAGAGGAGAAGATCCCCATCACCCAACAACAATTGGGCGACATGGTGAAGACCGGCGGCGATGATCCCCTCCGAGAGCAAGACCTGGCGACACTCTTCCGGGTCAGCAGAGAAGACTCAGCAGAGGAGCTGTATAGGCACCTCTGGGTGAGGGTAATCAACCGTAAGCCTCACCCACGGGGCACGGAGGCATCGTTCCATAGTTTCTGGGACGATGTGATAGGTCACACCCTCCAACTAATTCTGAAGTGTGGCTTCATACGCGACAGTAACCACGAGACCAGCACTGATCTTCAACGACCAGATTATGGCCTTATGTTAGGTTCGCTTTGTGTTTTCAGGGGCGAGGAGAAGCCGCCGGATTCGCAGGAGAAGCCAATAAATGAGCTTCGAGAGAAAGTCAGATGGGAGAGTACAGCTCTTCCTTATATCCTTGGTGAGCCATATATCTCTTCCATGTCAATAAAGTCTAAAGGCACTTTTTTGAGGCTATGGTGCTATTGGTCCAGATATCAAACTCGTTATGATAGCTCCTGGGCCACTTGACACAGTAATCCTTGCATCCCATGATCTCAAACTGGCAAAGGAAAGGATCAGATGCTTCATACATCTAATACGACTATCTGGGATCATTGCACGGCTCGCTCAAAAGTTCGGACACCAAGGTGGGATGGAGTTCAAAATCATTGAACGGTGTGGCACCCCTTTATGACTGCTTTTCATCACTGATGCCCCATAGTGAACATAGTTTTGCAGAGATCGAGTTTGGTGGCGGCTCAGTGAAGAAGATATTCAAGCGTCCCGATGCTTGTGACCATGTCGCCCATCTATTCAACATCTACAGACACCTGAAAGCCAAGTCGGTGCCTCACTCTGACTTCCTCAAGGCAACATCCATCAAACCGGGAGACTGCTCCATTACAACGTCCCCAGTTGGGGACTCCCGGTGGCCAAAAGATAGTCGTGAATTACATACCGCACTTGTTTGCATCCTGAGTGCTCTTGAGGTACTTGCTGTTCAGTGCTATGGATGGCCTTTGACTTCTTGTTTAGAAAGCACATGCTGAGCCAAACCCGATTTACCACCGGGACATCTGGTGGTCAAATATAATCAAGGAATTCTCATCGGACAACTGGTTCTTGATCGATTGGTCAGATGCGACCTTAGCACCTACAAAGGCGGTGGAGCACCTGGATCCTGAGACCCACTCACCTAACCTTAGAGTTGACAACCACGGTGCTGATGTTGACATCTGGGGTGTTGCACATTACATGAGTACACTGGCAAAAAAGTGGAAGATGCACGGTGTCGAAGTGATAGCGAAAAGATGGAAAACGAACACTAGTCTCACAGCAGAAAGCGCTTTGGCTGAGATTCAGGTGGGTACACTCTCCTTACCTATGTGTTGTAATGACGTTTAATGTTTTACAGAGAGAAAAACACCTGTTCATGGACGTAGAAGAACATGTGTCTACTGCTCTGCTTGTGACCAACCTCATGTGGCACGGAGGTCGCCAAGGCTCCAAGCAAGGCAGGCTCTTGCTTTAGTTGAGGAGGAAGATAATATGCCAACTCCTCGCCTTGGTTCATACACTGGGGCTTCAGCTGAGGCAAAGTCACAAAGTCTTTGATTCCTCGGACCATTGCTTGTAATTTCACATGGGGGTTACAGATAAATGGTACAAGGTGTTTATGACCATTTGTTTCACTGCCGTTGGGTGTGGCTTGCCGTGAGCCATGTAGTCTGGTCCAAGTCGTACAACCCAATCAACGCCACCAAACGGACAACTGCGTATGCTGTGCCCTGCACCACACCCTTATGATTACGTACCTGAAAGCGGACGGGTTCAAGTGAGCTCTACCAGATTCTTGAACGACTGGTCCTGTTCAAGTGCGAGGAGCTACTTTACTTGACTATAATCCGCTCACGCTCGGTATTGCTTGTATCCACAGAACTCTCTTCGATCCCTCTCAAACTCGTGATGAGTATATCCCTGTATCGCGTCTATTACGCCCCGTGAGATAAATACTACGTGAGGAAACCCAGAGGGAATAGTCCCCGCTCTAACCCATGAACCAAAATGGAAGAACGACGAGGCAACATGTATGACAAGCAGGCATGGTGGTTGTGTATTGGTGGGAGACCACCTAGCTTATCTAGTCCGTTTTGATGCCCTCCCTCTCACGTTTCTTCAACGCACGACGGCGGATGTTGATATGCAAACCTGAGTAAGGACGGTCTTTCAGCAGGAGCAGGTACAGCGCCAGCGGATGGTATCATACCATGGGTGTAGGAAATGAATATGCTGGACCAGTTGAGCACGTTGATGAACCATTCAGCAACAGCGTGCGACCAGTACGGGGTCGTCGTGAACGGTTGACCGACGGAGCCACAGGGGAGCTGCAAGTGGCCCAGGACGGACTTGACGTATGCTGTAGGTGTGGGGGTCGTGATGCTCGGACGACGGATTTTAGACATTGCGGAGGCTCTAAGGCAGGTTACGAGAGTGATGATAGTGAAGGGAAGAGTGGGACGCACGACGAAGAAAGTGTTGACAAGTTGAACAGTGATACCCTTGGAGTGGTATTCTTCAGGAAGAGCGCGACTCCAGGCTACGAGGAATGCTTTGCTGCCGGAGTAGGTGGCCAACATCGGAGAGGCGACTTCGCCCGCAAAGGAGCCAATGTTCAGAATCAAACCGTTCTTCCTGAACGGGAGGCAAGCTTAATAACAAAATACATGTAAGAGGTGTGAGAAAAGCGTACTTGGCGAGCATGAGAGGCAGGATGAGCTTGGTGATAGCCAGAGTGCCGTGAATGTTTATTTGCAGGATACTGTCGACTTCTTGCTAAGGTGTTTGGTCGAAATAGACCGGCATGTCGTGTGAGCGGCCAACATTGTTCACTGCCAAAGGCCTGTCAGAGACCTGAATTAGACTAGGGCAGTGAGGGGTAGACCGACCAAGGACACCGACCTCCAGGTGCTGGAGTTGTTGGCTCAGAGCTTCGTGTGCATGAGCTTGATCATGACGAGAGAAGTCGAGTGCTTGGACCTTTGCATCGACATTGTGCTCCGCGGCTGGACGGAAGAGTTAATAGGGTAGCGTCGGGGGACTGGGTCTCACTGACCGAATTAGCCAGCCTCTGCAACTTCTCCGGGTTACGAGAGACTAGGACCACGCCAAACCCAGCTTTCGCGAGCTGGAGAGCAAACTCCCGCCCAATCCCGTCGGTAGCCCCAGTAATGACTAGTAACTGTATTGAATATTGGATAATACAACCATGGGATGCTCCATACCCGCATATGCGCCACGGCGTGCCCCCCCATTTCTTCAGGTGTTTCTCAGGTGTCAATTTCGGACCCTTGCGGTAGATCAATACACGCACGCTTTTCCCACTGATAACGAAGGTTTGCAAGAGCATGGTAAAGAAGCTATAGACTGGAAGGAACTTGGACCCGGCCACCGCCGGTCCTTGTCCCCCCCTCGACCGTACGGGTACGGAGAGGTCACTACACCGGGCTCACCATTGGGAGGCGGGTAGGAGGTAGCGGAAGACCGCGCCTCAAGGCGCTACGGTGCATGACGCATTTCCCTCCTTTCCCCCAACAAAAAAAAAAAAAGCTATAGACTTTGAGGAAAACCGTCAAGGCGCCAACAACGGCGAAGACGAAAGACCAGGCAGTGTGTTCTTGAGCTGAACGGACGTTCAGTGGCGAGTTGCATATGTCCCGAATATAGCGGCGCATCGTAATGTATCCAGCCGCGTATCTCGTGAGCCTGCATGTCGGTCGGAGCCATGCCGCAAAACTCGCCGCCAGGGTCAGGCCGACGAAGAACAAACAGAATTGGGTTTAAACAAATTTGTCTGTCTCTTTCGTCGATTATGATCACGGACCAATCTATAAACAAGAGTCAGACGAATAAGGAAAGGAAGTCTGAAGAACCAAATTGTACTCGACTGGCGAATGGCTGCCGGCTACGTGGTAAAGGGTTCAGAATAGGCTGCGCTAAGGTTAAGGTATTCTCAACACTGCAATCTCACGGGGCAATAGAGTAGAAGTGAAAGGGGAGAGTAAGTACTATTTAGTTTGTCGTGCCTCAGGGTTGAATTAGAAGACGTTTTCAATTAATTTCTAACTATCTTATTCGTTCCTAGCCTCCCTAATTATACACTCGTAACTCAGGTCTCAGACCCGTGGCGTTGCTCAGGCTACCCGATCCCGGCCGCCCAGTCCCATACTGGGGCCCCGGACAGACCCGCGCATACTTTCCGTAGAGTGTCATTGCTTGATGTAAAGGCTGTTAAGGATCACGCCTCTCACTTGCCTCGCGCTTGCAAACTGCGTCGATTCAAGTATACGATGTGTTGCCATTCAAACTCAACAATTTCGTCGATCACGAAAGTAAGGATTGTGCTTCCCGTATTAGGATCCAGTTTCTGATACAGACGACCTTGAGGACCAACGTATTCGACAAATGGTTCGTATTGCGATCCTACAACCTTGTGACATACGTCATGGAAATGAGAGTCCCAGATGATTGACCTTTCTACATGGGATATCTTGTGCAGATGGGCCGAGAGCTTCCAAACTGAAGGTGGCATCGCATCGATCATGGCTCGAAGGGTAGCGATTTGCTGCTCCACCTGTAACACTGTAAGCAGGCCACGACACGACAGGGGCTAAAGGAGTTACATCTACAAGCCTGCGAACCAGTGGTTGACCGCGCAGAGTTTCCCATGAGTCTTGTTCCTTCAGCAAATGCCTCTCTCACATCGTCCACAGAGAGGGTACTCCTCGACACGACAGGGACATAGAGTCGGACTGTGGGAGTCTTAGGCCAAGGATAGTCCTCCAGGCGCTTTAACGCTGAGTTGGAGAGTCGGCCACCCTAGAGAGCCTGACGTCGCCCAGAAGACAGCGAGCTAACTTTGGCGTGTGTCACACCACTGTGCCCCCCCCCGCTGAACAACTTGGAGTGGTTCGGGCAGTGGGCCGCTCACATCGAGGTTGGCAGGCGGTATATCATTAAGCCAGTTGCGTAGCTTTGTTTCGAACAAGTGATAATCGAAGTGGGGTTGGTTGGGCGCCTGCGAAAACTCACCTTTCAGTCCGCAACTCTTGGATCGGTGGGTGGCGACTCACAGTGAAACGGAAAATGGTGATGAGTGGGCAACTTACGTTCAGTGGTGATACAAATCGATGTTCATATATGCGAGAAAGGAGCTCATCGTGTTGGGAATCGTCATGCTGATCGTCTTCCATGCCCGATTACTGAGTCCGATTATAGGAGGCGGGGTGGAACAACCTCCTGTGCACTTGTTTGATTGTTTCATGACCAGTGTACCGCTTTGTCACGGACACTCCATCTGTATTTAAGCGTGACCCGGATTGTGAATATGAAACAGTGAAGGGGGTTACACGCGATCGTCCAAAAATCCCTAAAATCGCTGAAACATCGACACCCAGAGGGACCCCTCTGCCTTGCCCCAGTTCTTTGTCCGTGCGAAATCCGGACGACAAGCGGGCGAGTTGCATGTTATGGACAGTGCACTTGTTGTGTCCACTTTCCAGTACCTGGCGATGGGGCCTATTGTGGACAAAAGGGTTGTGCTATCCATTCGTAGCAAATGCCATATAGAGACGAGAGTTACTGACCGGTTTGAAATAAATACAGGGAGCCCTACTCTTAAACGAGGCGATATTACATTTGCGGAGAACTGCGCTGATGGAGGAAACATCACTGTCATGTTGTCAATAAAACCAAGGGAGTAGTTGGTCCGATTAATCACGAGACATACCTATCAGAAACATAGCTGGAGGTGAATCTTCAGGCCTTAAGGGTTCCCAAAAAAAAAAGAGCGGCTCCACGGTCAACATTCGTTCAGCCAAGGCCTGGTGCTTGGTTGTGATTTGCAGGCCGGGGTAGGCATAAACGCACACAAACTCGTTCCATTTAGCCGTAACACTACGACGTCTATGATGAGTGGTCGGTGTGTAGACCTCCACCGCCACACCTATTGGTTCCTGACACGTGCTTCAGGCTCTGCGAAGATCCCCTACACGGCTTTGTACTTGTAAGTACGGAATATGCAAGCCCGCATATCTGACTCTCAGGCAGCAAGAGCCTGCTTGCCAAGAGCATTCAATCGTCGAGAGCAACCCGTTTGCCTTCCGGATCCTCGGCTTCCCAGGGGCGCTGGTACAGCCTATGCCGGACTCGGAGCTTGACACAGTCGTCTCGTTCATTCCCTTCGCTCGGCGGAGCGGTGAGGGCGGCGCTTTGACTCGGGATATCCGCTTTGGGGATTCAACGTTGTATGGAAGGACGTATATTTCATCTTCTACATCATTGAGGTTTGTCCTTTATGCCACCAGTGCTTCCAGTGCAATCCACCTGATAATCGCATAGTCGCCTATTGGTTTCAACTATGATGTACAGCATTTCATCCTTTACGAAGGACCTGAGGACATCCCGTTGTCCTTCCTCGCTAATGTTGGCACCTGGGCCGCCCAGCTTCACGAGGAGATCCTCGTCTTCAACCAAGGGTTCTGGCAGAAGGACCATGCGCTTTGGGAGGAGATACAGAAGTCGTC
>Ga0307513_10010577_pt1 | contig 11542 bp, 11 predicted proteins | sample 15_EM_MG_FD_202174 | JGI IMG/M metagenome (GOLD analysis project Ga0307513, IMG submission 202174) | Populus trichocarpa ectomycorrhiza microbial communities from riparian zone in the Pacific Northwest, United States - 15_EM | ecosystem: Host-associated > Plants > Roots > Unclassified | place... | reverse complement strand
CATTCTTAACCAACTGAAGAGCCAATCGGGCAATCAACCCGCCAGCCTCAGACCCAGTCTCCATCAAAATGCTCCGTGGATCAGATGTCATGACTCGGGTGGCGTGAATTATGGCTGTAAGGGAGGTACTTTGGGGAGGTTTCTCTCCAGGTTGCGAGATCACTGAGTCATTTTCTGATGGAATTTCGAAAGGTTGTAGGGTCGTAGTAAGGTGAGGGGGAAGAGGCGTCAGCATGGGTGATGTCGGTGAATGGGGGACCGAGGGAAGTCCTTCTGACAATCCGTGCGTCGTTATGGAAGGTATGTCAGCAACGGAGAGGGTTCTGCGTTGTTTTGGTCGCGAGGGCGTAGCTGGATTGAGAATGGAAAACCCTAAAGTTCCGAACATACTCTTGTTCGGAACTTTCAGAGTGGACTTCTCTGAAATCGAGGGGGCCGGGGAAGATTTGGATGACTGCGTATCCAGAAGGGATTTTGAGCTACCGGGTTCGTCGGGAGTTAGCGAACTTTGGGACCGATGTGACCTGGTCTTCCCCTTGCCCCACAACATCCCCATCCAACTCTGGGGAGCTTTTGAAGTCTGAGAGGCAGATGGAGGAGAATCGTCGTCATTGTCAGGTACGATTACAGATGAAGAGTCATCTCTGAGTGAGGAAGAATCAGGGAGAGGGGAATTCGGTTGATTGGGTGTGGGTTTGATGGTGCTCTCCCTGTTGTGAGAAACCAAGTGCGACGCAGAGGGGGTAATGACATCTTCTTCAGGGATACTCGTTGAGTGCGGCACCTCATCAGAGAGGGCTTCTGATAATGATATCGCAATGGACTGTGAGAATGTCGGTCAACGTGCCCGACTGTGAGATAAGATGGGATGGGGACCGACCATATTACTCTGACGCCGCTGTATTTGATGAACGTGCTCGTCGTCGTCAGGGAATAGAGACTGCACGATGCGTTTCGCGATATCACGTTCAGACGGTGGCAACTCCCTTAACAGTTGATCGGCGCGTTCCTTCCTCGCAGCTTCCTTCTCTTGGAGTAGCGCCCGATCGTCCTCCAACGCTTTGCACGCCTTGCGCATGTTTGACAGGGCAGAGGAAAGGATCCGGAGGGTAGCATGGTACGGATGACGCGCGGCGTCGGAAGAGGAGTCGTGAAAGTCTAACTTGGAGATTGTGGATTGGATGGCCTGATCTGACTGCCTATGCCAACGAGTAGTCAGCACTTCTGAGGTGGCCTCCTTGTCTAAGCCGAGGTATTCCTTGTGTAGTTGGAAGGGTATGCCCTTGCGGGGGAGTTTAGCAGTGTCAAGATGGTGGGAGGAGTCCGGTTGTTCGACGACGATAACAGGTGCTTGCCGACTCGTCGATCGGTCCCAGATGCTGGAAACAGAGACATCGCGGTCGCGTCCACGCAAACGTTCCGTATTCCTGCCGCCAAGCCCACGAACACTTCCATCCCAAGTCGCGCCATTCGTCAGGGTCGTGTCGTCGGGCTGCAACTGAGATTTGAGAGTGAAGTAGCCAGATGCAGTCCGCGAGGCATCTGATCCTTGGCGAGCCCTCGACCTACGACTCCTGGATGAGCCCGACGTTGGCTCTGTCGATAGCGGATGATTGAGGTTGGTTGGTGTCGCCCCCGATGACGACGTATCCATGGACGGAATACGGAGAGGGAATTTGGCTGTCGGCTGGTGGGAAACCACCCGCGATCGTTACCGGGCACGTGCTCAACGGGATCTCCCTCTCCGTCCGCCTCTCCTCCGTTCTCAAAGGCAACGAACCCCTGGTTGTTTCAGATGGGCTGGTTTGGCAGCAGCACCCCGGAACCGACAGTGGTATCCAGGGAGGGTCGGCAGCATTGTTGGGACAGCCGCGACGCGTACTTCACATGCCTTGACAACTCCCACGTTCTCAAACCTGGTGACGAGGGCAAGGCCTGTGCCACGGAAAAGATCGCATACGAAAAGAGCTGTGCCAAGAGTTGGGTGCGTCGTTTTCCGTCGACACCGCCCTTGCGGTTCCTAATTCAGATGGGGTCGCAGATTGAATACTTTAACAAAAGACGTGTCTTGGCCGAACAGCAGAAAGGAGTTCTGGAACAGATGAAGAACCAATCTGGCTCTTCTTAGTTCGCCATCTCAACACCCATTCCGGTTGCTAGTCGTCCTCAAAACGACTCTTCCGGGCCGACACAGCTGGCGTCTGGCATTTCAAGTTAGACGGTGCCTTAACTATCTCCCTTGCTCGTTGTTTGTCCCGGTTGTTTTGAATAAACACTCTCCGTTTCTCACTTACGTCTTGCCCGAGATTACAAATCCGTCAAGTTGCGCAAACCACTTCGAAGCTTGCATTTCCCATCATCGAACCAGAGAGGGGGGCTTCCCCTGTATACCCGGGGCCTTGATCACATCAGCAGTTCTGTCAAGGGACTGGCGCCTACCTACCACACAGACCCTCGACGAATGCCACAGACGTCATGTCTACAATGCACCCCGGACCGCTCGGCTAAAGTGGCATCGGCCTCGAACTTGAACCCGTTGTATCGGAACTCCATTTTGGTAAGTATCCAGGACGGCGCATCCCCTAAACTTGATGGCGATGAGATTGATCTCGATGATGGAAGCGTACTAAGTCATACCTGCCTAGCCCATATAATAAGTAGCCCTGCACACTTGGCAAAAAGCCCTAACCTTTACGCACCCTCACCGCAACTCTATCCCCGCCAAGGACTTAGTCCCTTAAAGGTTGGTAGATCCAATCTTTCGCTCTGATTTCTACATAACCTCTCTTCTCCCCTCCCTGTAGGCCGCTATCGATTAGTGATGAGCTCTCGAACTCTCCGAGTCGCTGATTCGAAGTCTGCGAGGGGCAGCACCCATCCGGGTCAAAAGCGGCCTGCAATGCTCTCGATCAATGAGCCCACAAAGCAGACGGGGGATAGTCCTCCTCTCCTGGTCTCTCTTCCTCCTGTACGTCTGAGGGCACTGACAATGCCTTGCCCAATGAGCCCGATGACGCCCGATTTGGATATCGAGTAGGATTTCTCACAAGGTCCTCGGACCGCAGCAATCTGACCTACGGCTTTTGTAGTGATGGCAGCGAGTCCTCCGGAAGCTCACAGTCGAATTCTACGGCTACGTTCACATTCAACCTCCTGTCCCCGACGACACCACAACACGGACGTGGTCTCTCATTCACGGCGTGCCCCACTTCTCCTCTCGACGAGAGTGAGGTGTATGCGTTCCCGCCGCGAAAACATCCAACTTCGGCGGGCTTCCCATTGCGTTCTCGGAGGCACTCGGCAGACCACAGCGATCTGCCCGTTGTATTTGACTCGCCCCTCCTCTCAGAGGACCCACTGAAGGAGGGGGCGCAATCCCCATCCGACGATCGAAAGCACTTCCACATCCAGTTCTTGCAGGAGGACTACCCTTTCCCAAAAACCCCGGACTGTTAACTTGTCCCCGGTCCATCGCGCTTGGTGTATCCATTCTTAATTATTTTTCCTCGATCTCCCTCCTTTCCCTTCTCCGTTCTCGATCTGTCGTTTTCTTCCATTTCTCCCCTGTACATAGAGCTTGTAGTACCTAGTTAGCAGATAGTCACAGACTTGACAATGTATCCCCTGTCTGTATCGATTCTATCCTTCTTCCCCCCATCTCGCTGACGCCGAGTACGTCACGTCCGATTTCGGATCCTCTCAGAGAGTTGGCACCAACGATCCATTGCCGACCGGCAATCTTATTCCTGTAACTCTTGCCAGCGAAAAATTGGCGATTTCTGAGGTTACGGGACGTAAATCTGAAGACATACCCTCGCTGGGGCATCAGATGTGAAGATGTAGACTACGCCAGGGACCGAATGGGTCAGCTGGTTCACCGGCCCTAGGTTCGGTGGCGTTGGCGGGGACACTGCCACCAACGCAAATCGAAGGGGGAAAATCCCCGCCGTCTGCGATCCTGTCTTCTTTCCTCGTGAGCGCTCCCATGGCATCCTGGCTCCCAGCCGTAACGTCGAGCACGAGCTTTCGGATTCCAAGCAATCTCACATACGGGTTCTTCACATGTTTGAAATGGATACCAACTTTCTGTCGGCAACGCCAGGCCGTTGGATGCCCCTCGTGGTGCGGCACTACGGCGCGTTTACGAGGGCCGAAATGCGAGGGTCGCTGCGATAATATTACCAAGCAAGAACCACCATACGGCGAGCAAGGCAAGACCGGGCAGACATCCGAATTGGAAACACGCCTGTACACGAAGTCCGTGATGATCCAGAAGCACTCGAGCTCCGCAGGTGGAGCGGGGCAGGTGTCCGTCGGCTGAAGCCTGCTGAAGCGACCTCCATCTAGGCGGGGCGGACGAGTATTCCTTATTCGGAGAATCCTCCCGCCGCCCCTTACCACGTCTATCCCAGGCACCCCGGAGCCGCTCTGAGGGGCCGTGAGAGTGTAAATGGACAAATGACCCTGCAGCGTCAACCCGCATCAGCAAACCAAAAGGACTTGGCGAAAAGAACCGCCGACTTAAGACACATTTCACACGCCTGAGACAGAGACGACCACTGCTTCCAGAGTGAAAGATTGCCCGTCCAGGTCCACCGGTCGTGATCGAACATGGACGCCAAACTCTGTCCCGTGTTCGGTGTTCAAAAGGGTGCCCCATCGGCAGGCAACATCCGAAATTAAATCGGCAGTCAAGCAGGTCGGTACTCTCGAGAGGGGGAGGAGAGTGTGGAAGTAACGGTCAACTGCCGACACTCCCTGCAAACGTGGTGTTCCTTTTTTTTCTGTAAAAAATACGTGGTTTATCTCTCGTACAGCGTGATGTTCCGAAACATGATTCCATGATGATTGATCGCAGTGATCGTATTCTCTTCCAGCCTTCAGGATCACGCCAAACTCATACGAAAGACTCGCCTTTGTGCCCTGGGGAGCGTATCCAATCCACTTGTCACTTGTCGTGCGAACCTAAATGCTTGTGCTTAAGTCCCTGATGAGCTAGTTCGTTCTTCGTCTTGGCGTGCGGACCGGCGCGATCCCCCGAACTCCCAAATCCCACACCACAACAGTCACCATTTCCTCATCAAGACACCCACCTCCTAACGACTTCCGCGTGTCCATCACCAAAAAACAACACCACTTCCCTAAGACTGCGCGAGACGCGCACCGGCTACGGAGCGTAGATCTTTCCGTTATCAACCCCGTTGCCCCCCGCCCGACAGCGATTCGCATGGGGGGTCTGTCCTTGATGCATCTAATCCCGCCCCAGAGGCCGGTTTCCCAGGTGCATCTAGAACAGAACATAGTTGCAATGGAGCCTCTCTTTGTCTTGCTCGACGAAACCTAATGACTGTATATCTCCACGTCAAGTTTTCTATGTCGGATCTACGTCCCCGGAATCCCCCACCGTCCCTCGCTGGCTCGTTTTCTCGGTCTCGTCATCAGAAGCCTCTCCTTGTCGTCTGTCCACCCGGCGATGGTCGGCTCTCCTTCTCTGATGCAGTTATCCCAGTTTCGAGGGCGCATATCCCTCGATTAACGTCATCATGTTGTGACTAAGGGGTGTAAACGTTGTTTTTCCTTCTCCACGTGCGTCGAGGGCAATGAGGTATTTTTCTGCACAAGAAGAGTTGGTTTCAGGCTGAAGTTTGGATCAGTTCTTTCGCGAGAAAGACGAGCGGGGAACCTTCGAAATCAAGGTGATGAAATAGACGGGAACTGCTCCCATTCGCCAACACGTGATTGTACTTTCCATTTCTTAACTCATTTTACACTTTGGAGACTGATCCAAACATTAGCGCAAGGTCATACCCCATTGCCCCGGGCGGTAAGAAGCCGCGATGAGCGCTGTGGGCGCTGTAAAGAGATGAATCGATCATCTCTCCCATCCCATCGGGTTCGAGGAACGACGATCATTGTCACGATTTGCAACTTACACCAATTGTTCCATCTCCGAACAACGTCAGGATGCAATTTCCGGGTCTTGTGCTTCGCTTCTCCGACAACGCCTTTATTAACATTTCCATGCCTGCCTGTGTGCATGGTGTGGTCACTTGTACGGGGCGTATGTAGGTCATTCCCAGAGGCCCATTTTGGTAACAACGTTGGCTAAGTATCAGCTTTTGGCCACTGTCATGACAGTCAGAAGCACCGACTCGGTCGCGGGACGTGGGAACTTGACTCACAATGGGGTATCGATGAATGGTGCAGGTCGAAGCTGAATTCGCTCTTTGAGGTCCAGGACTGGAAAACCCAAGGGCGGCCCACAGCGACGACAGCATCTTGCTCCCGTCGCAACGCATCCACCCCCACCTTCTTGCCTGCTTTGCAGTTTCCCATCTCTCACTTCCGTCACCCCCACTCCCGATACTTTACCCTGCTGGGACTAACATCACCACTGGTGCCGACCCCACTTGTTTCATGCCCTGGGACGTAAATGCTGTTGACGCTTGTCGCATTAGCGGAGTCATCAAGACTTCTTCTACCTCTGCAGTGAACTTCGAGATGTGGATACCGGACATTTGGTACGGTCGATTCCTCGTCAATGGGAACAGTGGACCCTAAGGCTGTAAGCTCTTCCGTTAATCTATATTTCAAAATGGTTTCTTACCCAACGCCTACAATGCTCTTCTCTTCTTCCATCTCCGTGACATTAGGTGTGGATTATCTAAACCTCGATCCGGGTCCGTCCTATCTACACTTGCGACAATTAGGACGAACAATAGTCATGACGAGAACTTCAACCCCGCCCCCTTCCTCATGCCTGGTATGACTCAAACCGTCACGGATTTCTCGTGCCGTTCGATACGTGTCGCGGCACAAGTCGGGAAGAAGATTGCCACGGTCTACTAAGGCTCAGATCCACACCATTCCTACTGCGATGGCTGTTCCACGGGGGGAGGCAGGGGATAACCGCCGCGTACCGTTATCCTGACGACTTCGACGGTATCATCGCTGGGGCCCTGGGGATAGACTGGAATGACCTCATCAGTGCCCCCTCCATATGGATATCTCATGCGGCTTTCAATACCTACAGCTTCATCCTGAGACAGGTCTGGGAAGCTACGGTCTCACGGAAATACTCAAGCAATACGACGCCCTCGATGAACGGGTCGGTGGGATAATTGCGGACCCAGACCTCCGCAAATTCGATCCGACGACTCCTTTATGCACCGAAAAGACACCACGAACCCTTCGGGGTGTTTGATATAATCACAGGTCGACGGACTCAAATGATCCTACGGGGCCATTTATGACAGCAACAAAAATCTTTTCTTCGCCTTGTTCGACCCCGGGGCGGAAGCTGATATGACATATGGCTTTGGGATGTCTGGAACTATTTCGCCACTCACAGAGGTAAGGGATGCAAACGCTAGTGTTCTCTCGTGTTCTGACGTATCTCATTTATGGCGAACTCGATAGATCTGGTACAAGTACGCGACCTACAGGAACCCTAGCCATTTCTCAGCCAACTTCTCCGCGGCTGAACTTGTGTACGCTAATTCGGTGGACTCAATTGGGATTTTCACGTGAGAAAGTGCTCTTCAAGGACTCGCACAGTACAGAAAGAAGGGCGGCAAACTCCTCGCGTATCACGGCACGTGAGATCCTGTAAGTCCCACCATTCTTGTTGGAAGCCACATGGCGCTACGTTAACTTAAACTCGTGCGACCGCGTGTCCATGTAGATGATCCCTTCTGGACAGTCAGAACGGTTTTATCAGCTTCTCGCTGCCTCACTTTCGTCTTCAGGTAAGCTCGGTTCCAAGACAAACCCGTTCGAAATCCTCCGCAAATCAAATGTTTTCCGATTACGATTTTTTTACACAGTCGAAGGAAGAGGAGGCGCTAACGAGATGAATTCATTCTATCGACTATTCATGGTGTCTAGCATGGGGAACTGTTACGGAGGGCCCGGCACGTGGAGACTCGGTCAGGGTGTCATTATAGGCAAGGCCACGATGGAATCAACCAAACGGATCATAGCGCCATGTTGAGCATCGTGAATTAGGTCGAGAACGGGAATCGCCCAGCGTGCTCGTCGGCACGACCGAGCACGGGGAGGAATGAAAGCATTGCATGTGGCCGAGTTCAAAGACCGTATAGAATGTGAAGGAGTGGGTCTGCCAACGGGCTGAGTTGGGGTTGTAGGATTTCAGGGGTATGTTTTCCAGGGCGTGGGTCCCCTGGATGGCTAGCTGGTCGTGCGGTCCAACGACCGACAGTGCCTTGGCGGAATGGGCGCTCGTACGATAAATTTTCTTCGGAGCAGTTGAACGAAGCGTACGACTTCGACTCTCGTATGCATGTACCCCCATTTGACATCTGTTTCGATTCTGTATAGCTCGGATTTATCAGCGATGAACTGCTCAACATAATTCGCCTCGTGAGATGCAGAAAGGGCAGATTGAATGCGTCAACTCTGCCACCGGCGTTACAGACCGCGACGGGGCTACTACTTACATGGCCGGCGTGATCGACCTGATCGACAGAGGCGCAGAGCCCCGAAAGGGAATTCCGGGCGACCATATGCCAGTATTTAGACGCTGGTTGCCCGCTTCCTGTGTCGCGGACCGAGTTTCGACAGTCATAACGCGTTCCGGAAGAGCCAGGTTCGGGCGATTGCCGTGGGAAGTGTTGAACTGGTTCGTGACTCGCTTGGATGGAACCCTCTGCTTCGTTGACTGCGAACAATTTGTTTAGTTTCCCGCGCGAGAAAACCCAAAACATTGGACTGGCAGCGTCCAGAACTTGGAGCTTGATGCATGATGCTCCGGCTTTACTCGAGTTGCCGGATCCAACCTACTCGTGATGCAGAGTGCCGACCCGAGCGCCGTATCCGGATCCCATCGGACCGTTGTATACGGCACGTACTACAGCCCCCGCGGCTTGTGCCACTCAACCTTCAACATCAAGAACGAGGGATTGAATGGAGCGCATCTGTCTGAGGTAATTGGTGTCAAGGGCCAGTAAGGATTCGCTTAGGTGGCGCGACTATTCTAGCTTACAATTTTGCGATTTATCAGGCAGGTCATCAGCATGGACGGGTAGTTCGTTTACCCCCCCGCTCGACCAGCGTGGACTGGTGGACTGCTCTGCTCGCAACTTGCATTCAGAGCACAGTTTGTATTGTTGAATACAAAAATCTCATTCAATTTGGTCTCTTTACATCACGAAACCACCTTCGCCCACCCGGCTCTACCGCGTGGATCGCCTAGGATCGTAACCTTCGTGTTATCTCAATACATATCGCAGGCGAGGCGTCGTCCCAAATAAAGTCACTGGCCATGGTAACTACAATATTCCTCCTCTCACCTGTTGCGCTGCCATGTTGAGCGATTCAGGTTACATACCTCTTGCTCTTTCCGTGTTTCTCGCCCTTCCTGCGTGGCACTGGCTGCGAAAGCGGTCGAAAAACGCCTTACCGTATCCACCTGGACCCGAGGGATACCCGGTTATCGGAAACCTATTGGATTTTCCGGTTGGGGTCCCGCTCTGGGAGGGACTAGCAAGCGTGGCCAGGCAACACGGTAAGATATCGCCATCTCACAGACGTTCTAGGTCAGGCTATGACCCTCTGAAACCTAGACACTGGCGTTCTTTACCTCAAGCTTCCCGGGACGGACATGGTGGTTCTAAGCACCAGTGAGGCTATCTCCGATCTGCTTGACCAGCGATCGGCCATATACTCAGACAAAGTGAGAGACCCTCGTTGCATCCACACATGGTCTCGGCAGTTAATCGTTGCTTTACAAGCCATGTCCCCCGATGATTGAGTTGTCAGTCTCTTTAATGAGCTGCATTTCATTGGCCTGACTCGCTTTCTCCGTATACCGCAGGATGGGAGCTGCTGAATGGGGCGTATCTTTCATGCCTTACGGGCCGCGGTGGCGCATACACCGAAAGTTACTCCACGACTTTATTAATACCTCGACGATCAAGGACTATGATGGAAACCAGGTCAAAGCGGTATCAAACTTCCTCGTCAACCTGCGCCGAAAGCCAGAAGCCTTCAGAGAGCATATTCATTTGTGAGCACCACGTTCCCCATGATGCCAATTCGCCCGATTCACGGCCCCCCATATAGGCTCACCGGCTCGTTAGCTCTCTCGGTTGCGTATGGGATCCAGGCAGATACCCCGGACAACAGGTTCTTTCGTCTGTATGAGGATATGTTGGAGGGAGTGAACGAGGCATCGGTCCCAGGGACGTTCCTCGTTGATGTCATCCCCGCTCGTGAGTCTAATCAGATTGCGGGAAGAAGAAGAAACTAACGATGGGTTTCCGTAGTCAAGTATTTGCCTTCGTGGTTCCCTGGTGTACGGTTCCACGCGTGTGCAAACAAAATAACGAGGGACTTCCACAATGCTACAATCCGTCCGGTAGAACATGTCGCGGAGCAACTCAAGGTTGGGAAATTCCGTCACAGTTACTCGAGGCTGCCAGCTGATGTTTATGCACAGTCAGGTGGAAACATCGACACCTCAATTGTCTCCACTTGCTTGGAGAACTTGGCAAATATGAACGAAAGAGGAGTCGACAGACAAGTCATTTGCAATACTGCAGCTATTGTGTATGTCGGTAGGTCGTGTCCTCTCACCGTCTGCTCCCCCTCTGATCTCCCCCTACAGGAATGTCGGATACCGTGCGTACAACCGCTCCTGCTAACCGATTGTACTCACTTCCTTCTAGACAAACACCACACTAAGCAGCTTTTTCCTTGCGATGGCCCGGAACACGGACATCATGAGAACAGCACAACGTCAGCTCGACAGTGTTATAGGCGGTGAAAGGATGCCAGATCACTCCGATATCGACAACCTCCCTTACATCGTGGCCATCGTTAAGGAGACTTTCCGATGGGCTCCCCCGCTCCCCATTGGGGCGACTCATCGGTTGATGGAGGATGATGTGTACCAGGGGATGTTGATACCTGGTGGTGCCACAATGCTGGAGAACATATGGTAGAGATCATCACTAATGGCTCCTGGAGATACTGACGGGGACTGACGTGAACTGTGCCAGGGCAATATGTTACGATGAAGCTGTATATCCGGATCCACATACATATGACCCAACTCGATTCCTTGACCAGGACGGGAGAATCGATCCGTCCGTCAAGGCGCCCGAAACAAGGATCTTTGGTTCAGGTCGCAGGTATGGATTTCTGTGTTACGCCCACCAGCTACTTGAACATCTCCTGCAACAGGATTTGTCCTGGACGCCATCTAGCGATCCGGATGTTGTGTCTCACCATCGCGCGTGTTCTCGCTACGTTCGATATCCTCCCCCCTGTCGACGACAATGGGCACCCAAGAATCCCCGAGGCCAAATACCACAACGCCCTTATACGGTGAGTTTATGGGATTGGAGGCGAAATGGGATCGATTTATTGACAACAAACAATTGGGCTCTAAGGCATGCGATGCCATTCGAATGTATCGTGAAGCCCCGGTCGGAGAAGGCAGCCAAGTTGATATACGATGGGTTTTCTACCATCGCTGAGAATCGAAGATAGGTCGTGCCACATCTTAGTGACATGTCGT
>Ga0307513_10010576_pt1 | contig 11542 bp, 14 predicted proteins | sample 15_EM_MG_FD_202174 | JGI IMG/M metagenome (GOLD analysis project Ga0307513, IMG submission 202174) | Populus trichocarpa ectomycorrhiza microbial communities from riparian zone in the Pacific Northwest, United States - 15_EM | ecosystem: Host-associated > Plants > Roots > Unclassified | place... | reverse complement strand
AATGCGTCCTGTGGTGGGCTGAGCAAAGGCATTGTAGTAGGATCTCTCATATCCGAGTTCGGGGAAAGGATTTCCCTATCTTCCAACCCAGTTCCTCGGTTTCCTGTTTCTTTTCCCGCCTTATCAGGTTCACGCACGCCTACATCTTCATCCAAGCCGAAAACCCAACCAACGCCCACACCAGCGAGATAGGCTCCAAAGAGCTCACTTGTCCCCGCATACTTGGTGGCCGTTACGAAGGCCGCGAGTGTGAGTAGCGTAATGATAAGTTGGATATTTGGATCGGCCCAAGACACGGTAAATTGGGGTACCCAACTCTTCCCCACAAGTCGGGCCCAATTACACTTGATCACCTTGCGAATCATCCAGGCAAGCGTCGGTGTCCCGACTGCAAATGCCACAGATACCAAGATGGGGCGGACAATTGTGGCCCAATGAACCTTGCCGCCACTGGAGGTGTTGTCCGCGAGTCCAGGAATGATTCCAGCAATTACCAAACCAACGATGTCGTCGGCGAGTGCCGCACACATCAAAACACATCCCGTCCGTGTCTTCCTCAAATTGGGGGTCAGCAACGCAAGGGTTGTCCCAAGCGAGGTGGAAGAAAGCGAGGCACCGGCAGCAAAGGCCTGCATTGTTGTATATCCATAAGCCGGAGACGCGAGGAGCGCGAAGGATAGCGCGAATGGTAGAAGGATTCCGGTTAGTGCTGCGAGGATGGACAGATGTAGATTGCGAATCAAGAGTTGAAGGTCAGTTGCAAGACCTGCTTCATATACCATGAGTAGAAGCGCAATATAACCGATATCGATGAACACCTGCTGGGTAGATGTAGGGACCAAACCCGCGACGACGGGCCCAAATAGTATGCCGATAAGGAGAGGGCCTAGAAGTGGAGCATGAATGGCCCGTGCAGCAAACGATGAGGAGAAGGATATTAGAGAGAGGTAAAGTGAGAGAGAGAGGAGTATAGAAAGAGACGGCGGCTCGTATGGAACTTGGATGTGGGTGGGCAGTGTCATTTTGAAAAATTATTTGATAGCAGATGGCGAGATAGACACAAACGCAGACATGACTTCAGAAAGAAACTCGATAAAGGAACGACTACACAGTGGCAGTCGTCGAGCTTGAACTTGGTGAGCGTATGATGGTGGTTGTCTGCGACAGAGAAAAGGTATTGTGTGAGTTTTGTCTTGCCGGGTCGGCAGACCGGGTAAATGCCGACCCATGATGAAATCCCTCAGCATAGAAAAGAAGCGAAGGGACTACGAAAACGATGCAAGATGCCCTGATATTGAATCTCGAGGAGACAGGACACAAAGTAGGGTATCACTTTAGGTATTTACGGACCATCGTCTACGGACGAATTAAAAAAAAGCTTGGCCACAGGTCTGCTGTACGTATTCATGTTATCATTTCTATCATACCTTTCGAATTCTCTTGGTAAAGTCAACATATCATTTCCGAGTTCAACGTCAAGGAATGAGAGGCAGCTGCACCGCAAAAAGATCGCCTGTCTCTCCTCAGATAGATTCCGGAGGTATTGAAAGGCTTTTGAGAGTATGAGGCCAATCAAGCTGGGGAGGAGATGGACATAATCCAGAAGCTCCATAGACTGAAAATATTATGAACAAGCTCGTTGCCACTGCATGGAAATCTAGGGCTCACGAAAGTGGATAATTCTAAGCACTGGAGATTTTGTAAATGTGGAACGACGGTATTGAAGCCAACGACGTGTTGCGAACCATAAGTGGTGTGGAAGGTCAAGTTCTGTATGGCACCGAATTCTTTGGCGAGGTGCTCAATACCACCGGTAGAGTCGCCCCAGCTAGGAATCCAGATGAGCGATGTAACCCTGCGACCTGGAAGGAAAGTTTCGATGGAGCCACGATCGCCTCGAAGCTGTTCGAGGTTTTCGCATCCAGGGAGTGACAATGGGCTGGTGAAAAGAACCTTCGGGATACTTGAGCCCAAACAGCGAATGTCCCTCTGGGTTGCCAGGAACTCTAAGATCCTCCCGAGTCTGCCAGTTGCTACGTGGAAGATCCATGAAAATGAAACGAGTTGGAAGGGACAGTCGATGAGGATATCTTCGGCTATATTTCCGTGGAAGACTTTGATATGAAGGTTTTTTAGATTGCGCATTGCGGACAGAGCGGGCCCAGGCCGCAAGAGGTCCCAGGAATCTTCGCGAGGCAAATAAGTGGTAAGTTGCTCGATATGATATGCGTGGATATAGCGAGTAAGGCCCGGGAATTTTTTGAAAGTCTTCATTGGGGGTCCTCGTCCGTGGAGAGGATTGTGCACCACGACGCGATATAGCAACGGCTGGCATTCTTTCTGCAAGGTTTTGCTCACTAACGACAAAGAACACAAGGATGAGTGGTCGTCGAGGAGATTTTCGGCAATTTCTCCGATTAGTTCTGGGGGTATTGGTATTGCAGGCGCCTCGTCGATAACATGCTCGGTTTTTATTGTCGATAACTTTCGAAGTCGGCCATTGGGAGTGTGCGGAGATCGCTGAGCGCTCGGGGGTCTGAATTGTGGGTGATGAACATACCTCCATTTCTGCACTGAGCTTGACCCCAAAGGCCGTATTTTTTCGCGTTAGAGAAGCCCAGACAATCTTCGAGTGTGTATCGTTGTCGCTATACAAGTTGTCAAAGTGTCGAATCAGTCAAGAATCAGTTGTAAAGCTAACACAGTAAGAAGATTATTGATAATCGTGATGCTCGGAACATGCCGCGACACCTTTTGGATGGCAGAGCGGACCTGGACCTGGGCAAACCAGAGAGGTGTGAATGCATGCCAATTTTTTACAGAGGTAGCCAATATGGTCTTAAGTGTGCGAGTGCGGGACATGCGGTACTAATTATATGATGAATTTATTCGTGGAGAGCATGCAGAAGAAATCAATGGGCCAGGGCGCGATATCGATCGCGAGGTTCCCAAACGTTTTGGTGGAAAATGTTATGTAAAGCCTGGAGAATTCAGCCAAGTGTGCGGCAGCTCCGAGAATTGAAGAAGCAGGGGTATTCAAAAAAGCTGCGACGATGTAGGTTGATCGTTGTGAAAGAAAGTAATTTAGTAGGGAAGAAAGATCGCTGGACTTGGAGCAGGGTGGTTTTTTTAAAACTTCGCCAGGTAACTAACACTTCCTAAGCCTAGCACAATGCCCCGAATGAAGAGCAACTCAAGAGCAACTCACCTCGTCCTCCTACTACCTAGTACTGACATTTGGGCCGCCCATGCTACGCGGACTTGGACTGGTATCAGTCTGTATATCTCTATCGAGAATTTCCACCCAGCCACAGTCACACGGAACTGACCGTACTGACACTGAGCACGAGTCGGAATTTCTGTTTAGTGTTTGGTGACGGCATCCCATCCTAACAATAGATAAGATTAAGATTCAATAATGCCGATGATGATTGATCGACGATCATATAAATCTCAATCCCGGACGACCACCATGTCCCATACACATCTCTTCCGCATACCGTCATCGTCTTGAGGATATCCTCCAATAAGTGTACAGAAACCTCTTCCGAAGCGTTTTACCCTGACGATCCCGACTGATTGTTCCTGATCCCCAGAATCTTTGTTTAAACGACCTCGTTGCGTTCCCAGAACTCTAGCCGGCGGAAGAAGCATCCCCACCCCCGGAAGAAAACAAACAGACAGGACGTTTAATCAGTGGCGTATACAGGACCCACGTATCCAAGTTCCGACGCTAATCGATCAATCATCGTGTGTGGTTTGAGAGGCATTTATCTCATATGCACCCGACCAAACCTGGAACACCCCGTATAGGATTTCTCTTCTAATCAGAGTTCCCAGGTGTACCTTTCCAAAAATCCTTCTTTCTTTTGTCTGAAACCACGCGACCGTGGATTGTATCCGAACAATGCACGTATTACAGGCATCACATCCATCTGACCGTCCGTACGGGACATTGGGGTCGCTACCCATCGAGCTGCTCTCAGAAATCTTCCTCCTCTGTATCGATGAACGGATGGATGCACCCAACACCATACAGATCCCCCTTCTCCTCTCCAAGATCTGCACGCGATGGCGCACCGCCGCCATCAACAACCCCCAGTTGTGGTCACGGCTCTCCATCCAGCTCACCGGAGCAAAGTCCAAACCCAAGTCGGAGCTAGTGGATACATGGCTCGAAAGATCCGGAGCGTTTCCGCTCACGATGTACGTATTCTGGGAGGAGCCGCCATTCGCGGACACCCATATTATTCTTGAGAAACTTATGCAGCATTCGGAGCGGTGGCAGGCAGCATTCTTCTATCTCCCATTCCGCGCCTTCAAATCTTTTGCCAGCGTGCGCAAACACCTCCCGATGCTCACGGATCTCAGCCTCGGAACGGGGGACGATATTCACCTCGGATCCACCACATCCAGCAATTTAGATATGTTTGAGATCGCACCGCAGCTACGGTCGCTGGAATGTGTCAATTTCTCGCCTACGGTCCTCAAGTTCCCGTGGGCTCAGCTTCGAGATATCCCGGTATTATCGGGGAACATCGACGATTGCCTCGAAATCCTCCACCGCGGCAAGCGATTATCCAAGCTCAGTATGGTATTCGTCGAAGGCGCGCCCAGCCCCTGGACGGGACCCCCATCTCCCGCCCTGTTAGATACGTATCAATACGTGTCCCACAATTATTTGACGAGTTTGACGATCATGACCTCACCATGGAACGAATTCGTCGATCTCAGTGCGCTCTTCCCCCATCTGACGCTCCCACGCCTGGAGAGTCTTACGATCTGCAACCTGAACTCGACATTCGGGGAGGAGTTTACCCAGTTCCTTTCCAGGCTGCCGACCCTCAAAACGCTGCACCTCCGCAAGACGGCTTTGCCTGATGATCAGCTCGTAGAGGGGCTGAAGCACCTCGCATCGTTGACGAATCTCATTGTTCTCTCATCACCTTCGACGATGGCAATGCCGAGAGGTGCGCAGCTAGATTTGACCGTGACGCGCTATCTCCTGGAGGCACTCACGCGCAACTTCTTCTCCAACGACGCCATGGACGGGATGCTCCTCCCACGGCTGAAGAAGCTCGAGCTGACGGTCAGCGATACAGCCGCGCGCGAACTCGACACCTTCATCGACATGCTGCAGTCGCGCCTGCGCGTCGATGAGAGCGACTCGACGCTGGCGAAGCTTGAACACATCCGCGTACGCCCATGCGTATATCTCGAGGATGAATTTTTCATCCGACTCATCGAGTTGAGGGATTATGGGCTTGATGTGCAGGTCGAGGATATGGCGGGGTCTGAGGGAACTGAGGGGTCCGCGCTTTAAGTCGACATTACTCCAAACCCTCATCGAAAGCTCCCGCTCCTTCTTGGTATACTCCATTCTTGCATAAGTACTACATGTCCTACACACCGTATTTCTCATTTTCTAATTTCCTTGATGACATCGTCGACCCACCCACTCCATAGTGGCACCCACATATGCATATGCAATTCTCTCGCTTCTATCCCCTCGTGTCCGTTCTAGTCTACTACTTTACCTTGTTTTCTACGTCGTTTTATCGTTCCACCTGCATGATATATGTACATTAGCCCATTTATTTAGACCAATCCATCCTTTAAAAAAACCGACTCACAAATCTATGAAGAACTTCCAAAGTACGGAGAACATGATTCCCTGCAGTCCATTAGCCAGGATCCTCGTCTTCAACCCCCTCCCGAACAGTCCTTTCAACCCATCGGTAGCAATGACCACACGAGCAGCAGCGGTGTACCCGATACGCGTCTCGTTGACCTGGCGGTATGTCTTGACGACGCGGAGGGAGTTGGAAATAGTATCGGAGACAACGGATGCGACAAAACCGATGAAAGCCCGTCGACCGAGTGATTGAAGGGTGGTGTGTGGTAGTGGCAGGCGGCCTTCGAGGAGGTTGTATGTCCCGAACCACTGATAATTATGGTTAGGGATGCCATGATATGGTACTTTTGATAAGGGACAACCATACTGGATAATGACCGACAAATGTTGCGGCGGCTGTAGCGAATGCCCCGTACCATAGTGTACCAATACCATACCTCTTGATCTATATCCGGAATAAAATACTTTATAAACTTAAAAGGAAGGAAAAACTCACGCGTGCTTTGAGAATCTTCCAGCCAGGTTCTCCTTGCGTCTGAAGTGTTGTCTTTAGGGTATCAATCGGCGTGAGGATCATCCTGAACGCCGCTGCAGCCAACGATGCGAAAACGGTTTGGACGAGATACGGAAGCTTCTTCATGTAGGTGTTGGACTGGAGGAGCGCAAGAATACCGGCATTGGCTGCGGTGTCGCCAAAGCGCGACACAGGTCCTTGTACGAGTGCGGCGCCGAGTCCTTGGTAGTATCTCGTCCAGCCACCATCGGCATAGAGGGTGTGTATTGCCTGTGTGGTCGATGTACCATATCGGTACTGGTAGTTCATCACGGTACGTAAGGGCTGGAGTGGGAATCATGAGTATGGTGTCCAAACGATTCTGTCGGCTGCGTGGGAGCTCACCATAAGTGTAAAGACCTGCAGCACCATGGCTATTCATACATAGTCACAGTATCGATCACCCGGTGATGATTAGGCATCAAGACGGAAACGCACCCGCAGCACCGCTCAGTCCACCACCCAGTGCGCTCTTCAGGGCACCCATGAGGTCGAACTAGAGCATTCAAAAACGTTCGTTCAATTCATCATTATTCGAAGGGCAACCAGAAGGTCCACTCACATCCGTGTCTCCGGAATCGATGAAACCCTTGATAAGCAGTGCCAGTAGAGCAATCCCCACTAGGCTCAACACGCCATAGAATGCGTACCACCTCCAGTTCATGTCATCACCGTCTTCTTTCGTCGGCACGGTCGATTCGTTCGCTAATAGCGGCTCTCGCTCATCGTCGGTGATCCTGCTTTCTGTTCTTATTGGTGACTCTGATTGTCCCCTGGCTGTGGGGGAGGACATGATGGATAGAGAAAGAATTGCGCAGGCCTAAGCCGGGTGGATAGCCGAAGCTTTGGCACGCGAACTAGATGTGACGATCTGATTAGATCCTATAAAAGAGCAGGGTTCCCACGCACCTTTTTGGATTTCGGCCAAATTTCGGCGCCCGTTTTCGAAGCAGGACGCCCCTGCCTTGCCCCTGCCGCCTCGCGTCTCTTGCTCTGTGCCTTTCCGTTCGTTGATTTCATGGTCGCCCTCACATTCTTTTTATTTTCAGCATGATGCCACGGTTTCTCTGTTTGGTCGCATGCTCTTGGTGTACACAAACTGAGACATGCTGCATGACGTTGGGTCTCCCACGCCCTTTTTGGGCCCCCCCGCCGGTTTTTCAATGCAAGAGGCTTGCCACCTCGCGTCTCTTGCTGTAGATTCTTCCACGCAACATGTTCAAATTTGCCAGTGCTCACTGTTCCTCTATCGTAGAAGGCGCCGATGTGCCACATTCATTATCTTCCTTTGCTTGGGAGTTGTTTACACACTGAATTATGTAATTCTCTGGAGATTCCTACTCGTCCATGAAAGCTTTCACAACATATTTAACAGCTCGTTCCGCGTGCTGGTGGTACCCTGTGGAGTTGGCGTTGTGCCACCTTGTGTGCATCCACCTTGGATTTATCGACACAAGCGGTGGAGCAGACGCACGGGCAGGGAGGTCGTATACCGTGGGCCAAATATATTTTGGACAAGGCCCTTCTATCAGTGTGGAGGAGCTGGCGCAGAGAATGATCCAAATCCGGTCCCAAGGACGGTGCTTCCTCGTCCGCATCTTCGTTGTATACATGGGTGTGAAATTAAATCTAACTAGCGCATCCCCTCGCTTCGCTCGGGTCTACGTTAGAAGGGCTGGAGTTCTCAGCGAGAGGGCCGACAACGCAATGAGGCAAAGTTCGCACAACCCAGTGTGGGACGTGCGATCTCGCCGTACCCGCAGTCTTTCATGAAGTCATCCACGGTCAAAATTGTCACGGTCGTCCCGTTGATATTATTGATCATCTCCGCAGTGACGTGCCACTGCCAGTCCTCGAGAAAGAGGGGTTTGCCGGTGGGAGTTCATTTAGAAACAGGCTAAGCACGGCACATCTAATGTACCTTGTCGCAGCTTGGTTCATAGATTGGAGTCATATGACCCCATGAATCCATCCCCAGAACAAGATGAGATGCTAAGCAACAATCTTGGGCCGCCAAGTTCGCGTCCAAACCATACGGACTAATCGAGATTGGTCGAGATGGAGCATAAATTCAGAATTCGCAGCATAATCCCCTCCATGTGATTCGCGAGTTCCATAAGTTCCAAGTACCAATTCTTTTCGGGTTGCGGGTTCTTCACTATTCCAAGGATAGGGTGCCGTTTGTGTAACGCTGCGAAGATCTCCAAAGGTGGGAGATGCTATTTGCTAGCGAGAGTCGCTGCCGAGTATGAAAGCAGACTAACACTTCAATAGGGCAAATTCACTGGATCTCCTTCGCATTTTCTAGTTGAACTTACGGTTCAAAGTACGGCACTATCATGCATTGGGTATCCCATCAACTTTTAGTCCAACCGATAACCTCGGTCAGAATTATAAAAGGGTGGCACATTTCGACCGAAACCCGCAGACGAACAAGCCTTAGTTCTTCTACCCAGGCAACCCCTACAACGTTCGCATATCTCAGAATGTTCGCTCGTGCTTTCTTTTCCACCGCCTTTGTGTTGGCTCTCCCTGTCCTTGCAGCTGCCAGCACCCTTGCCCGCGCTGACGCTGCCTCCTGCGACAGCGACTTGGTGTGTTGCCAAGTCATTGTCACAGACATTTCATATGGTTGTACGTCCCTCTCCATCGCAAGCTCGCCACCAATTATGGGATTGACAGAACTGATGTTTTTTAGACAAATGTTTGAAATTGGGTTCTGGTGATGGGTACCTTTGTGGTGGCATCAAAGCCTGCTGTAGCCAAACCACCTCTGTAAGTGTATTTTTACCCCGTGAAACTCTTGTCTAAACACACTTTGCGTAGGAGCCCGATATCTTCTCGGGTTGTGCCGTCGTCTAGCTCTAACAGACGACCCATATCAAGGGCGATGGGGATTCAGCCCTATTTCTCTAAATCATTGGACGGGTGAGATGTGTATAGATGGACTTATAAAACGAGAAAACCAGGGGAAAAAAGGGGGGGATGATAGCATCTACTAGTGAAGGGGAGGCATGTATGTAGGTCGTGTGCGTGTAATTAACGGTCGATTGTCGGGAAAATCACGAAAAACCAATGTGGGCCAATATGAGCCAATATTCGGGCATAAGCCCGTCAGTTGAAGGGGTAGCTCATCAGTTTCGAAGATGTTTAATAAGTGTGATCAGTTGGGCATCAGCACAATTACTGACTGCTGCACTGACTGGAAAGATTGGTGTTGAGTGGGCATACCATATCCTATGCTTCTTTATCAGTATTGTCAGTTGTAACCAAGCAGATGTGCCATGTTTCGCGAATCGCCATATTGCTTAAATTCACTTAATATCACTTGCACTTGCAATCTCATCTCTAATTCTCGGTTGGAGACAACGAAGCAATGAGAATACATTTAATTTGGGCAGGTATAGAGCTATGTGTGCAGGATCTAATCATTTGCCGACCCTTCAGCAATGTCGCCGTCTTCGTTTGCGTCTTTCTCAAGCGATTCCAACAACATTTTGATGATATCTCGTGTTCCCAAGCACGAAGTTGATGTTGGCCCACAGATGAGAGCAACGAAGAGCTAAGAACAGCGTCAATGTATTGCCGGAGTGGGAATGTTAAGTACTCACCGCCATCGGGACGGGGCTGAGGAAAATATTAGACAACCCACAATCCTACACTGACTCTGACAACGGAACCCTGGACGACACCGGTGCAGGTCAGGCCGAGGACGAGTTCGCCAACACTGTAGGCCACAAGTTCTGCATCATCCACATCTGGGTCCATGAGGGCGGAAGCAAGGCAGAGGCAAGGCGGAGGCGACAAGTGTCGACGCTGACGTCATTCACAAGGTAACTAACGTTGTCATGATGTCATGGTCATCGTCGAAATGCGATCACATGACTAAATGATGATCAAGGTTGCTCACCTCAAGTTGGCGTAGTCAATAGACCAGAACACGCAATGCTCCACAAACAAGAGGATCTCACAAAGTTGGACTACAGTCCAACTACTATCAATAGAAGAAACCTAGAACTGAAATCCCTGCCAGATTTGCACTCCTAATATTTATTTAGCCCCCCCCCCCAGCCACTGCCTCCAAAGATCAGTTTGTGGAGCAGTAGATGCCATAGTGACATCACGTGGACTTGTCAGTCAACTTCTGGAATTGATGTTGATACTCTACTAAGTACTGTAAAATGACAATGAACAACTTCCTCGCACACACCCAGTTCTTTCCAGAAGCATCAATTGCTCCCTTGCCAAGCATGTCAAGGATGACCCCTTCTTCAAAAACATGGGACTCAGCATTGACGTCTTCTACTTCAACTGCAAACATTCAGTCAAAGACAAGTTTTGCCAAAGCAATTGCAACCCTGTCAAGTACCCTGAACTGCTCAGAGAAGATGGCGAAGCATGGTATTTTAACTCTTCTATTGCTGAGCAGACGAATGTCTGGTTAGGTGGGTTTCATACAATTCTTCAGGAGATGTTAGTCGGAAGGTACAATTTTTTCCTTGACCAAATGATTTGATATCAAAACAAGATGACTTGGGAAAAATTACAGAAGAATGGATATTGTCCCTTGGCAAAAGCGCGAGATGTATAGAGAATGTCATGGGTTTACAAACCCATATGGGTTGGTACCATACCCTCATTCCTTTTCCTCCTTACTGCTTGCTATCACCCCCTCCCCTGACTTGGAACCCGGCTTCATTGTCACTGGTGCTGATTCCATGGAAAATGTGACCATCGCTTACTTCCAGAATTTGTATCACCATACTGACAGAGCTCCCCAACAGAAACCTTGGCTAACTTCGCCATCCGTCTCACAAATACGGGCTAATACTTCCTCTGACCCTTTTCAGTGACCAGTTCTGCTATCAATAACTGACCTTCGCGCACTCCTTTCTCGTGGTAACTCAAGACCGACACCAGGTCCTGATGGATGGGAGAAATGGTTCCTCAAACACCTAAGCAACCATGCCCTATCTGTTATCCTCAAGCTCCTCAATCACATCATATCTTGTTCACATTTTCCTGCTTGTCTAAAACCCACTAACCTTTCCACGATTCATAAACGAGGTCCCAGCACTTACCTCTCTTATTATCGTGGTATAGCTTGCAACAATTGCTTACAGAATCTACCATTCGCCTGGTTAAATTATTTGCTCCCACCCTACCTCACCTGTCACCACTGTAAGGGCAACTGCGGGCTGAGCGACCGGTGTGACCATGATAAGCACAGACTAGCAGGGGATCCGAAGTTTAGTATATTATGCAATAATATACTATGTAATCTACGCACCTAGCAGGGGATCCAAAGAGGAAAGGATAGGGATCCCGTGCTAGAGAAGCCATATATAAAGAAG
>Ga0307513_10010575_pt1 | contig 11544 bp, 5 predicted proteins | sample 15_EM_MG_FD_202174 | JGI IMG/M metagenome (GOLD analysis project Ga0307513, IMG submission 202174) | Populus trichocarpa ectomycorrhiza microbial communities from riparian zone in the Pacific Northwest, United States - 15_EM | ecosystem: Host-associated > Plants > Roots > Unclassified | place... | reverse complement strand
GCCTCCTTTTATAGGCCAAAATTCAGAACTATTGATTTGTTGACTAATTGATGAGTGAGTGGCCACATCTTGACTTGGTGACAATTCTTATCTTCTTGTCTGCCAAAAACGTCATTGATAACGTCATCATTTGAACAGACTTCAATCATGAAAGTTCTAGGGAATTGTCTCATCTTTCCAGGGTAAAAATTTGAGATCATTTGGACTTCTAGAACTCGAGATATGGGCTGAACACTGAACAGTGTCTGGGCTGCAGGACAGATTCGGACTTCTTCGTTGTTGCTACAATTTGGACTTGAAAACGGCCTTGTTAAATCTTGGGCTCCCCATGAAAGTTGTAGGCCTATGTATTAGCTTTCCATCCATATAAAGTAGACCTAAATCCGAGATCTACAGCTCCAGATATGACCCGATTACCGAACAATGTTCCAGTTTGGACTGCACCAACATCTCTTTTCTAAGTTTGGCCATCTATTTGTCCTTTCAATTTCAGTACTTCAACTCATCAATCAATTCTTTCATTTATGTGATAGGCCTACATTTAAGATGAACATTTACCATAAATTAAAGGTATCTTATATTATTAGATATGTTATTATAAAACATGCTTTAGTTAAGGAGTTATTGATACTTCAAGTGCAAAATGATGATATAAAACCTTGATAAAAATACACTTTTAAGTATTAATCAGTAATACTTAGTGAAAACTAAGTCCCTGCTCACCAGAAATTGTCACAAAAAACTGAGTCACTATTGACGCATAAATCATATGCAAAAACTGAGTGATGTCTGATGCATGGAATCCTTAGCCAAAACTAAGTCCCTTTTGACCTAGAAATCATCAGGGAAAACTACATCACTTCTAACCCAGAAATCATTAGTGAAATCTGAGTGACGGCTGACGTATGGAATTCTTAGCGAAAACTAACTCCCTGCTCACCCAGAAATTGTCACCAAAAACTGTGTCACTACTGACCTAGAAATTGCCAGTGAAAACTGAGTTACGAGTGACAAATGGAATCCTCATCACAAAATAAGTCACTCTACAACCAGAAATCGTCAGCAAAAACAGTGTCATCGCTGACCCAGAAATGATTAGTGAAATCTGAGTGATGGCTGACAATGGAATACTCAGCGAAAACTAAGTCCCTACTCACCCAGAAATTGTGACAAAAAACGGAGTCATTGTTGACCTACAAATCATCTGCGAAAACAAAGTTACTGGTGACACTTGGAAGCCTCAACGAAACTTAGTCCCTCATGACCTAGAAATCAATAGCGAACACAACATCACTATTGAACCATAAATCATCAGCGAAAACTGAGTGACGTCTTTATGCATGGAATGCTCAGCAAAAACTAAGTCCCGCATAACCCAGAAATCATCAGCGAAAACTGTCACTGCTGACCCAGAAATCATCAGCGAAAACTACATCAATTGTGACCGAGAAATGATTAGTGAAATATGGGTGACGGCTCATGTATGGAATTCTTAGCGGAAACTAAGTCCGTCCTCACCCCTGACCTAGAAATTGCTAGTGAAAACTGAGTTACGGGTGACGAATGGAATCCTCATCACAAAATAAGTCACTCTAGAACCAGAAATCATCAGCGAAAACGGAGTCACTGTTGACCCAGAAATCATCTGTGAAAACAAAGTTACTGGTGACGCTTGGAATCCTCAACGAAAACTTAGTCCCTCCTGACTTAGAAATCAACAGCGAACACCACATCACTTTTGAACCATAAATCATCAGCGAAACCTGAGTGACATCTTATGCATGGAATCTTCAGCAAAAACTATGTCCCGCATAACCCAGAAATCATCAGCCAAAACTGTGTCACTGCTAACTGCTAACCTAGAAATCATCAGCAAAAACTACATCACTTGTGACCTAGAAATGATTAGTGAAATATGAGTGACGACTCATGTATGGAACTCTTAGCGGAAACTAAGTTCGTCCTCACCCCTGACCTAGAAATTGCCAGTGAAAACTGTGTGACGGCTGACAAATGGAATACTCAACGAAACTAAGTCCCCACTCACCCAGAAATTGTGACAAAAAACTGAGTCATTGCTGACCCAAAAATCATCTGCGAAAACAAAGTTACTAGTGATGCTTGGAATCCTCGGCGAAAACTAAGTCACACCTCACCTAGAAATCATTAGTGAAATATGAGTGACGGCTCACACATGGAATACTTAGCGAAAACTAAGTCGCTACTCACCTAGAGTTTGTCACCAAAAACTGAGTCATTGTTGACCCATAAATTGTCTCTGAAAACTTTGTTATGGGTGATGCATGGAATCCTCGATAAAACATAGTCCCTCCTAACCTAGAAATCAACAGCGAAAACTACACTTCTAACCTAGAAATCATCAGTGAAAACTGAGTGATGTTCGATGCATGGAATCCTCAGTCAAAACTAAGTCCCTACTGACCGAGAAATCATCAGCAAAAACTGAGTGACGGCTGACACTTGGAATCCTCAGCGAAAACTACGTCACTCGTGACCCAGAAAGCGTCAGTGAAAACTGAGTGATGGCTCACGCATGGAATACTTAGCAAAAACTAAGTCCCTGCTCACTTGTAAATTATCTCTGAAAACTTTTGTCGCACGTGTGCGGCGTCGCGTCGATTGCTTACCACCCTCATCAGGTGTGGAGTGTCTATCTTGGGAAATATGGGAAGACAAGGAATTCTTGTCTTTTATCAGTGGAAAAAATGGAATGGGAGTCGGCACCAAGTATTTTCATCACTAGGAACCCTAACTGGTCTCAGAGATCGGGTACGGAGACTGGTTGCGTAAAGGGAAGGTATTAGCACCCTAAATACGCCCTATCTAAGGTAAGCTGCATTGTTTTATTGTCTGATAAAAACTAAGGTCTTATTGTGTTTTCTAATTTTTGGTCTGTCTATGGCTTAAGAAAAGTCCTCCTCGGTAAGGAGGTCCTTATCTTATCGAGTAAAAACCTAATTGTGCTAACATCAAATAAAAAAACTACCTTTTTAATATCGGGAGTACGTTTTACGTATAAATTCGTAATCTCAGATATTAAAAGAAAACAAAATATTTTTTTTGGTGTTTTTTTGAAATATTGGCCTAGTTCTTGTGACTTTAATAAACTGGTTATTAAAGCCAAGATGCATGCTAATACATATTTTTTGAATTTTTGTTGTATGAAAATATAATGTGATTTTTGTAAATAATGTGAATCTTTGAGAGACTTGGCCATATGCATGAAAACAAAAAAAACATTTTTTTAAGTTTTGACGAAAACCAGGTATTTTAATACCGCATTTGTGTTTTTACGATATATAAAAAACAAATCGATATTAATTAAAATGGATAGAAAAATATGCAAGAAAATCATGGATGTTTTTGAAAATGTATTATTTTTTTTGTAAATTTTTGAACGGGCCGGACCCGAAACAAAATTGGGCTGGGACCGACCCGAATAAAACACAAACTACCTTATATTGGGTAGGACTCAGCCCAACCACGTGGACTGGGCTGATGATCCAACCCGGATTGGTTACTGTGCCATGCACACTAACCAGCCAAATGTAATTATCTGGTTATTGTGCTCATGCACAGTAACCGGGTAATTATTTTACCTGGCATTGCAGAAATTTGCACAGTGCACGTTCTTCTGCATGCAAGGGAACGAAAAGAGAAAACAGAGACGAGAGGAAGAGAATTATCTGGAATGGAGGCGCTCTGGTAGTTGAGCTGACGGTGGCTACAGTGGCAGACGGTGGTGTTGCTACAGTGGCAGACGGTGGTTGCTGCAAGAAGAGGAAGAAAGGAGAAGAAATCTGCAGAGGCTGACGATGGTGACAGTCGCAGTGGTTGATCCGCCTTCTATGAAGATCTGGGTTGGTGGATATGGAGGTGGATAGACCAGCGATGGTGGTGGTTGTGGCAGGAGGCCGCGGTGGAGAGAGACACAAAGAGGTTCTGTTGGTAGTAAAAACCGGGTTAGGGAGGCTGGTTTTTTGGCTGTCTTTGGACCGAAATTTCTCCACCCCCTGAGCATAAAGATAAAATCAATTTATAGGCGGTGGAAGAGGGACACTTTATCTCTTCTAGTGCAAAATCTCAGCCCTTAGTTCGACCCGGAAGCATCCCAACCATTGGCTCAAAGTAGCAATGATGAACTGTCAATTTTGCAGGAAAATGGCTGGTCGGGTTGGCCACTTTGGGGCGGTGCCACCGCCTCTGCAACCTCGATCAGCCCGAACGGCTTACACTAGCATGTAGTCAGGTATCACAGGATCGTTTGCGTGTACATTTCATCCAATTTGGTGAAGAAACGAGGTGCCAAATGCCTTGGGAAGGTGGCCACCCAACCAGCCTCGCTAGAGAAGAAGATGAATCTTACAATTTAGTCCTTTAATTTGCGATTTATTTCTATCTACACCCCTAATTGTCTTCAAACCTTTAATTTTGTTCAATTTTATCCATGAAGAACTTCAATTTAAACCCCAGATTTCAGCGCATTTTTGCCTTTGGTTTTTGGTTTTGGATTTATGCAATTTGACCCTTAATTGATCAATAAACTTCCAGTTTCTTCAATTTGATCCTTAATTGGTCAATAAACTTCCAGTTTCTTCAATTTGACCCCTGATTTGGTCAATTTCAGTGCCTTTATTTACACGCCTTTTCCAATTTGGTCCTTGGTTTTGGATTTCCAGTTTCTTCCATTTGACCCCTGATTTGGTCAATTACAGTGCCTTTATTTACGCGCCTTTTCCAATTTGGTCCTTGGTTTTGGATTTCTTCAATCAAGTCCCTAATTGGCCATCAAACTTCAATATATATTCTGTAAATCCCAAGAAAAAAAAAGGCTGGATTAAATTAAAGAAAATAAATTAAACTAAAAAGAAGTGGAGGCAAAACAAATCTTCTTACCAAAAACAAATCTGCAACTATCATGAAGAGAGGGAGTTTTCGTATCTATTTTTACAGACCAAGAGAGAAACATCAAATTTCAAGAACCCATCCAAGATTAAGGGTTATAGGTAAAATAAACACTGGTGAGTAAGGGATTAACAAGAAAAATTGAACAAAAAAAGAAGAGGGGAAGGTCGGCTGTCATTAAAAGAAAAGGAGGGATCGAGACCTTGACTCGTACCAGGTAAGATATTCTAAACATGGTCTTCTGAGTTGTTTTAAAGTTGATTATGAATTGATACGTGGATGTTAATTTATATAGTTGAGTTCTATAATTCCAGTTATAGTTAAAAATTTAAGGAGAGGTTAGACAGTAATAGTTCAAAAACGAGACAGTAATAGTTGGACATTAACAAACCAAGTGTTTGTTGATGAGCAATTTTCACTATCTTAGAGGCAGAACTGGGTTCTCCTTAATCATAGAACTTGTAGCCTCATGTCTCAGCTTTCCAAAAAGATTAATCTCGCTTGAATCGGAGTTCCATAACTCTAGATATAGTTAAAAATTTGAGGAGAGGTCAGACAGTAACAGTTCAAAAACGAGACAGTAACAGTTGGGCAGTAATAGTCCAAGTGTTTGTTGATGAGCAATTTTGACAATCTTAGAGGCACAACTGGGTTCTCCTTAATTCATAGAACTTGTAGCCTCATGTCTTAGCTTTCCAACGAGACTAATCTTGCTTGAATCGGAGTTCTATAACTCCAGATATAGTTAAAAATCTAAGGAGATGTCACACAGTAACAGTTCAAAAACGAGATAGTAACCGTCAAAGTGTTTTTTGATGAGTACTTTTGACTATCTTAGAGGCAGAACTAGGTTCTCCTTAATTCATAGAACTTGTAGCTTGTTGTCTTAGATTTCCATCGAGACTAATCTCAATTGAATCGAAGTTCTATAACTCCAGATATAGTTAAAAATCTGAGGAGAGGTCAGACAACAACAGTTCAAAAACGAGAGAGTAACAGTTGGACAGTAATAGTCCAAGTGTTTGTTGATGAGCAATTTTGACTATCTTTAGAGGCAGAACTGGGTTCTCTTTAATTCATAGAACTTGTTGCCACATTTCTTAGCTTTTCAACGAGACTAATCTCGCTTGAATCGGAGTTCCATAACTCCAGATATAGTTAAAAATCTGAGGAGATGTCAGACAGTAACAATTCAAAAACGAGATAGTAACAGTTGGATAGTAATAGTCCAAGTGTTTGTTGATGAGTACTTTTGACTATCTTAGAGGAAGAACTGGGTTCTCCTTAATGCATAGAACTTGTAGCCTCATGTCTTAGCTTTCCGAAAAGACTAATCTCGCTTGAATCGGAGTTCTATAACTCCAGATATAGTTAAAAATCTGAGGAGACGTCAAACAATAACAATTCAAAAACGAGACAGTAACAGTTGGACAATAACAGTCCAAGTGTTTGTTGATAAGCAATTCAGACTATCTTAGAGGCTGAACTAGGTTCTCCTTAATCATAGAACTTGTAGCCTCATGTCTTAGCTTTTCAACGAGACTAATCTCGGTTGAATCGGAGTTTTATAACTCCACATATAGTTAACAATATGAGGAGAGGTCAGACAGTAACAGTCCAAGTGTTTGTTGATGAGCAATTTTGACTATCTTTAGAGGCAGAACTGGGTTCTCCTTAATTCATAGAACTTATAGCATGTTGTCTTAGCTTTCCAACGAGACTCATCTCGGTTGAATTAGAGTTCTATAACTCCAGATATAGTTAAAAATCCGAGGAGAGGACACACAGTAACAGTTCAAAAACGAGATAGTAACAGTCAAAGTGTTTGTTGATGAGTACTTTTGACTATCTTAGAGGCAGAACTACGTTCTCCTTAATTCATAGAACTTGTAGCTTGTTGTCTTAGATTTCCAACGAGACTAATCTCGCTTGAATCCAAGTTCTATAACTCCAGATATAGTTAAAAATTTGAGAAGAGCTCAGAGAGTAACAGTTCAAAAATGAGACTGTAACAGTTGGACAGTAACAGTCCAAATGTTTGTTGATTAGCAGTTTTGAATATCTTTAGAGGCAGAACTGGGTTCTCCTTAATCATAGAACTTGTAGGCTCATGTCTTAGCTTTCCAATGTGGCTAATCTCGCTTGAATCAGAGTTCTATAACTACACATATAGTTAACAATATAAGGAGAGGTCAGACAGTAACAGTTCGTTAGTAACAGTCCAAGTGTTTGTTGATGAGCGATTTCGACTATCTTAAAAACAGAACAGGGTTCTCCTCAAAACATATAACTTGTAGCCTCATGTCTTACCTTTCCAATAACACAAATTTTACTTGAATCGGAGTTCTATAACTCCAGATATAGTTAAAAATATGAGGAGAGGTCAGACAATAACAGTTCAAAAACGGACAGTAACAGTCCAAGTGTTTGTTGATGAGTGATTTTGACTATCTTAAAAGCAGAACTGGGTTCTCCTGAAAACATAGAACTTGTAGCCTCTTGTCTTACCTTTCCAACAACATAAATTTTGCTCGAATCAGACTCTATACCTCTAGATATAGTTAAAAATCTGAGGAGAGGTCAGACAGTAACAGTTCAAAAACGGACAGCAACAGTTGGACAGTAACAGTCCAAGTGTTTGTTGATGAGTGATTTTGACTATCTTACAGGTAGAAATGGGTTCTCCTCAAAACATAGAACTTGTAGCCTCATGTCTTACCTTTCCAACGACATAAATTTTACTTGCATCGCAGTTCTATAACTCCAGATATAGTTAAAAATATAAGGAGAGGTCAGACAGTTACAGTTCAAAAACGGACAGCAATAGTTGGACAGTAACAGTCCAAGTGTTTGTTGATGAGTGTTTTGACTATCTTAGAAACAGAACAGGGTTCTCCTCAAAACATAGAACTTGTAGCGTCATGTCTTACCTTTCCAACAACACAAATTTTACTTGAATTGGAGTTCTATAACTCCAGATATAGTTAAGAATCTAAGGAGAGGTCAGACAGTAACAGTTCAAAAAGGGACAGTAACAGTCCAAGTGTTTGTTGATGAGTGATTTTGATTATCTTAGAAGCAGAACTGGTTTCTCCTCAAAATATAGAACTTGTAGCCTCATGTCTTACCTTTCCAACGACACAAATTTTACTTGCATCGGAGTTCTATAACTCCAGATATAGTTAAAAATCTGAGGAGAGGTCAAACAGTAACAGTTCAAAAAAGGACAGCAACCGGTGGACAGTAACAGTCCAAGTGTTTGTTGATGAGTGATTTGACTATCTTAAAAACAGAACAGGATTCTCCTCAAAACATATAACTTGTAGCCTCATGTCTTACCTTTCGAACAACACAAATTTTACTTGAATCGGAGTTCTATAACTCCAGATATAGTTAAAAATCTGAGGAGAGGTCAGACAGTAACAGTTCAAAAAGGGATAGTAACAGTCCAAGTGTTTGTTGATGAGTGATTTTGACTATCTTAGAGGCAGTACTGGTTTCTCCTCAAAACATATAACTTGTAGCCTCATGTCTTACCTTTCCAACAAAATAAATGTTGCTTGAATCAGAGTTCTATAACTCTAGATATAGTTAAAAATCTAAGAACAGGTCAGACAGTAACAGTTCAAAAACGGACAGCAACCGGTGGACAGTAACAGTCCAAGTGTTTCTTGATGAGTGATTTTGATTATCTTACATGCAGAACTGGGTTCTCCTCAAAACATTGAACTTGTAGCCTCATGTCTTACCTTTCCAACAACACAAATTTTGCTTGAATCGGAGTTCTATAACTCCAGATATAGTTAAGAATCTGAGGAGAGGTCAGACAGTAACAGTTCATAAACGAACAGTAACAGTCCAAGTGTTCGTTGATGAGTGATTTTGACTATTTTAGAAGGAGTACTGGGTTCTCCTGAAAACATAGAACTTGTAGCATCATGTCTTACCTTTCCAACAACATAAATTTTGCTCGAATCAGAGTTTTATACCTCTAGATATAGTTAAAAATCTGTGGAGAGGTCAGACAGTAACAGTTCAAAAACGGACAGCAACAGTTGGACAGTAACAGTCCAAGTGTTTGTTGATGAGTGATTTTGACTATCTTAGAAGCAGAACTGGGTTCTCCTCAAAACATAGAACTTGTAGCCTCATGTCTTACCTTTCCAACGACATAAATTTTACTTGCATCGGAGTTCTATAACTCCAGATATAGTTAAAAATATAAGGAGAGATCAGACAGTTACAGTTCAAAAACGGACAGCAACAGTTGGACAGTAACAGTCCAAGTGTTTGTTGATGAGTGATTTTGACTATCTTAGAAACAGAACAGGGTTCTCCTGAAAACATAGAACTTGTAGCGTCATGTCTTACCTTTCCAACAACACAACTCTCGCTTTAATCGGATTTCAATAACTCCAGATATAGTTAAGAATCTAAGGAGAGGTCAGACAGTAACAGTTCAAAAACGGACAACAACAGTTGGATAGTAACAGTCTAAGTGTTTGTTGATGAGTGATTTTGACTATCTTAGAGGCAGTACTGGGTTCTCCTCAAAACATATAACTTGTAGCCTCATGTCTTACCTTTCCAAGGACATAAATTTGGCTTGAATCGGAGTTCTATAACTCCAGATATAGTTAAAAATCTGAGGAGAGGTCAGACAGTAACAGTTCAAAAACGGACAGCAACAGGTGGAGAGTAACAGTCCAAGTATTTGTTGATGAGTGATTTTGACTATCTTAGAAGCAGAACAGGTTTCACCTAAAAACATATAACTTCTAGCCTCATGTCTTACCTTTCCAACAACACAAATTTTGCTTGAATCGGAGTTCTATAACTCCAGATATATTTAAGAATATGAGGAGATGTCAGACAGTAATCCTTCCAGACCTAGAAATCAACAGCAAAAACTACAGGACTTGTGACCCAGAAGCATCAGCAAAAACTAAGTGATGTCTTGTGAATGGAATCCTCAGCCAAAACTAAGTGCCTCCAGACCCATAAATCATCTGGGAAAACTGTGCCTCCTGACCCAGAAATTATCAAAGAAAACCGAGTGACGGCTAACGCAAGGAATCCTCAGCGAAAACTATGAACCTACTCTCCCAGAAATTGTCACCAAAAACAGCTTCGCTGTTGACCTAGAAATCATCTGTGAAAACTAAGTTACGGTTGATGCATGAAATCCTCAGCCAAAACTAGTGCCTCCTGACCCATAAATCATGTACGAAAACAGTGCCACTGAGGACCCAGAAATCATCAGTGAGAACCGAGTGACGGCTGACGCATAGAATCCTCCGCGAAAACTAAGTACCTGCTCTCCCAGAAATTGTCAACAAAAACTGCTTCACTGTTGTCCAAGAAATCATTTGTGAAAACTAAGTTACGGGTGAGGAATAGAATCCTCAGTGAAAAGTTAGTCCCTCTTGACCTAGAAACCAACAGCGAAAACTACTTCACTTGTGACCTAGAAATCTTCAGCGAAAACTGAGTGATGTCTTGTGAATGGAATCCTCAGCCAAAACTAAGTGCCTCCTGACCCAAAAATCGTCTGCAAAAACTGTGCCACTGTTGACCCAGAAATCATCAGTGAAAACCGAGTGACGGCGGACGCATCAGTGAAAACTAAGAACCTGCTCTCCCAGAAATTGTCACCAAAAACTGCTTCACTGTTGACCCAGTAATCATCTGTCAAAAATAAGTTATGGGTGATGCATGGAATCCTCAGCGAAAACTTAGTCCCTCCTGACCTAGAAATCAACAGCGAAAACTACTTCACTTGTGACCTAAAAATCTTCAGCGAAAACTGAGTGATGTATTGTGAATGGAATCCTCAGCCTAAACTAAGTGCCTCCTGACCATAAATTATCTGCGAAAACTACACCACTGATGTCCCATAAATCATTAGTTAAAAATATTTTACGGGTGACGATTGGAATCCTCAGCGAAAACTAAGTACCTTCTCTCCCAGAAATTGTCACCAAAAACTGCTTTACTGTTGACCCAGAAATCATCTGTGAAAACTAAGTTACGGGTGAGGCATGGAATCCTCAGCGAAAACATAGTCCCTCCAGACGTAGAAATCAACAGCGAAAACTACACCACTTCTGACTAAGAAATCATCAGCAAAAATTGTGTGATGTCTTGTGAATGGAATCCTCAGCCAAAACTAAGTGCCTCGTGACCCATAAATCATCTGCGAAAATTGTGCCACTGATGACCCAAAAATCATCAGTGAAAACCGAGTGACGGCTAACGCATGGAATCCTCAGCGAAAACTAAGTACCTGCTCTCCAAAAAATTGTCACAAAAAACTGCTTCACTGTTGATCGAGAAATCATCTGTGAAAACTAAGTTACGAGTGACGCATAGAATCCTCAGCGAAAACTTAGTCTCTCCTGACAAAAAAATCAACAGCGAAAACAACATCACTTGTGACCTAGATATGCTCAGCGACAACTTAGTACCACCTGACCTAGAAATCAACAGCGAAAACTACATCACTTGTGACCTAGAAATCATCAGTGAAAACTGAGTGATGTCTTGTCAATGGAATCCTCATCCAAAACTATGTGCCTCCTGACCCATAAATCATCTGCGAAAACTGTGCCCTGATGA
>Ga0307513_10010574_pt1 | contig 11545 bp, 12 predicted proteins | sample 15_EM_MG_FD_202174 | JGI IMG/M metagenome (GOLD analysis project Ga0307513, IMG submission 202174) | Populus trichocarpa ectomycorrhiza microbial communities from riparian zone in the Pacific Northwest, United States - 15_EM | ecosystem: Host-associated > Plants > Roots > Unclassified | place... | reverse complement strand
GGAGCATTGGGGTCCTTGATGTTCGCTCGTCGCGAGAGACCAGCCTTACGCTGAGCCGCGCGGAATTTGTTTTCGCGCTTGATGTCCTCCGGTCTCAGCGTCCTCTGCCAAGCTTGCAAACGGCGTTCACGTTCCTCCTTTTCCATTTGGACACGACGGTTGAGATCCTAAGCGAGACATCGTCAGCGCGTGGGTGAGGAAGTTGACGAAGAGTCAGGCACTCACCTTTTTGTCTTCGGAGGACAAATTCTTGTACTCAACCCCGGCTTCCTTTGCAGCTTGGGCCACGTTGAGCTTATCGTGCGGGGACTGGTTTTTGTGCCGGGCCAGCCAGTCTGCGAAGAACACTTGCCACATGGAGGGAGCCTGCTTGGGTGGGTGCAATTCGCTTCTGGTAGGGACATCTGTGAACACCAAAATGATATCCGTCAAAACCCTTCACAGGGTATTGGTCACGGTCAGACTCACCATCACTGATTTTGCGGTCCTCGGAATCCTCTTCGAACTCTTCGCTGATGAGAAGGCGCTTGCGCTTCTTCTGACCGCGACCAATGCGCAGTGGCAGCGTGGAAGAATAGCCCTGTTCCTCGAGAGTGGCAAATCCGGGACCGCCTTCTCCCTGACTAGGAGGACTGCCTGCGGAGGTGGAAAACTGAGCGGTCTGGTTGACGAATAGTAACGGGGGTGGCTGGGGGCTACCATCGGTATTGACTGGGTAGATGGTTGAACGAGTGGCGAGCTGTGGCGAGGTGAAGGGAGACTGGCCATATGTCGGGAGCGAAGAAGCGAGCGGAGTCAGGGGCTGTAAGGCAGCGGGCAGAGACTTCTGAGTAATCGTTGAGTTCCTGGATAGCGGCGGAGGTAATGATTTGTCGCGTCGGCCCGCGCGCCAGCCCTGGAGTGGTGCTGACCTCATCTGCCCGCCATCCAGGGAAAGTGGAGAGCCTGAACTAGCTGCGGAGCCATGCAAATGACTCATATGCGCTGCAAGTTCGGACGCTTCGGGAAGGGACACAGCTGCGGGCGTAAGGGGCTGTAGGGTCGAGGCGGGGTTGGCGTTGGCATCCCCGATGGGGACGGGGCCATAGTGGTCATTAATGAACCCTATTAGACTCCTGGGAGGGGATAAGGAGCCAAAGTGGCCGTGGGGGGAAGCAGGAGGTTGAGAGAAAGTGGTAAAGGGAATGGAATGCTGGCAGTGCAGCGGGATCGAGATGGCGGCCGAAGGAGTGGGACCCGGGACCGCTATGTCATGGTGTGTAGCGATCGGAACACTGTGAGAAAGAGGCGGTGTAGCCCAGGCGGGGAGCGACTCTGCGGAAGGACCGTAGAGAAACTGGGGTAGGAGCAGCTGGTGGGGGTTGGCGTGGGTGTGGGTGTGGGCGTAAACCATAGGATTTCTATTGTTACTATTGTTACTATTGTTGATGATGGTATTGTCCTGTGACGGCTCTGACGAAGGGAGAGAGCCAAACTGGGGGGCGAGGGGTGAGAGCGAGAAGGTGTGTGAGAAGACTGCCGAGGAACGAGTCGTCGATGAGGTCAGGTCAGTAGTGGAAGGAAAGACTGACTGCCCGGGCGATGACCCGGGCGAGAAATCCCATAGCCAGGCGTCGCTACCACGACCACCGGTAGGATTGGTACCACTACAACAACAGGTCGTCGTCGCCGTCGTCTGCATCGTCGTCTGCGGCGTCTGCGGGTCGGCAGGGATCCAAGGCGCAAGAAGGGGGTTGTGGACAGGGCTATAGTTGCTGTGATGCTGGGTGGCGAGTTGGTCACTCAGCTGGGCGGGCGAGATTGTCAGGTTCTCGACCTGTGGTGAGTCTAACTGAACATAGTCTTCCATATCCCACACCGGCGTCACTGGCGGCGGTGGCTCGTGGTCCTCAATCCCTTCAAACGCGTCGGCAGGCGCACGTATCCCGGCGCCGGTGATCGCAGCTGACACCGGAGAGATCGCTAACGGCGACTTGGATGGGACCTCGCGGCAGGCGTGGGCGTGAGCGTGCCAGGCAGCGGCGGCGGCAGCGGCGGCGAACATGGTGCGCCAACAGCTCAGGGTGGCAGCGGCGAGGGGCAAGAAAAGGAAAGGCGAGGGCATAGTCGGTGATTTATCTAGGTAGGTAGCTACTCAATCAGACACTCCTAGCGTCCATCTGCGTCCATCAACTATCAACTCACTACGCCCCAACTGTGCGCTCGCCTCCTCCCTGCTTGTGGACATGGTACACACTCGTCCCCGACTGTCAAGGTGTGATTCCCCCAGCGATTTGATCGCACCACACAATCCATTCCCGGACCAGCGCACAGAATACAGCATCAAATGAGATGCATTTCCGTCAGCGCCCCACCCAACCTTATTCATTCGATGTGCGTACCTTCCAGCCTTGCACATGCTCCATGATTGCCGTCTCTCGCGCTATGGACGCCCTCGTCCGTCGGTATAAGTCCCGGTCCGCTTCGGCGACCAGCAAGGGGGTCAGATGGATCCGTGTCCACGCATTTTCCCGGTCGAGCTCCCTGGTATGTGCGGGGACAATAGGCCACGGTATCACCGCCGTTTGCCCGTGCCCACCGCCCGGTCCCGAAACGCCGCAGTTGATAATATAGAATAACCATGTCGGAGCAAGATGAGTCGATAGAACAGTTCGGGAGTTCGGCCGGTATGAATATGAACGAAGAGGGGGATTTGCAAAGGCCAAACATCGTCAGCTGCTCAGTTTGCCGTCCAGAACCGAACCCTAGAGCCCGATTGGATAGAGACCTCACGAAGACGTCCTCCGTGCGCTCATCGAGAAACGTACCACCTCTCGCCCATTCATCAACCCGCGCGGACGCGCGATCGCCACCCTCGACGCTCAGTTCACGCAGCCATCACAGGGTACCCCCATCAACCCACCCGCCTCGGCTACCACCCGCGATCTAACCAGCCACCCAGCTCAACACTTGTCACGTCTTGTCAGCCACGGACAATAATATCAAGCGCGCGTCTTCTCCCGGGCCTGCTTCTGCTTTACAAAATCTGCCGGCTTTCTATTGAAACGCCCAAGCGCTGTCCCGCCTGTCATCTACGGAGGCCTCGTGTTCCAATGACCAGGACCAGTGACCGGGTACCCGGCACTTGGCGCGACCCCAGACCCTGGCCCCCTACGTCCCATAGGCCACCGGCCCCCCGCGCAGCGCTATCAGGGCGGTTATCGTCGTCATACTCCTGTCTGGGCGGCGTTGGTAGAACGTGGCAAGGTGAGCACTGCCCTCTACGGTCCGGTTTGCTGGAAATAGATACATGAAGTATGATAGCGGGTTCACCCGGGCGCATTGTATTATGACCAATTTTGCAGTCCGGTGTGGCGATAGGCCCCCGAGAGCGAAATAAGATGGGCAAGTGAATGTGTGTGCACATTGTCTCCTTGGGAGGACAAGCTTAAGCGAAGTGGCTGATATGCAACCACTGTGGGGCCGTATTGATCCCTTTTCATGTTCGCGGCTTCCTGAGCTCAAAGACATTTCCAAGTCCAACGTCGGCGGACATAACGCTCTCTAGTGATGGCGGGGGGTCGTCTATTCGTTATACCAAAGCACTCACCGTCTTTCATGGGCTCCAAGGGCGAACCTGTAGAAGCCATAGCCGCAGATGCCAATTGTTCCGAGAAGGAGCACGAGGCCGCTGGGGCCTTTGTACGGAAGACTGCGCTTGTACTTGATGGTCTCAAACCCCCCAGGAGGAGGTAGATCCCTATTACGCGTTTTATTTTATTTGGCACAAAGCGTTGCGACAAATACGTAGCCAGCCGTAAGCGCTTCGTTTTTCGTCGAAATATCCATGACAAAGTATCTCACTGGTTGTATGCCAATGGCACTAATGAAGACTAAATATCAGTGTCTCCGTAGCGTCACCGAAGGCCCGCGAAAGGAGCGTACTGACTCGTGGAAGCCTCAAGGTCGTGGTGTCGGAAAAGTTAAGACGTGAGGCTGGAACTGGGACGTCCCTTGGTTCTTTGTCCATTTCCTCATCGATAGTTTCCAAACTCTCAAAATTTATGTAGAATACTTCTGGTATTCTCCACGACTCTCTCTTCCATTTTATCGACTCGCATGTGTCGAGAACGATGCGGTGCCCTACAGGCTTGGCTGCAACGTTGCAACCAGGCAGCTTACCTTGGCAAAACAGAACATCGTGGGACCATTTTTAAAACATTACAGAGTTGGGTTAGTGAGGATCGGTCGGAGACCAGCTCGACAGCTGCTCCAGACCGACTACATTCATATTGCCAGCTGGGGACATTTGGAGGGCCTACAAAATCCATAACGATATCAGGTAATAACATGTCCCAGGTGCTCTCGGTGCCGACGATAGCTCCCATACATGCAATTTCGGCCTCTTGACGCGCGGGCATCGTGGGGATCGTGGGGGGCGAGGTGGTCCAGTGCATCAACCGAAGCGCAGCCACTATGGAGGACAATTGGAACCCCATCATACGTGTCCATTCTGAATGAATGGCGTCTGTATAAGTCACCGCTTTTAATGCGCCCTGAGTCGACGACAGACTCCTCAATATGCCTTTCCTGGCAGCCATTGACCGACGCCGCAAGCTCACCCACTGCCCTGGATCTATCTTCAGGTCCCCTAGTAGGTAGGTCGAGTCTCGTGAACGGATCTTTACCGCGCGGAGTTTATCGATGCTGACAAGTGACAACAACTATCAACTCTTCCAGGGGGTGGCGATCGCACAGGCACTACCAGCCAGAGCTCGCACTATTACTTGCTCATGGGCCCACTCACCCCCTTCCGCCTCCTTCGGGTAACGCCGTTGGCAAGGCTATTTATTTGCCAATGTCTAGTCCGATCCCACCATGAGCTCGACCCGACCTGATGGGATCTTTTACTCGGCCCGTACGTAAATCAATCATCGCTGCTCGTATCTCTCGCCCCGAGGGCCCAATACGCAAACTAAATTATTATTGAGCCACCACTCATCATTGCCCCCCAACACTTCACCTCTGGACATCCTTCTCAGCGCCTCATGCAGCAAGTGATAAGCCCAATAACCGGTGGAACCAGAGATCTACGGCTTGAGAATCGAAGCCGAGGCTTTCACCAAGTATCACTCCTTGAGTTCCACGGTTGGTCGAAACGTACGATGATAGTTATCTTCTTCCCCTTCAAAAGGCTGCTGTCAAATGTCGCACGCGCGTCCACATACGGTGTATTCCTGTGTGTTCAAACTGACTCTCTTCTGGAACAGACACATTACCCAACCCGTGCCCGGATCTTAGGTAAACTGCCTTTTCTGTGATAGATCCGGCCGCGTCGGATCCGCAATTCGCGCGTAGATCCCAAGAGATATCTACTTCTCCTAGGCGCTAGTGTTAGCTTCTACAGCCCCTAGCTGGCGATTGTCGCCGGTGTTCTACTTTGACCTCATCCACTGTGCGTAAGGCCCTTCCCCGAAAGCCCGCACTATCCCGTCGCAAACCCGAGCAGTGCACCTGTGTTTCCACTCCTCCTTTACATGACCCGGCAGCTGTTCTGGTCGGTCCTTTCAAGCGCTCGGTGTTGTAGTGTTCTGGTACTCAAAGCCCCGTGCTCGACGCAAGGTGAAAAGGGACAAACTGCCTGTGATTGTAAGGTTGGTGTACATACTGCATAACAAAAAAAGATGAGGTGCACAATGGGAATATATGACGAGGAATGTACGGTGACCTCCCTCCCAAACTCTACTCTATGGTACAAGTTATCGCGAAGGCGGGTGCGCTGACGATCCAGCCACACTCATTTTCGTATGCCCGCTCATCCTTGTAACAAGGCGGCAACCGAGGCGGCATCCGCATCGTCTTCTCTGCTTGGAGAGTGTAAGAGCCGCGGTGCCTGCACTGGTACTGACGATTGTTGTGGTGGGGATTGCCGCCAACTTTCAAGGCCGATTGGCACCACGTCTTCGGGTAACAGCTGACTGAAAGGACGTGGGGTTGCTCCTGCTGATCCTGCCGACTCAGACGTATCCTGTACCCGGAAAAAACCCTCGACTGTGTAAGCAGGTACGAGTCGGTCACCCGGCACGGCATCTCCGACCGCTGACGAAGTCCCCGATACTGACGCCGATGATGATGCCAGACCCTCAATACCAAAACCTGGAGTCGGTTCTCTTGGTCTAGGTGGCGGATGACGTACTTCCATCGCGACGAGTTCGTCCACCTCACCGGTCGGAGGCGTATGTGACTCATCCACCCCAAACAGTGACGATCCCGCACCTCGATAATATGCATCTCTCCCCAGGTCTCGTGGAGGGAAGGAGACTTCAAGTCGCCGACGCGAGTCGGTACGTAATGTAGGAGGTGGAGATAGTGCGAGTCCAGCGGTCTCAATAGGTGGATTATCAGGATGGAAATAGAGACCTGCAGGTCCAACTGCAGTCGGAGTCACCGTCGTATTCGCAGTCGAACTGGAACCCGATCCCGATGGAACATTGGACGGACCAACTCCAGTTCCGCTTGCAGAAGGCTGGTCTGTATTCGAGTCCGTAGCAGCCCAGTTTCGTCGAAGATCCCGCTCTCCTTCCCTCACGAGCCGACGATAAATCCGCATCTCTTGATAACTATTCCCATTGCCGAGTCCCGAGCGGCTCCCTAGGTTAGGCCTCCTGTTCATTCGTGTCGCATAAAGGGATGAACTTGGCTGCCCGTCGTCAGATTCCACTTCCCATCGAGCCCACGCCGATCCAGCACTACCCGTAGCCAGAGTCAAATCTCGATTGGCTAGCCTCCTTCTCATTGAGGCATTATCTCCGGCCCTAAAGCGATTACGCCGAACGGAGCTTTGACGAAAGGATTGACTGCCGGCGGACGGTGGACGGCGGGGGAACAATGTCCTCACAGTTGACGAGCTGGAAGCGGCTGAAGCTGAAGCTGAGGCGGCACTCGTCCCCTCCCCACTCCCACCAGCACTGTTATTGCTCAAATCCATAGAGGAATCGAGATTCCATCGGTCCGTGTCCGCGTTCGCATCCTGTGTACTGCGTTCGACTAGAAACCTCCCGAGGCCTTCCCCATCCAATGTTGGCTCAAAATCGAACAGTCGTGCCAGGGCCGCTTCCGAAAGACCGTGCAAGCTCTCACGATCGTTCTCTTGATCTTCACCCGGCTCGTCTACTCGATCCACGAGTTCCGGAGAAGCCCTTCTTGGCGCCCCAGTTTCACTGGTGGTAGCAGAAAAGGTGGATCTTCGCATGTGACTCGAAGGTGCGAAGGCGTCATAGAGGTTAGAATCCAGTCGGGCACCAAAATCTGCACCGTCCGTTGTAATATCGATGGTGGTATCGTCCAACTCCTCATCAGGCATGTCCGCCCATGGATTGCCGGTAAATATATCACCCAAGACAGACTCTCGCTCGCGTGTGGCACGGGAGCCATCTGGATTCAATGGGAATAAGACTCTGGGTAGACGGAGTGTCGTGGGTTCATAGTCGAGCCACGGCCGTCTGCCCCGCTGTGCAGGAGCTGGACGAGGCTGAGAGTCGGGGTATATATTCGCGCTTCGCGGGAGGATATTGAGAGATTGCGCGGTTCTGCTAGCGATGTGCAGTTGGCGGTCGACAGGGGTCCGACGGGCGTTGCGTTCCCCGAATTCCTGTTTGCAACCAGGTAGTCGGAGCGAATCTCGGTCAGCCTCACCATACCCCAGGAGCTCTCTGGTGATAGACTAACCTTGACGAGGATCTCGATCAGTTTTGAGCTGAACGAGTCCTTAGGATCAAGCATTTCGACAAACATCTCGTAGGTGACTGGTCGAGCCTCGCCCTCCCTGGGCCTTTCTTCTTTATGTTTGTCTATAGCATCCATACTAGTATAGAAGAGAGATCACGTTGAGTTGTCGGGTGCTTTTCATGGGCGACTTTCTTACATGAATTTGTGCATTTTGGAGACGAGGACCTCGTCTGTGTGTTGAAGAGTCCTAGATAATTATTGATGATGCGTTCAAGATTATTCGCAGATATTCTGACCATTTTCCCATTGACGCAGTAATGTGGTGCCGATGTGGTAGAAGGCAAGCGGCAATTCCAGAATTTCCAAACTTGTCAGGCGCGTCTACCCAGTGACTAGAGTGAGCCGACGAAAATGAAACGGATGTTTCCAGGAAAGTCTTGGCTCTATTTCTCACGTCCTTGACATGATTTGAGCGTCCCAACGCGTCGCTTAGCTCGAGCTGCGCCATTCGAGAGCCTGTCCTGCTTTAGCTGGCTGGTGCGCAGAGTAAACGCACCTATGCTAATCTGTGGTACACGTGAACCCTCCACACTCCGCACACTCAGACGGAGCCTCATCCTTTCCCCCGACAAGAGCCCACACACCTTATCCGTAATTGGCGAAAGGTGCATCAAGCCTGCCCTCGAAACCTAGGACACATATTTTAGGGTTTTCCATCTATCTTTCGGCCGGGGGCGGTAAGCCGGGCCGCTGCCCTGCCTTCGACGTCCCGGGATTGGAAGGCGACACTCCGGGTAACGAGCTAGAGCTCCGATGGATGACGCATTCCTCGTTCGCACATTACGCTTCCTCTCTCTCTCCCTCTCCCTCGCATTCCTCTTCCGCCACTACTCGCCCAGCCCCACCATGGTCAGACCAGAGGATGTCCCGAGGATCAAACTCAACAACGGCAAGGAGATCCCAGTCATCGGCCTTGGTATGCTGACAAGACCATTCGTAGTTCAGCTCTGTGGCTACCTCTGACTTCGCACCCTCGCAGGAACGTGGCAGTCGTCAGCAGATCAAGTCACCTCTGCCATTGAGTACGCTCTGAAAGAGGCAGGCTATCGTCATGTCGATTGTGCCTTTGTGGGTTGCTTATCGGCCTAGTGGACGAGCATGCCGACTCACCTCCGATTTCTAGGCCTATGGTAACGAACCTGCCGTAGGCGCAGGGATCAAAGCCTCTGGGGTACCTAGAGAAGAGATATTTGTCACATCGAAGATTTGGGCGACCTACATTAACCGGGTAGAGGAAGGCCTCGATCTATCGCTCAAGAATCTCGGCCTGGACTACCTCGATCGTGTGTTTTCCCCCTGTCACTTACAGTGTGATTTAATAATCTACATTTCCAGTGCTTTTGATCCACTGGCCAGTACACCTCAACCCTGCCGGAAACCATCCCCTCTTCCCGACCTTACCCGATGGTTCCCGCGACATTATCCGCGACTGGAAGCTGATCGACACTTGGAAGCAGATGGAAGCCCTTGTGGCCTCTGGAAAGGTCAAATCCATCGGCGTCTCGAATTTCTCGGAGCTCAAGCTTAACGAGATCCTCCCCGAAGCAACGATCGCCCCCACTATCAACCAGCTCGAATTACACGTGTACAATCCGCAGAAGAAGTTGTTGGCATTCATGGCTGAGAAGGGAATCAGCGCTCAGGCGTACTCCCCACTTGGCAGCACCGACTCGAGTCTGTTCAAGGATGAGGTCGTCCTAGAGGTCGCAAATGGCCACGGTGTGGAGCCGTCTGCGATTTTGTTGGCTTATCTTAGTGAGTCTTGCTTGAATGTCTTCGCCAAATGATGGGTCTAAGCGAGACTTTCATAGTCCACAAAGGTATCGCCGTGGTCCCTAAATCCATCACTCCCTCACGTATATTGGATAACGTTTCCAAACCCTTGAGCGTGAAGCTTTCACCTGAGGAGTTTACTCGCCTCGATGCTTTGGCCGAAGCTGGCAAGCAACAACGATTCATCAAGCCTCCGTGGCCGGTCGTGCTTGGATTTGAGGACTGGATCTAATGATCGACGTCGTGGCTCTGTAACGAAGTTGTTCTGCAATAAGCAAATAATTAGCACACATACCTAGTGAGATTGAATCACATTCAGGTGGGCACTGATCAATAGTTGGCTTCATGAATCGAAGGAAGGAACCAGTGCTTGTGGACTATTGTGAACCCATTGAAAAAATGTTCCGAGCAAGAGCTCCTGACACCCAGACACGGGTGGCTAGGAAAGGTGCATCCCACCCCGATGGATCTGCTGTGAGTGTCTCTGGTACTTTCAAACCCGCTTCGTTTCCACCATCTTAGTTGAAAGCGACATGCGATACTATTTGAGCACAAAATAAGCACCCTCGAGTGCCATAACTTTGCAACGTTTGTGATATTCTACCTACTGCTAGGATCAGGGGTCAATTTCTTCTTCCTCGAGTGCGATCATTCTGGAGGACCATGGCTCGCTTCATTTGGATCACCTCTCTTGAAAATAATTATTAAGCTCTGAAGTTGAGTCATGCGATTACGCAGACTAGGCAAAACGGAGACATCAACAGAAACAGAGAGGCTGCGCTGGTCATGGACAACATTCTTGAATAAGCATCTCTGAACTCTCCTCATTATTATATATACTGTTTAGTTTTATCATCATTAATCCAGTAATGATCAATTGCAGTACATGGTTATATGTGTGTACCCTTCCTGATATCAAGAGTTCCGAGGCTCCATAGTCTTACCGCATCGCTTACACTCCGGCACCGTCAAATTCAACATTCTCCTGGGTGACTATACTAGTTGACTAAGTTACATAGGAAGAACTTGAAGAAGTGTGCCGCACTGTGAACGCTCCTGACCTTATTATGTCCTTCCCTGAGGTTTTCGATACTGAAGTCGATGGAAAAGGAACTCAGCTTTCAGGTGGGTACGCAGTGAACGTGCAGTTTGCCAAGAGCTGACAGCAGCCGTAGGCGGACGGAGGCAACACGTCGCCATCGCACGTGCACTGCTCTGGAATCCGTCGGTTCTCTTGTTGGATGAAGCAACATCTGCTTTGGACAGCAACAGCGAATGACTCACCCAACGAGCCCTTGATGTCGCCAAAGGGCGAACCACCATATCACTCACGCATTGTCTGAGTACGATCCTGGGATCTGACAGGATCTATTTCGTTTATAAAGGACAGATCGTCGAATCGGGGACTCATGATGAGCATTATTTTTTTAGGAATATTTGACTATTTTAATTTTAATATTCCTAATTGAGTGAAGCTTGGTGGCCACTGGCAATGGTTTCCACGCTTCTTGGGAATCCATAATGACCAATAGCGATACAGTGCTAGATTTGTGGCCCTCCGGGATCTTTCACACCATTGATTGGAGCATTGTGCACTTGATGCTAATGACCCCCCTCGCTTATGGTCGGGAATTGAGTAATTGACAGGTGACTGTGACTAGTGACAGGGACAAATGATGCATAGAAAGTTTATTTGTTTGTACACTTTGAGACTCCGCTCTACAACATGCACAACATTGACACATACCACCATGGAAAATGAGCCCCTTCACCACTGCCATGACTGTAAGAGAAGCAAGCACAAGAACCTGTTCAAATTATGTGAAAGGAATGATCAACATGGTCAAAAAGGAGAACCAACCCACAAATGCCTTGAGTGCACATCTCAAAACCAGAAAACACGCCACTCCTCAAAGCAAAAACGTGATGATAGTGACCCTGATACATCTGAAAGTCCACCTAGAACTGGCCTTGTGATCTCCATTGAGCAATTTACAACAACCCT
>Ga0307513_10010573_pt1 | contig 11545 bp, 9 predicted proteins | sample 15_EM_MG_FD_202174 | JGI IMG/M metagenome (GOLD analysis project Ga0307513, IMG submission 202174) | Populus trichocarpa ectomycorrhiza microbial communities from riparian zone in the Pacific Northwest, United States - 15_EM | ecosystem: Host-associated > Plants > Roots > Unclassified | place... | reverse complement strand
ACCCCGTGATAGGTGAGCCTTTTATTAAAGCCACAGTGCTTTCACCATTGGCCGGCCATACCTAATTTTGGCGTGGGTAAGTACGTTAATCAAACATCATGTCTTCCGCATGAACGGTCCTATTACAAGCCAACCGCTAGGCCTTATCAATTCCCTACTCGAACGTAGCCTAAGTGACAGCCCACATAGACAATGCAACTAATGATCCTCAGGCAACAACACGCGGCTCCCCGTCACGCAACTTAATCTGCAACGTGGTAGGCACACGTCTCTAACCTCTCCGCCAGCAGCTCACAAATGCTCACCTCCACAACCCATGCTGTTGCTTCGCTGGAACCCGGAAGCTTCAACTCATGCACCCTCCGATACGGCAGACTGGGGCAATGTTTCACGGGGGGGGGGGGGGTCGATCAAAAAATGATTGAAGGCTAGGAACGCGCTTTTCCAAACCCGGGGGTTATATTATAGCAAGAACCCCTTCTGACAAAGCGGCAAACAGTGATATCTCAAGGAAGTTGGAAGCAAAAAAACAAATGAAATGATAGGAAAGGAGGACAAAATGTAGCAGAAAAGGCAAATAAACTAGCACTGGTACTCCACTTCCCTGGGGCCTGAGCAATAAATACTCACATATCTGGGTTAAAGGTAGTAATTCCCATCAGAGTTCCTGCTATTTTTGCTTACCAAGAAATTAAAGAACCCCTCCCTTCAATCCCCATTTCCAGAAGCCCCGATCCAACCCTCTCTCCTTCTGACCCCCCAGGTTCAATCATCAAAGGCCTTCTTTACAGCAATAGACTGGGGGGTGCTCTGCCATCCTCTGCCAGCTTTGGTGCAGCTTGGCATTGAAGTTCGGTAGGAATCAGCCAAAACTACTACCGTAAAAACTCAAATAGAAGAGAAATGTGCTAGGATGTTGGAATTTCCCTTCTCAGCTACGCGAGGGGAAAACGCCGCAAACTCAGCCCCCCGTTGAGACATAACAAAAGGAATATACGAGGCGCCTTACTAGGAGAGGCAACTCCAACGTCCTAGCACATTTCTCTTCTATTTGAGTTTTTACGGTAGTAACTTTACTCGCCGATATTCGCCAAGCCCAGCCGAGGGTGCTGCCTCTCTGAGCACTCTCCCAGTCTACAGGAAAATCCAAAGCCAAGGCCATTTTCCTCTTCGCTCTCAAGGCCCGCCAATTACCAATCATAGCGAAGCGAGTTGGCTCTCCTTCTTCATTCCCATCAATAGTATGCTATGCATAGCCGTTCCCCACCCCCACCATCTCGCATTCTCCCTTCGCGTGTCTCTAAGTTAACCCTCAGCTTCGGGTAAAGCTGTCTTTCCTTTCTCCTTTTCCTTCTCTATCCGATTAACCGCCGCGATGGTATCCGGGGAGATGGACAGGGTGTCTATTGAGCTAATCCGTGGGCGAGTTTTGGTTGGTAGTCTCCTCGGTTTCGGCCTGCGTGTTTGTAGCCCCGTCCACCACTGCATTTCACCTTTCGCCACCGCTACCTTCTCCCTCATTCCAGCCCCCACTGACCCCAACTACACTGCCGGGCACATCATCGCGCAAACCGTGAGCGCCCATCTCCAGACCTACTATCGGGTCTGGATGCTGCCCCAACCACCAACAGCGGGACTTCCCACCTCCCCACCTATGTCGTGATTCACCTTCTCCGCATCTGCAAGCTTCTTTGCACTAACACTTTGTTAGCCTCCTCCCTCCTTCCAGCTCCGTAACCTCCCCTTAGGAACAGCAGAGATAAACAAAACAAAACTCACAGCCGATGCTTCCTCCTCCTCTCTGCCCTCGTCTCTCTAAGGGGGTACCCTGACGGCCGCCCATTTCTCGGGTGGGGCTTGAGTTCCTCAAACTCCTTCCAGCGCTGTATAATCCTCTGAGTCTCACTCCTTGATATATTGATTTCCACACCGATAGTACGGTAGGGCTTCCCTACCGCGTGTTTTTTGACTACTTGGACAGGCTCGACGAGGGTTGCCTTGCGACGTTTCCTGGTTGCGGGGATCTTTAGGCATCTTATGTTTTTAAAGATTGTTTGGGTGCGCGGGTGGATGGGAATCGAGGGAAAAAGAAGCCGGAGGAAGGGTCAGGGCGATCGGGAATGAAGAGTGATGATGATGTTTTCCTGTTATGCTGTCCTGCGCGCCCCATTAGTTCTAACTGGGATCGGCGCTTGTGGTAGGTGGGGAGTAAGTTAAGTTCCGGTACGAGACGTCTAATATAGGAATGTCGAGTGAGAGGGTGCGATGAGGTTGGCCCGGCGGTACCTAATAACACCGGGGTCCGTGATCTATCATCTAAGAAGCACCCGGAGATCCGGGAAAGCCTGCGCTAACTGCTGCCTGTGATGGTAATCCTTAGCTTTCACCAAGGCCAGACTATCACCGGTCTCCACCACCTTGGGGGATATTAATCAAGAGAGCTGGCCACCATCGCTACTCCCCCCAGAAATCTCCGCCCCATCTCTGTCCGATTGGAGTGTCGCTTTTTCTCTCTACCTTTGGTGTGCTAATTTTAGGATCCGTGTTCTCTGGGAGAAGGTCCTGTTGTTAGCGGTGTGTGGAGTAGAGTGGAAGGCCCGGGGAATTGCCGGGATTTAGCTTCCCTGATGGCTGTATTGGGTGTCGTCGTTGGCTTGCAGTGCGCTGGGTTTCCTAGCTGCCATTAGCCTTATAGGGACGGCTTTAGGGTGGCGATGGAACATGTAGACCATGGTGGAACAACAGCTAGACTAACACCTAAAAGGCACCCCCCTGACACTCGATAAGGGTCAACCATAACAAGTATAGTCCCTGGCTCTAGCATTCCGGGATAGAGGGAAAAGACGGAGTAGGCATCCAAAATTCACAAGCCACGGAATTTTTGCAGAAACCCATCTAGTAGCAAACGATGTGAGAGTGAAACCTGCTAGCGTCAATTTGTGTCTAAGCTCAACACCAATCTTCTTCAGCCATAATGAGTGACGTCGTACGGCCGCCATAGTCTAGGTATCATAAATATCGCCCCCCCCCCCACCCATATCAATTTTCCACCGTTAGTGATTCAACTTTAGTCTTTCCTGTCGCCGTTGGTTCCTCCTCTTCTGCGTTTATGGCTTCCCTACTCATACATTCTCACTCGTACACTCCCTCTCCTATGGTTGTTTGTTAGCCCTATTTGTTTATGGTCGGAATCCCGACTTCCCTCATTTTATTTTTTGGCCTCGGTCTAAGCATTTTCCCGCCATAACGCATACGCCGAGAAGTCATTCACCTGGTAACTGCCGGAATATCATTATCACAACCCTTGGATAGTTCTGGCTTAAGTTCATTCTCCGGCTTCGCTGGCTTCAAAGATTTGCCTATGTATATATTTTTTCCTTACCATATGTGTTGTACCAGGTCCTGCAAATGTACTCTATATTATTATAGTCTTCTCCGGGTATCTATGGTCCCTGGATCGCGGACCTACCTGTACAGTGTCTGTTACGAGGGATATTGCTGAGTTACATAGAAGCTCCACTCTCCATACTTAAGTCTAGAGAGCGGTGGGTTGGTAGGTATCCACTAACCACGACAACGCACTGTCCATTCAGCCATCTCATTTAGGATGACCAGTCCGCATTATAGGTATAATATGATTTTTATATTGTCGACGATGGCCTCGAAAATCCAGCGGCTGTCATACGCCGGTTTTTCTTTATCGAAATAAGTCTCTATACACAAATCATCTATAGTTTAGGAGAAGGTGGAAAAGAGACTGCGCAAGACGGAAAAGGGAGGAAACGGAAAGAATTCACAGGAGGAGAAAATTTAAATAATAAGTTACATTCCTTCATATTGTGCTGCGAAGGGCTGTAGACGCCCCTTAGAACTTAAATCAATATCTTTACGGTCCCATGCACCGACTGCCCCGCCTTCAGCCCTCAAATCAGCTGCACACATCAACGCCGTTGAGTGGATTTGCGTCGCCATTTTGATCTTTAATTGGCTGGTTGTGGGACGGTAGGTATATCTATACAAAAGTTGTTATCTTCTGCCAGAGCTGGTGTAAAATTCTTTCCATACATACGCTCTTCTTCCAATGTGCGACTCTAGCTCAGAGAAGTCTTCGGGTGAAATATCTAAAATAATATTATGATATTCATTCCTCAGAAGGATTTGTGAAAGTGCGTCCGGTGTCATTTTTGAGATCCTACTAGTAAACGAGAAGAGAGTCTGTGATTGTAGAAAGGCGCGAGGGTGAAGTAATGAAAAATGCGGGAGTCCGTTTTTAGTGCTTCCAGGGGCAGGGGGAGGAGCGGCAATAGCAATGTGGTTCACTGATGTATGCACTTCTTGCAGCAGTCTCAATCGTCCAGGCAACAAAGGGCGAGGACTAGCGGACAAAGGGCAAGGACTAGCATCACCCAACTGCGACCCCTGGTAGGCTCAGGCACTGTTGCAAAGAAAGCCTTTGATGATTGAACCCGAGGAGTTAGAAGGGGGTGGGTTTGAATCGGGGCTTCCGAAAATCGGGATTGACGGGGGGGGCTCTTTAATCTCTTAGTAAGCAAAAATAGCAGGAACTCTGATGGGAATTTCTACATTCAACCAGAGGTGCGAGTATTTATTGCTCAGAAGCCGGGGAAGTGGAGTTCTAGTGCTAGTTTATTTGCTTTTTCTGCTACATTTTGCCCTCTTTTCCTATGATTTCATTTGTTTCTTTGCTTCGAACTACTTTCAAATATCATGATTTACTGCTTTGTTAAAAGGGGTTCTATCTTATAACCCCCCCCCCGGTTCGAAAAAGCGTTCCTCGCCTTCGATCATTTTTGTATCGAACCCCCCACTTATTTGCAACATTGGGCTCAGGCACCACCTCTCCTTTGTTTCTTTTTTTATCTCTTTTTCCATTTTTATTTGCATTTTTAACCTTAACTTATTTGAGTACTAGAATGTGTCTCATTGGCCAATTTTTCACTTTAGTAGTCGACGGCTGTCGAAGGCTGTCTAGCCTGTACAGGAAGGCGCCAAGGCAGTCTATCCTGTTTAAGGACGAGGCTGTCTCGTCCTTTGTCCTCCTCACCCGGTCTTGGACATGCAGAGCGACTGGATTGGATGACTACATGGGTGTTCCTACCGGTCAGGGGGGCCTGCGCGGCCCTCTACTGGACTACCCAGAGCCCAGATGAGACAGGACGGCTATCTGTAGTCCATCTGAGATGACCAACGGGCAGGACAGCCGTCTTTGGGTAGGACGGCGGGGCCCTAGTATTATTGCACTGAAAATTACTGTGCTATAGCGCACAGAGCGAAGCACGATTAACCATTTTTCACAATCTACGTACTAGGAAACACACCATGCCATAAAAGAAGGACTAAATGAACGAAGCAACCCAAAGGATATAAGGAATTGAATGCCAGAGAGGTAATCTCGTCACCTCCCCCCAAGAATCTGAGTAATATTTCCCCGTCACCATTCACCTTATAAGTTCAAAGTATTACACAATTGAAGAAAATAAACAAAAAACATAGTACCATAAGCGTGAGAATGCATATTTCACTTCACTTCATTGTTATCCCAAGATTACAGACTGAGAACGAATCTATATACACAACATTCCCAGACTCCAGTATCCGCTCCGCCATTCCATTCCTTACCATTCCACTTATGCTATTCCTTTATTCCATTCCATCGGCCACATTCCAATCTCAGGCGGTCAGGAAGTTTATCCCATTCCAATCCAAGGTTACCAGGCAGCGTGACAGGTACTTCTTACAACAATCACTAAGATGAGTAGACTGATTAGTCAGGATTCAAGATGCGCGAGTTATATACTTCATGATGGTCAAGCATGATCGAGCCGTGCTTATGATTGAGCAAATCGATCAAATCATGGATGCACTGCTTGATCATGATCTGATCGCGGGACATCCATGATCAAGGCTGATCGAGTAGAATATGGTAGAGTAAAACTCGATCATGATCTGATCGTGTCCATCCCTAGTTCTACGGTAAAGCATAACATCATCCCGCTGGGAACAGGCAGATTATGTTTGAAAATGCCAACAACGGCATATGAAGGTTTGTAACTGGTAGATAGCTTGGCCTTATTAGAGAATTCCTGCCATGATCTGGTTCCTTCCTTTCTGCATACTATTGATATCCATTTCGAGGACTCATCGGAAGCATAACAATCTACAAGAGTAGCAATCCAGACATCTACCATATCGGCATCACACCCAATAGCCCCCAACGACCCGCACGTCATAGTCGAATTCTCCCAGGAAAGAAGAGAACCCACAAAACAAAAACTAAGAAAGGAAATAAATCGAATAAAGGTCATTGTAGGAACCGTAGATTTCTCCAAGAACCTCTGATCTTCACTGACAACCTGTTCTTTACAATGATTAGAGATATCTCTTATCACTTGAATAATACATTTTGAACTAACGTACCACAAAGTCATTAAGCCGAGTCATCGTTATCCTCTAAAACACCCTTGTGGAATAAGTGACGCCTGGTGGCACTCTTTATCGCACGCCTGAGAGGGTCAAATGGAAGGACAATGATATGATTTTGCTCCCAGCCCTCTTTCCTCACGCTAGCGAACTGATTTCGCAGTATATCTTGAAGGGTAATCTCGAGTTTCTGCATTTCATGGCGCCTTGGCGGGGGGAATAGTCTCTAAATCTGGGAGTTAGTAAAAGTAAAACCTGATATCGGATAGTTGTGAAAAATCACCTTCCTACCACCATCCTTCTTCGCCCTGCCCTCACTCAAGTACCACATTTCTACAAACCCTCTTTGCACCTCGGTTTCCCCCTCCCGGAGTGGTTCAATCTTGATGATAATGACCTTGCTAATCCTCCCTTCACTCCCCTCCAGCAATAGCTTAACATCATCTTTCAGGTCATCATATGGTTCCGCATACCCAACCTCAAACACGATAGTTGGCCAATATCGATCTCCGGGCACAATTGCACAGTCCGGGACTTTGGTTCTGGCAGAGTGTGAGAGGGATGTTTGTAGAAGTCATTATATGAGCGCAACTTACATTCCTTCATACTGTGCTGCGAAGCCCTCCAGCTGCCCCTCAGGAACTAATTCAACATCATTAAAGTCCCATGCCCCTACTGCGTCGCCTGCAGCAATCAAGTCAACCGCCCATCCCGACGCCGTTCCGTGGATTTGTGTCTGCATTTTGATCTTTAATTGGCCGGTTGAGGGACGGTAAGTATATCTATACATTAGTTGTTATCTTCCGCCAGTGCTGGTGTAAAATTCTTTGAATACATACGTTCTTCTTCCAATGTGCGACTCTAGCTGAGAGAAGTCTTCGGGTGAAATATTTAAAATATGATATTCATCCCTCAGAAGTACTTGTGAAAGTTCGTCCGGTGTCATTTTTGAGATCCTGCCAGTAAATGAGAAGAGAATGCGTGGTTGAAGAAAGGCAAGAGGGTGAAGTAAAGAAGAATGCGGGTGCCCGTTTTTAGCTCTTCCAGGGGCAGGGGGAGCAGTAGCAACAGCAGGTGGTTCCCTGATATACGCACTTCTTGCAGCAGTCTCAGTCGTTCTGACAACAAAGGGTGAGGATTAGCGGACAAAGGATAAGGACTATCGAACAAGAGACGAGGACTAGGGTCGTCCGACTGCGACCCCTGGTATCGGGGACCACCTCCTCTTTGTTTCTTCTTCTATCTTAGTTTCTATTTTTATTTTCATTTTCAACTTTAACTTATTTGTGTAGTGATATTTCTCTCATTGGCCAATTTGGCGCGTCTTCAGTCAACGGCGGTCGAAAGCCTTCCACACCCTCTAGGACGGCGCCAGGTACGGCGGGTTAAACGTACTCGAGGTGCAAATGGCACTTGCATAGCAACGGAGGGCACAACACAACCCCCCAAGGCCGGGTAACTGAGGCTCCCCTAACTCATAGAGATCGGGCAGAGAAATTAGAGCTAAAATAATGATTTTTGTAGCTAAACAAGGTAGTATGAAAATAATAATCATAGTTTTGAACAGCTCTAGATATGCTCGGAACAACTGTTGGACTAATTAGGAAAGCAAAATTATTTTAATATTGGGAATTTGAATTGTAATTGAGGGTTGTCAGAGCAGCTAATAGTTATGTAGAGTAGTGGCGGTGGCGGTTTTGTTTATAACGAAATAATAAAAACCAGTCAGGGAAATATGATAGGCATAATTTCAGCATGGAGATACAAGAGAACATTGATTTTGAAAATAAGTCATGAGGCCTTCAAACTTGGTTGAAATCTGGACAGCATTAAACAGAATACCAGTTTAAAGGTTTGGGCAACATCCTTATAATGTACTTGTAAGTGTTTAATTTGATGGCAAATGTGCTGGAAGAGAGATCATCTATATTACCCACTAAGATTTTCCTTTAGTGGTTGCATAGCATGAGAGGAAACACTTATTCTGTGAATGTTTTTCTCTCAGGTGTACCACTTCTACTGAAATATTACATATGCAGCGTACCACTCTTTTATGGCCATACCTTGTATATTTCCCGGTCGATGGTATCCGAAAGGATTGACCGCCAAGCGCATGGTATTCAAAAGGATTTCTCGAGAATCTGAGATGGTGGGGGTGGGGAGCGGCTATGTATAGCATACCGGAGATGGAAAGAAGGAGAGCCAACTCGCTTCGGCGGTAAAGGCCGGTGATTGGCGGGTCTTGAGAGGGAAGAGAAAAACGGCATTGGGTTTAGATTTTCCCGCAGACTAGGGTAGTGCTCTCCCCCCAATCTACCGTATCGGGGGTGCATGAATCGAAGCCTCCGGGCTCCAGCAAAGCAACAACAGCGTGGGTTGCGGAAGTGAGAATTTGTGAGCTACTAGAGCCTGGCGGAGAGGAAACTATCGTGAAGACTGGGTACTGTTGTTTTGTTAGCTTAGCCTCATAGGAAATGGGGTACTTGAGGAGGAAGGGGAAGGAGCGAGCATTGTCCATCATCATCCATCCGCAACCATCCCCATTCCCCCATTTTCTATAGAATTTTCATCGTTCCTTTCTTTGACTTTTATCTCACTTGATCCTGACGGAGAAATTGTGAAGAAAAGTGAAGCGAATTTGATTTCCTTCGCAAGTTCCTATTTCCCACCGAAAGAACGCCTCGACAGGAAGAGATTGGATACTACGGTATGTTCGGTTGGTAAGGGAACGAACCGTTCCAATAGGGAATTAATACGGTTTAGCGGTTCGCTTCTAACCGGACCATTCATAAGGCTGGCCCGATGTTTTGTTAACGTATTCCTGTTCGTCAAAATAAGATGCGAATGGTCCATGGTGAAAATGACTGTAGGCCTCCTTTTCACCCATTCTTGACCACCAGGCCTCCACCCCACATCACAAAATCGCGTCCCCAAGCGGCTGACTAATGAATGAATGCTCCTTCGAAGAGTTGACTTAAGTTAACCCAACAGTTCTCGTACTATAACACTTGCTTCCGGAACGGCGAACGAACGGTCCATTGGCAAGCAAACGCTACCTTAACAAAAGACTCTCCCATCTCCTGGTCCTGAAATCACATTTTACGAGTGGGGGTAAAACAGATATGATCCATGTTCAGTGTTCTTGCTGGCATCTTCTAGGGTTCAAAGTGTTTGCCTATCGTATCCGAATGAACCCTACAATTTTTATATTTGTCCATTTTTCACTTCTGATTGAAAGCCCTCCGGTTTGGCTTGACGTTCTTCTTGGTCTTTTCATATTTTTCCTATGACATGATAGCGAGGCACGTCTTTCTTAGTTTCTTAGTGATGTAATTCACTCAGGGAAAGGGTAAGTCGGGACAGTATGATAACGCAATCCCTCTCCAGGCGTGCTCGTTGCCCTTCTCCCTTGGGGGGGTGCATCAGACTTCTTGCCATCACCAAATCATATTCACCATATATCACTGGACTTATCAAATAATATGCTCTGAAATCCGAAGTAAACCCATAGTATCTAGTATTGCTATAATCGATCATAATAATTTAGCAGTGGTCAACATATACTATTCAACACTATAAGGTTATGCGCAGCGAATATAGATTCCAGTGATCTGGCGATGCCTAACTTTTATTGGTACGAACAATTTGGATAGAGAAAACTTATCAAAGAGACAGGAAGAGATAATGGAATTGTGTACGGTAATGAATGACTTCGACAAAAGAGTAGAGAGACCAAGTGAATAAATAATCAATGCGATGACGAACAGAACACAAATGAACAAAGGGAAGAACAGGCTTTCTTATATCCTCCGTGAGATGAGACCTTTCCTCCACAGCACACTTCCTGCGGGTGCTATATCTTTGATCAGTTTCTTCCGCATAGTGGCTTTTTCCTACTTCTCAGCCGAATCCCATCCGAGGTGAGAACCCAAGCACCGAGGTTGTGGTTAACCGGTTTGCTGAATATTGAGTGGATAACCAAGGGTGCCATGGTTGTTCGGCTATTGATAATAGTTTGTGTTTCATTGTTGATGAATGTAGGTTTGATGCTGTCGCACTAGATATGCAGGGTTGAGGTCGGAGATCGGTATGAAGCTAATAGTTGTGAGACCTCTTTGGAAGACATAGTGTGTAACAGGTCAGTGCGAGAAGGTTCCTAATCCAACGCGCATGGGAATATATGCAAATGGTGAGCAGTCCAGAACGATCCACGTTCAACATATACAACTTTCCTAGTCAAGCGCAGCCTCTCAACGTGCAACATTCCAACATTCCATAGGAATGATCATGATGTCGGAATGGCGGAAATCTCCGGAACGTGGCTTGGCATGAGAGCAAGTGTCGCGATTCACATGCTAATGCCAACCAACCATCCAAATAGCAACTCCACTTCTTCGAATAACAGCTTCCGACAACATGCTCTAGAATACCTCGGGGGTTTAGTTTGAGCTTGTGAAGAGTTGGGTTTTGCCTCCCCCGGCTGACCAGACGTTCCATATGCACTCAGAAGTCAGGTGGTTTCTTGTGTCGGGCCGACATGAGGTTTACACCAAGTTGTATGTAGGACCCTGGAAAAACCCACAAGGGGGTCATTCCCACACAAGATCAACATAATTTATAGGAAATATATTTTCCACCAAGTTGGATACCCCCGCAGAATCAACAAAAGTTGTGCATAGCATTTTTTGCTCCAAGTTGAGGTTATAATTTGCATGCTTCCTATCGAGCTGGAGAGCCTCTCATAATCCATAGATGTTGCACACAGTGGTTTTTTTTTTTTAAAAAAAAAGGAAGAGGGCATAGGTCGCGGGGTAGACACCTTTCTAAGCCACTTGGACAGATTCCGGTTGGTGGGCTTAGTACGACATGAGGGAGCAGGGGGTGATTGGCGAAACCTAGTTTTCGTGTTAGTGATCGTGGCGTAAGGGACGAGGGTTGAGGGCGCACTGGCTGGGTAGGCAGTGGGCCCTCCGCGGGGACTCTGGGTAATTGAGATTTTGCCTGATGGAAGCCTACATCTCTAGGCCTCCACACATGGGCAATCTGTAGAAATAAATTTATACTATTCCATACTGGTAATTGAGCGGCATTTGTGAAGGCATTT
>Ga0307513_10010572_pt1 | contig 11547 bp, 13 predicted proteins | sample 15_EM_MG_FD_202174 | JGI IMG/M metagenome (GOLD analysis project Ga0307513, IMG submission 202174) | Populus trichocarpa ectomycorrhiza microbial communities from riparian zone in the Pacific Northwest, United States - 15_EM | ecosystem: Host-associated > Plants > Roots > Unclassified | place... | reverse complement strand
CGCCATTTTCGAGCTCGCCCTCGTCAAAGATGGAGGCCTTGACCAGATTGTGGAGGAGATCCGCTCGTTCTCCATTGATAGATGCCTTAGTTTCTTTAGGAGTCAAGTACGCGTCTGTTAGGTGGAAGCGTTTGCGCTCCTCCGCCATCGAGCGAAGTTCCTCCTCGAGGGTGGCAAAGGCGCGCCGCATGCGCCGCATACGTTGAACTGGAAGCTTCATCGCCCACTAGTAATGCTTTAGAAAGTGCGAGACATATAGTTGCAGGACGAATGTCTCACCTCCGGAATAGCCAAGCGCAGGACGCTATCCTTCGCAACGAGATGGAGAGCTTCTTGGACTTCCATTCTTCGGGGATTCCAGTCAGCGATAGTGGGTCTTCTAAACACCGCATGGAGTTCCTCAAGAATCCATTCGCCAACGGCGAAAATCACGGCCATGACGACGCCGACAATTGGGATGTCGACGAAACGGTAGGTGATCTCTGCAGGCCATTTCCGTGCACCGTTCATCGCATTCTGCACGAACTGGGGTACCACATGATCAAGTGCCGTGTAAAAGATTTGCAGCACTCGAAGCCACCAGAGCCATCGGTGTGGTGCTCCCAAGCCGGCACATACAGCTGTAAAGCTCTCTTTTGTTCTCCACGAGAAATCCATCCCGAATCCAGCTCGTGCAATTGCGGCGAGTGCCATTCTCAACGTGAGGTCAACGACATGGGGGACCGCGACTTCCCCGTCTTCTGCCATCCGCTCCTCCCAATTCTCTTGGACTACCATCTCCGATAGAATGTTACACATGTCCTCCCAAAGGCGGGTGAACATTTCTTTGGAGAATGCTGGGGCTCCAACTCGTCTTTGACGTCTCCAGCCCTCACCTTCGGCAACAACGACATTACCGCCGAAATATGAGAGCACTCCATATTCCTCGATTGGCTTGGGCCAAGCCTGCCGAGCAGCGAAAGAACACATCCGCGTGATGAACGGAACCTCGCATGTGTACAAGACTCCGCGGGGGTCTGACGGAGTGCACAAGGAGATGGTATCGGCTCCAAACTTCGCAAATAGGCCCGAGTACTTGAGGTTCCAAGGGAAGGCAAAGCCCGGGTAGGTCGACAACGGATAAGGGAGGGCGGGAAGAATAAGACCCAGAGTAGTGAGAGGGGAAATCAGCAACCGCAACCCAGGTAGACCAGACACGGCCTGAATACGTTAGGGGAATAGTCGTATCAGGACCCGCGATACAGAACCTTTATAAAAGGCGGCACCACGCACCTCGAGAGATCGACGATAATGGGACACGCACACAAGCAAAAATCCCACGAGAGATGTCAAGAGAACGAGCAAGGTGCCTCCAGCTCCCAAGATATCAAAGAATCTCTGGATGGGCGCCATCATGGAGCACTGGATAACCGGAAGAGAGAGAAGAGGGGACGGTTGAGGCAAGTAGATGTAAATCTTCGGTTTATGTGGCACGAGGATCGACAGTGATCAGCTGGTGGGAACGGTACGGGGACAGAGACTTCTCTCCTTGGCCACCTTTAAGGGTTTCTAGTGCTATCTAGAGTTATGAATAGAACAAGAAGGGCCATCTCTGCCCTCGCTCCAGCGAAGCCACATGAATGGTTAGTTTGCACTCCGGTCCGGTCTCCTCACCTATGGCCCGATGACCAGTGTTTGCACTAACGACTCAGTACCAAGGGTGATATATCAGGCATCCCAATAAGCCCATTGGCGTCATGGGGAGTTGAACCTGATCGCCGCTTGTGGCTTTGACGCCGGAATGAGTTGAAATTTGACTCACTCGTCGTTGGTGGATTCGCCCCATCCGTGTGGCGTCGGAGTGCTAAGCGACCAGTGCCAGGGCAGTGGAAGGAGGGAAGAACAGCCATGGTGGTTGATTTGGGAAATGCGCAACAACCCGGCAGAGGCGTTCAGGTTCGGACGTAACCTCTGATGGAGAGTGTCAAATGGTGGTTTTCACGAGATGAGGAATGATTAAGGGCACCAACTCACCACACGCGTGACATCCCTCAAATGCAGCGTAGTTCGGGGGTGCGGCCACCCGGCAGTATAAACGACGCGCTTCTTGTTGGCATTTTCATGAGAGGGGGATGTCACCAGTTGATCTCAGAGGTGAGAGAACCGCGGATCAGGAAACACAACGCCAAAGCCGAAGAATACGTGCTTGATGACGGGTCTAGATAGAAGAGATGATATGGAATGAAACGGAGCTCAGGATGCCTCGCGTTTTGTAAAAGAGGTGAAAACCGTGACTGGCACAAATGCGGTTTCCGTGCCCCAAGGCCTAGCCGATTGTCCTTTTGCAAGGGATCTAGAATGTAATGTCTCTGACGTATGATGTTCCTGCTTGATTAGCGTTATGGAGGTTGTTGAGCCCTAGTTTGACTTACAATTTCACTCCAAGAGTGGAAGAACAGGGTGGCTCGGACGTTCGCCGAGGGCGTTTCCATAGTTGGCAAGCCGGGATGGAAGGCATTTATGATCACGAAAGACTAGTGGATACAATCACTTTGTGGGAAGACACAATTTACACTGTGAAAGAAGGATTCAGTCCACATAGACTGTAGAAGCGATTGGGTGATGTCACCCACCGTCCGCGTCCATCGTCACCACTAATCCGGGTTCTCAGCCAACCTGCATCGCCTGGAGAAAATCGACCATCATTCGCTTGAAGCCATCTTCAGTCCACTTTGATCTGGCCATTTCTGCAGCATTTCCAGTTCCCAATTTGTCCACCCGTCCACACCGACTGCTACCTCTTCACCCGCTTCGAGCTTCCTCAGGGCATCCTCCAACACGGCCCAATCTACACAGTCGAGCGGTCTTGTTTCCTCGATAACAGCTCCCACAGTTGACCGTGTGACATCTTCATGTGCCTTTGCGGTGTATGACGGTGAGACGAATGGTCCTTGCCGAGTGCGCGTCAGAGATACAACGTGAGCGGCGGATCCTACGGCTATTGCGAGATCGTGCACAATAGAGCGCACATAGGTGCCTGAAGAGACAGTCATCTCAAGCTCGAACACGGGAGGAGTCTCCTCAATCTCCGCCGCATTATCCTCGGCCTTCACATCGTGCTTCTCTGAACCACCCCCTGATGGTTCTAGTTGTTGTGTGAAATGGTCAGGAGATGTCGGGAGCGCGGGTAGCGGCTCCGGCTTGGTAGACAACTGTGCCTCCTGCACGCAGCCGGATTCCTGGTCCTGATTGACTAAACGTAGCACTTTGAGTAGTTCTGCTTGTTGTTCTACTGAGAGGCTCTTGGCAGGGAAACCATACTGGTGACCTGAGTCTGGCAGCTTATTCCCTGAGCCAAATATCGGAACCGATGGGACGAAGGAAACGAGGGCGATATGATCAACCCGCACAGGACGGGCTTCGATAGGGCGTGGTAGGGGGATTCCTTCCCGCGCGTATTCGTACAGAGGCTTGCCTCCGATCTTCAGCGCCGAATATCTGCGGGGCCGTTGAGCAGGACGAGAAGAAATGGACTGTATGCACGTACATAGGAGGTGTTTGTAATATTGGGCCGCGGAATTGCCCTAGACTCTCTGCCAGCAATGCCCGAGAGACGTGCCTCCATGGAGCGAGTCTTGCGATGGCACCTTCGCTATCGTACGAATCGGTCTCGCAACCAAGTAGGCCGATCGTCCTATATGACTACTTATAGGGTGAATTTATTACCCCGGTGAAAAAAATATCTTCTAAGACGGACCTTTGTGCATTCAATGAATTGCCCCAGATCCTTCGTCCCGGACCCAACTCCGATGACTGCCATGCTATATGAGTCTTGGTTCATGGTGATATAGTGATAACGAAAAATAGACCAACCAAGGACGCCATCCGCCAATGGATCGAGAGTTCCCCCGGAGCCCATCTTAACGTACTGCTTTGATATCCTTTTCCAATTTGGTTTCTTCTTTTGCTTCTTACCATTGGTGGGCGTTGGTCCAGGGTATCCTGATCCCTTTCGAGGAGTGCCCAGGTCGGCCTCGGGCACGAACAGTCTCGAGCTCGAGAAAAGCGGTTTCAAACGAGTGAGGAGTGACATTGAAGTGGGACCTGAAGGCTTATTGACTGCGAATATGCCCGATAAGGGGAGTGCTGGGATTGTTGCTTTAGGCATTTCTGGTGGCAGGTCTCAAGTTGCACGAATGGAATGGCAGCTTGGACGGGTGGCATTCGGTCAATTGGTGGCTTCAACCAACTCTCCTAGAGGCGTTGGGATTATTGCTGCCAGCGAAGAGACGATAAGTCGAGCGGTGTAGGTGGGAGAGAACATCGTACGATGTTTGCGAAGCTCCCAGTAGAGGGCTTTCCCGTGTGTGGCAGCCTCTGGACGAGTGCTGCAAACGTTTAAGAACAGCGGAGAAACCAAGGCAACCCAGTTTACTCGTCCCAACACCACACATCATCATGAGCCCGAGTTAACGCGGAGCTCAAAGTTCCCCGCTTCAAAAGATGGGATGGGTGACATGTTACTCAACCACAATGCAATCACGACTCTCGTTCTGAGCAGACGACACACCCTTCCTCCTTCAATTCGCCACTTTCCTGGGACTGCAATCGCGCTCTCTACATGACATGTAGTGGTAACTAGAACTCCAATTGGGCACCCATAAAAAGGGAATACGGCCTGTTTGGGCGCACAGGTAGATGGCGGCCCCATTGAGCACGCGACTGAGAGTGAGTGTCATTGCCACATATTAAGCTCATGACCTCCACACCACAACAAGTGATATCGATTTATGACATGTATCCGTCCAATATGCGACTTACCCTCTCTCGGATTCAACAGTTGTAAGGGACAGACGACAATTCGTCAGTTAACATCTTACAAGTGAATATGTGACTAGAGGTGTTTGATCGATGCATCCCGTCATGGAAATTTAATCATTATCGCCCGTGTTGCTCGAAACAGGATTCTCGAAAGGACCCATATTGTTGCCCTACACAGGCAGTATTGCTCGAACTCTAGGGCACCATCCTGGGTAGACGTCCTTGTTGTTCGACGAGTGGTGAGTGACCAACGCGGAACTTGAATTCGAAAAGCGACTATTGTCGCCCTTGTTGCCAGATTTGAAACAACTACGTTGAAAACCTATAGGGCAGCGAAACAGGTCCATATATTGGATTACTCTAAGGTGGCAACTGTGCCTCGGGGGGTATTAAAGACCGTTGTACATTGAATGCCCTAGATTATACAGTCAATTCTCAATATCAGTCGCAGCAGACGACTTACTGAACGATGTTTCCGGAGCGGGTGCATTCCCCTACATAGCCGTCCCCCTCTTTTCTCCAGCGTACCACCCACCACCCCAAAACATCTCCTTCCTCATTTCTGGTTTCGGCAACAGTCTCTTCCTTCCCATCTTCCAGGCCAGCAATCGCCTGTTCGGCTTCTTCCTTGCTGAACCGCATAGCCTTAGCGAGCTGCCAATGAGCCATAAACCTGGTGGCAGGTCGGAGGAATCCCTTGTCATAGACGGTCGTCTCCAGTGACTTCATGAAGAACGATCTTGTCGTGAATTTGACGGCACCGTCATGTGCGACGGTGAAGGAGGTCACATAGGGTGCAGCGCACCAGCCAATTAAAGCAGTGGACAGCGACGAAGAAGCAATTGCTACACCGCCGAGCATCGCTCTCCCGGCCATAGGGACGGTGCTCTCGAGAATGAAGAAGAAAGGTGTAATTGCTGCAGCGAGTCCAAGGGAAGCGAATGAGAAAAGCTTGAGACGTTTCCATGTCTCTGTCAGAGGTCCAGAGTACTTATAGAGTGGGGCCTTATTCAACCCCCCTGTTGAGTTTGTCCCCTGTGGGGAGTGTTGTAAAAATCTGCGGGCGCCAACCAGTGGGGTTCTTTGCCACCGCAAGGCAGAGGAGGTGAAAAGGTATGTCGTGATTCCTTTGTGCAGCGAGCATGTGCGTAAAGTGAGCATGGCTGAATGCTGGAACGTCAGGGTTGAAGCTTGGAGCCATGGTTTCGACCACAACTTCTTCCGAACGATCCACGTCTTCTTCAGGGGAAACTTGAAACGCCCTTATTGAAACAGTCTACGACCACGATCACTTTTCTGTTGGAACGGGATGTGAGTATCTCAACAACCTTCGTTCGCATCGCAACCCAGCCCACCAAGCAAATGCGTCCACCTTGAGACACTTGGGTTTAAGGTTTAAAATACACGGTATATCTTCATCGAAAAATTGCACGTTGGAACACTGGTGCAACCAAGGAAAATGCACACCACAATCAACTCTCGATATTTACGTAACCCTTCGCTGTCTTTCTGTGCAGGGTCAGCCGCCTACTTTTAGGGAATATTTGGGCAACGAGATCTTATGGTCACCGTACGCGTTGATCATTGATCACAATTCGATTATATCAGCGGCGATACTCGTCTAACGCCGTTGCCGTGACGACATTTATATTTCTCCTCGAAGCCTGCCCCAGCAAGTCAGGCTTCCGACTTCGCAGCGCCTCGAGGTCGCCTGCCCAGAGCCTTGCAAAAATGGCACGGTGCAAGCAGCACGCGCAACCTTCACCCCTTGCACAAGTCGCTTTACCATTCGTCTAACATGATACCGGTCAGTGCGCTGGAAATCAAGATGTAAGCATGCCGTGCTGCTTGTCTCCGCTTGGCAGGCTCCTTACTCTTGACCATCAGACGAGCGATGCCAATGGACGCCCTTAAGGACCTTCTAAAAAGAGCAAAAGTCACCGTCAAAAACAAGGACAAGAAGCATGAACTGATCCAAAAAGCGTCGCAGTCGCCGGAGGCGTTGGCAATCGTTGAAGCGGAAGCCAGGGCAGAAGGTGAACATATCGACGGAGAGAAGTTTGGGCCGGAGACGGTAGGAGGAAGCTTTGTCGACATCGGTAGTTCGATGCTAGTCCAGAGGAGGCAGCCGACAGGTGCAAAGCAGACATCAGTAAGACCCTCGACGCTGGCCACTGATATGAGGCTCCATATCTTGACCATGACTTTTTCAGGGTTCGCAAGTCACACCACCGGAAACCCATCAGTAAGAGCCTTCGCGAATGTGGTCTGCGTCTTGCCTGACACTCTGCGAACCAGAAGAAGACGATCTTACTCTCCAAACCCGACATTCGATTCGGCAGTGATCATGGATCCCAAGCGTGCCTCTAGGACGGGCCTCGCCTCTCCGACGCGTTCGAGTCTCTCGGATAGTGGCCTCACAGCTGTCGACAACGCTGAACTCGCCAATATACAAGAGGTCCAACAGATGGCGGAGCTCATGAAAGGTGTTATGAGTGAGCTGGGACTGACATTTGATTCGCTTGGAGGCCAGACCGCCTACCTCTCGAGTATGGCCCCTATCATGGAAACCCAGCATAATATTCGAAAGAAAGTTGACCAGTCCCAATATGCTAGTACATACTGACCTAAGAGGGGCCACAGGTTGGAGCGCATGCTCATAAAGCAGGAGGAACGTCAGTTGGCGGACATTGAAGATCTCAGAGGTACCGTCGTCGTTTCAGGTCGTGACTAAAAGTTCATGTTCCTTTCAGAAACGATCGAGACTATAGTACAGGAACAGATAATCGACCATTTGAGAAGGAAGAGTGAGTGCCCCCGTTAACACCTTTCTCTGTTACGCTCTGACCCTCGTGCTATTTGCAAGTTGAAGAGCTTGTGGACGAGCTTGTGGACAGGGACGTGGATAACATTGTCCAGGACATTCTGGATAATGTTTACATGCCGCAGAAGCTCCAAGATACCGTCAATAGTCAGCGGGAGCAGCTCGACGCCGTTCGCATCAACCTTCACAACACGTGAGTACCGTCATAGTTTCCAACCCATCCAATTTATTCGTCGTCTTTAGGGAAGCCCGGCGTACAAACTCGGTGCTCAAGGCCGAACATATGGCCGATACAATCGTCCCTCTTCTCAAACCGGATGGAACGGTCAGCGAGGCCTTCCCTAAGAATCTTTCCGCTCTCTTCGCGATCGATCGTAAGTGGGGCAGATGGGGAGCCCTCCGTTTGAACCTAAGCCATTCCTACTAGATGAAAAAGCACAGTCTTTACTCGCAGAATACAGTGCCCCGAGTTCTCCAGACGACTCACGTGACAAGACCATGAATTCGCTTATGTACTTCCTTGGTGTGGGGTATCAGGTGAGTTGTGTGCCCTCGTATCTGCGGGCAAGCGTTTGACAAACTTTTCAGCTCGTAAGATTGCCATTGACTCCATTTCACCAAAAACTAACCTTGCTACCAGCTACCCGGTGGCGCGAGCGTTTTCTTCTAACAGAATCATTTTCAAATAGCCTGATAGACGAAGATGCCGAGTTACTCGTTGAATGGCCGATATGGAGGACGTTGGCGAAGGCTAAAGTGGACTCCTGTCTTCGTTGTACCAACAGATTTGAAACTTCTTGTATTGACACTCGGTTTCACATTTGTACCAACCCTGTGTGGGAGGCTCAACATTGGAGGACAACAACATTCACCGAGTCGAGACTACCACTCAACCTTCGACCTCTCCAACAAAGTGTTGGAAGGGACCCTGACTGCAGAGCCAACGAGACTCTGTAAGCATACTAAGACACAGCAAATGGAACAAATAGCCGACAGCTACGTCGAGGCGCGGCCACTGGGCACGGCAGAAGTCCACGGTATGAATATCTCATCGTTGCTTGCAGTGGATTGACCCGATGCGTCACACTGCGAATAAACGAAACCTCCCTTCATGACTCTGAAGAGCCTAAGAGCATTCCTCAATCATTCGGCCTCCTCTCTATCCAAACCTACAACGGAACACCGCTGTCAGACCTCCCTGAGGATATATTGTTGCTGATCCTCCAATGTTGTGATCCTCGAGATCTGATCCATTTGGGTCAGGTAGATCTCATTGCGATTCACATCCGTGCCAAACACTGACTCGGGGCCGTGCCAGACTTGCAAGCTCCTCTACGTACTATCGCAAACGAGAAGCATCTGGGTGGGTATACTTCAGCATGTTCGAACCCACCGACCTGTGCCGTTCCCCGAGGAGATTCTGGCTGGTCGAATTCCCATCTCCTCTGTGTCGCTTTCTTGCATCCAAAGAGCAGTTTTCAAGGCCACAAACATCGAGTACGCCTTCAACAAGGATATAATACGCCCAAAGCGCATCGTGAAGCTTGATGTGCCTGGCCGTGTGGGCATCAAGTGGCTTTGGCTGCTTGATGGCGACAGATATGTCGTTACTTTGGACATGAACGATACTATCCGCTGCTACGACACGAAAGAAGACGAAGGGCTCCGGTTTACACTCGAGCAGCGACCAGATTGTTGGGACTTTGATGTGGACGAGGAAGGAATTACCATAGTCGTGAATGGACGAGCCTTAGAGTGCGTCCTTTTCATATTCTCTAATACCCCTTTTATTGATTGTCCACCCACAGGGGCCATGTCATGGACATCCATCGCGTTTGGCTCAAACCCCAGCGGGCCGAGTTCATAGGGAGAGTGAACATCCCAGAAGTGGTCCGCTCGAACTTTCTTGAAGACAATATTGTAGGGTGCATATTCGGGTATGCGAGTTCTGGTCTCCGCATCGTTGTCGTAGATTGGAAGACCAGAGGGGTCGCATACATCAATACTGGTGTCGAAGTAAGCCACTAGTAGTTCCACGGGAAATTACTCACCTAATATTAATAGATGAGACGGCACCTTACCTCTTCAACCTCGAAACATGATCTGATCTTTTACTCGGTATCCGAGACGGGCGAGACGGGGGTAGCCTATACCTATGCGATGGATTACCTCAAGCACCTTCTATCGCAAGCAACAGAGGAAGCTGTAGCTGGTCCAATTCACCGCACACCACAATTTATCCATTCGATGAGGTTTCCGGAGCAGGAGGGTGCGCAACCGGTGGGTGCTTCCCCAACCACAAGAAGGCTCTGGAATGGGCGACGTGGTATAATGACAACCTACTGGCATGATTCGGAGGTGCCGGTTGTTTTCAGTCTCATCCCTGATGCAGAGGGGGAAATGCAAATCCCTTTCAGTGACCCAGAGAAACGCGTTCAAACAAGTGTATTAAAGCATTCTGTGCATCAAAGACTAGGAACCAACGCATTAGTAGACCAGGAGAACCATCTCAAGTTCCTGTACGCAATCGGGAGGGCCATGAAAAACGCAGTATGGGTGGAGCAACGGGGAACTCCTGCGGAGCCGGCACTCTGTCTTGCGACGTGGCCGGGCGTGGAGCCAGATATGGGTGGTGCTGAACCCACACAAACGCGGGTGATTGAGTGGGGTCAAGATGTCTTTGGTGATTGGGCGGATACGATCACTGCGCTGTGCCTCGATGATTTCTATGGTCTTCTAGGTGCTAGCACTCGCAACGGCGAGGTATTCCTCATGTACTTTGCTTGACCTATAGACTCCGTGGTCACAAAGGCTCTCCATAGCTTGCCCCCAGACATGTCGCTTATTGAGGTTTGCACACGATGTGAGATTGTTCTAAGAGGCTCACTTACTTGGACATCAGGTGTTTGTAAATGATCGCCTTGGTCGCAGAGGTCAGTAACCATTCCGGCCCACTGGCACCATGACTGGACCTCATTGCCCTATTAGTGCGCGTCAAGTGCAGTCCAGAGGACACAATCGGTGATTTCAAGAAACTAGTTGCTGTTCAAATCGGCACCGATGCGAAGAAGATAGTCCTGAAGAAAGGGTATGTGGTTGCATCTTTCGTACGGCCTCAATAATAATGTTCCTCCGAGATATGACGTTCTCAAGGACCATATCACCCTCTATGACTACGAGATCAACCATGGGAGAAGTTTGGACCTGTGAGTACAGGAAGTCCTCCACCACAAATGAAATTTAAAAATAGTTCAGGTATTAATCGGAGTGTTCGGTCCTCCACTCCTTTCGACATTTGTATTATCGTGAATATGAGATGATTGATATATGCTGTCCTGAGTCACGGGCGTCAGTCACGGGCGTCGGTGACGCCCATCACCAATAATAGCGTCCACGTTCCAGCCTAATTATCTGCCTTTACATCTATTCGACCCTCAACCCTTCTGCCAACGATCACGGCAGAAGGCCACACGGGATGGCCCAATAAGGACTGCAACTCCTGCACCTTGTTTGTTAGTCAATTTGCCATTGATAGGCCGCCAGATTACTTCGAAAATTATGATGGGCCCTGAGGGTCACTGACCCCTTACTCAGTTGTATGGAGTGGGAGATTTCTATCCCTCGCTCACTGCAGATTCATCAGTTCTAACAAGCATCACTGTCGTGGCCTACGGAGTATCTCCATACTCAATATCAGGATGAATAAGAGAACTTGCCTCTGAAGATCGTCTCACAAGTACGGTAAGAGCGCTCCTATGCTCCCAAGGCTCATCCCTCACCATCCTATCGAAACTAGGTACACTCGTTCATGTGTGCTTCTAGGATATGTCTAGTGGCAAGTTCCGCTAACTATACTTAAGGCGAGATTCTCGACTCGCTGCGCTACTCTTCCATAAAAAACGCGTTACGAGTCATATTGACGA
>Ga0307513_10010569_pt1 | contig 11550 bp, 8 predicted proteins | sample 15_EM_MG_FD_202174 | JGI IMG/M metagenome (GOLD analysis project Ga0307513, IMG submission 202174) | Populus trichocarpa ectomycorrhiza microbial communities from riparian zone in the Pacific Northwest, United States - 15_EM | ecosystem: Host-associated > Plants > Roots > Unclassified | place... | reverse complement strand
TCACTTCCGGTGACCGAGGAACTGGCGGGTGAGATCTTCTCCCTTCCCATGTATCCATCGCTTTCGGCAGATCTCCAGGAAAAGGTGATCAGTGCCGTACGCGAGGTGCTGAGGACTCTCTGAAATCCCTCATAAGCTCTGCGGACCCCCCTCGGCCGCAGATCGGCCCCGGTGCATTCGCACCGGGGCCGCCCCCATAAATAGGGGTTGGCCGCCCGGGCCGCCGACAGTAGGCTGTCCCCCATGTCAAAGTGCCGTATCTGCGGTGGCGCCGTACAGGAGTTCTTCGACTTCGGACGCCAGCCGGTATCCGATACTTTCATCACCCCCCATGACATTGGCACAGAGCATTTCTACCGGCTCGCCGTCGGATTCTGTACGTCCTGCTCGATGGTTCAGCAGGCGGAAGAGGTCGCCAGGGAGCGCATGTTCCCCAGCGACTATCCGTATCGTTCCTCCGGCTCCTCCGTGATGCGCAGGCATTTTGAGCGAACCGCTCGGCATTTCCTGGAGACCGAGCTGGCGGGGCCGGATCCGTTCTACGTCGAGATCGGCTGCAACGACGGCATCATGCTCAACTCGATAGGCGGCGCGGGAGTGCGGCACCTCGGCGTCGATCCGGCCGCGGAGGCCGCCGCGGTCGCCCGTGCCGGAGGGAGCAGGGTACGGGTGGCCTTCTTCGAGGAGGCGACGGCGGCGGCCGTCCGGCTCGCGGACGGGCCGGCCGATCTGGTCTTCTCCGCCAACACCATCAGTCACATCGCCTACATCGAGTCGGTGTTCGCCGGCGCCGCGGCCCTGCTGGCGCCGGGCGGGACCTTCGTGTTCGAGGACCGCTATCTCGGCGACATCCTCGCCCAGGCGTACTTCGACCAGATCTACGACGAGCACTTCTACCTGTTCTCGGTCCGTTCGGTGCAGGCCATGGCGGAGCGGTTCGGCTTCGAGCTGGTCGACGTCGTCCATCTGCCCGTGCACGGAGGCGCCATGCGCTACACGGTCGCGCGCGCCGGAGAACGGCCGCCGGCACCGGCCGTCGCCGAACTCCTCGCCCAGGAGCGCCGGCGGTGTCTGGCCGAGCCCTCCACCTACAAGGACTTCGCGACGACGATCGACTCCAACTGCGAACAACTCAAGGCGCTCCTCGCCTCGTTGCGTGCCGAGGGCCGCACCGTCGTCGGCTACGGCGCCACGTCCAAGAGCGCCACGGTCACCAACTACTGCGGGATCGGGCCTGAGTTGATCCCCTTCATCTGCGACTCGACACCCGAGAAGCAGGGCCGGATGACACCCGGATCGCACATTCCCATCCGTCCGCCGGCGGCGTTCAGGGATCCCTACCCGGACTATGCCGTGCTCTTCGCCTGGAACCACGCCGAAGAGATCATGGCGAAGGAACAGGACTTCCGCGAGGCGGGCGGCAAGTGGATCCTCTACGTCCCCGAAGTCCAGACCGTCTGACCCCGGGTGGCAGACCCCGAACCGCCGGACAGCGAACCGCCGGACAGCGAACCACTCGGCTAGGAGTTCCCCATGACGGATCTTTCCGCCGTCTCCCCGACCCTGTCGTCCTCGACCCCGTCGCCCCCGGCATCGGGGTCCGCGTCGTCCGTCTCGTCCAAGCGGGAGGCCTCGACCGCGGCGAAGATCGCGGAGTCGGTCCGGGTCCGGGACGACGGGCTCACTCAACTGGCGGACTTCCACCGCTGGTACGACGACTACAGCCGGGAGTCCGCGGCCCGGGTGCGCCGCATAGCGCTGCACGACCTGGTCGGCTGGCACGAGGATCCCGTGACGGGGGACCTGCGCCACCGCAGCGGGAAGTTCTTCTCGGTCGAGGGCCTCGACGTGCGGATCCCGGACGGACCTGTCCCGCACTGGACGCAGCCGATCATCAACCAGCCGGAGCTCGGCATACTCGGCGTCCTGGTCAAGGAGTTCGACGGAGTCCTGCACTGCCTCATGCAGGCGAAGACGGAACCGGGGAACATCAACGGGTTCCAGCTCTCGCCCACCGTGCAGGCCACCCGCAGCAACTACACCCGGGTGCACGACGGACGGTCCGTGCCGTACCTCGACTACTTCCAGGAACCGACCAGGCATCGGATCATCACCGACGTACGCCAGTCGGAACAGGGTTCGTGGTTCTACCAGAAGCGCAACCGGAACATGGTCGTCGAGGTGACCGAGGACGTCGAGGTCCTGGAGGGCTTCTGCTGGCTCACCATCGGGCAGCTGCACCGACTGCTCGCGCTCGACGAGGTGGTGAACATGGACGCCCGTACGGTGCTGTCCTGTCTGCCGTTCTCCGGCGCCGGCCCGCTGATGGCGGTGGCTCCCGGAGACGACTCCTTCCGAGCCTCGCTGTTGCGTTCCTGCCAGGGATCCGACGGCGGGGCCGTCCCCACGGACCAGGTCCTGCGCTGGATCACCGAGGTACGCAGCCGGTCCGAGGTGATCACGGCGAAGATGCCGCTCAACGCCCTCGAACACTGGAAGCGCGACGAGTTCGCCATCGCGCACGAGACCGGCCGGTTCTTCGAACTGATCGCGGTGGACGTCCAGGCGGGCAGCCGTGAGGTGCGGCAGTGGACCCAGCCCATGATCAGGCCGACCGCTCCCGGCATCGTCGCCTTCCTGGTGAAGCGGATCGACGGGGTGCTCCACGCGCTGGTGCACGCGCTGGTCGAACCCGGCTGTCTCGACGTGGCCGAGCTGTCCCCCACGGTCCAGTGCACCCCGGAGAACTTCGCGCATCTGCCGCCGGCCGCACTACCGCCCCTGCTCGGCGAGGTCGTCGGAGCCCGGCCCGAGAGGATCAGGTTCGACGTCACGCTCTCCGAGGAGGGCGGCCGCTTCTTCCACGCCTCCAACCGGTACACGATCGTGGAGGTCGACGAGGACGCCGAGTTCGACCACCCGGAGTACCGCTGGCTGACGGTTCATCAGCTGGTCGATCTGCTGCGGCACAGCCACTACGTCAACATCCAGGCACGCAGCCTCGTCGCCTGCCTGCACAGTCTGTCGGGTCGGCCGTCGGACGGCTGAGTCCCATCCGTAACCAGGAGAAGGCCGCCTCATGTCGCTCTGTCGGGTCTGTCACGCATCGGTTCGCGAGTTCTTCGACTTCGGGCAGCATCCGCTGTCCTCGGCCTTCACCGAACCCGGCCGGGCGACGGACGAGTTCCGCTACCGGTTGGCCATCGGGGTCTGTGTGTCGTGCTCGATGGTCCAGCTGCTGGAGGACATCCCGCCCGAGCACGAGGTCCACGAGGGGTATCCGTACCATTCGTCGAACTCCACGGTGATGCGCGCCCACTTCGAGGAGACGGCCCGCGGCTTCCTCTCGACGGAGCTGACCCGGCCCGACCCGTTCATGGTCGAGATCGGCTGCAACGACGGAGTCACCCTGCGGACCGTGGGAGACGCCGGTGTCCGCCATCTCGCCTTCGAGCCGTCCGGCGCCGGCGGCGTACGTGTGCACCGCGCCTTCTTCGACGGTGCGTCGGCGCGCGCGGTACGGGCGGCGGAGGGTCCCGCGGACGTCATCTACGCCGCGAACACCCTGTGCGACATCCGTGACATCGGGCAGGTCTTCGAGGGCGCCGACGCGCTGCTCACGCCCGACGGTGTGCTTGTCTTCGAGGACCCGTACCTCGGCGAGATCATCGACCGGACCAGTTTCGACCAGATCTACGACGAGCACGTCTACTTCTTCACCGCGCGGGCGGTGCGCGCCATGGCGGAACACTTCGGGTTCGAACTGGCCGATGTGGAGCACCTGCCGGTGCACGGCGGCCAGATCCGCTACACACTGGCCCGTGCGGGCCGCCGCACGCCGACAGCCTCCGTCGCCGAACTGCTCGCCGGGGAACGCGCGCGAGGTCTCACCGATCCCGCGACACTCGACGCATTCGCGGCCGCCATACGGGGCATCCGTGAGGATCTGCCGGCCCTGCTGCGCAAACTGGGGGCCGAGGGCCACTCCATCGTCGGCTACGGCGCCACGGCGAAGAGCTCGACCGTAACGAACTACTGCGGCATCGGCCCCGAACTGGTCCCGTTCGTCTGCGACACCACACCGTCCAAGCACGGCCGGCTGATGCCCGGTTCCGGTATCCCGGTACGTCCGCCCGAGGCCTTCTCCTCGCCGTACCCCGACTACGCCCTGCTGTTCGCCTGGAACCACGCCGAAGAGATCATGGCGAAGGAACAGGCGTTCCGTGAGGCGGGCGGCCGGTGGATTCTCTACGTCCCGGACGTCCGGATCGTCTGACGTACCCCGCCTCACGTTCTCGGCCCCGTCCGCAGGTGCGGACGGGGCCGAGAACGTGGCGGCACCGGGCGCTCGTGCCCGCCCCCTACGAGTACCGTCGCCGGAACTTCCGGGCGGACACCGGGATCACCAGGGCCGTGATGCCGCCCCACCACAGGACGGCCAGCCATACGGAGTTGCCGACGGGCTGGTCCAGCAACAGGGCCCGCACACTGTCGATGACCGCGGTCAGGGGCTGGTGTTCGACGAAGGTGCGCAGCCCCGTCGAGATGGTGTCGGTCGGCGCGAAGATGTTGCTGGTGTACGGCAGGAACGTCAGGATGAGCGCGAGCCCGCTGGCACCGGCGCTGCTCTTGGCGATCTGCCCGAGCAGAACGGCGATCCAGGCCACGGCGAAGGCGAAGAGCAACAGGACGCCGATGGCTCCCAGCCACTGCAGGACGTTGGCCTTGGGCCGGAATCCGATGAGGAAGGCGAGCGCGAACAGGGCCGTCAGCGAGATCACCGCACGCAGCACCGCGGCGACCACATGGCCCACCACCACGGCCACCGCCATCGTCTGCATCGAGCGCAGCCGGTCGACGAACCCCTCCTGCATGTCCATGTACACACCGGACGTGGTGGAGACCGCGATCAGGGTCACACCGACGGTGAGCACCCCCGGGACGAGGTAGTCGACGTACGCCGTGCCGCCCACGTCCACGGCGCCGCCGCCGAGCATGAACCGGAACAGCAGCATCATGCTGGTGGGGATCATGACGGCGGTGATGATCTCGTCTGGCTGGCGGGCGATGTGGTTGACATAGCGCTTGATGAGCACCCTGGCGTCGCTGAGGGCCCAGGCCGCGTTCGAGCGTTGCAGTCGCGGGGCCCCTCCGGCGGTGCGTGTCGCGGTGGTCACTTGACTCCCTCCCCTTCCAGGGTCGCGCTGACGGGGGTGGCGCGCTCGGTGAGGGTCAGGAAGACGTCGTCGAGAGTGGGCTTGGCCAGGGCCAGCGACCCGACGTCCACGCCGCTCTGTTCGATCCGGCCGAGCACCGCGATCAGTCGGTTGGTGTTGTCGGCGGGCAGCCCGATGGTCTGCTTCTCCGCGTCGCAGAGCGCCTCCTCGCCGGCGATCGCGAGGCATGCCTTGGCGTAGTCGTCGGCGGCGGCGAAGGTCAGCTCCATACGTTCCTCGCCGACCCGTCGTTTGAGTTCGGCGGCGGTGCCGTGGGCGATGATCCTGCCCTCGTCGATGACCGCGACCTGGTCCGCCAGCCGGTCGGCCTCCTCCAGATACTGGGTGGTGAGCAGGATCGTCGTGCCGTCCGCCAGCAGGCCCTCGATGGCGGCCCACATGCCGATCCGGCTGCGCGGGTCGAGGCCGGTGGTCGGTTCGTCGAGCAGCAGGATCGAGGGAGCCGCGATCAGGCTGATGGCCAGATCGAGCCGCCGGCGCATCCCGCCGGAGTACGTCAGGACCGGCCGGTCCGCGGCGTCGTTGAGATCGAACTGTTCCAGCAGCTCCTCGCTGCGCCGGTGTGCGGCCCTGGTCCCTATCCGATGCAGCCGGCCCATCATGACCAGGTTCTCCCGGCCGGTGTGCACGAAGTCCAGAGCCATGAACTGGTTGACCACGCCGATGGACCCGCGTACGTCGTCGCTCTGCCTGCCGACATCGAATCCGTTGACGGACACCGTGCCGCCACTGGGTGCGGTGAGTGTGCTGAGAATCTTGACGATGGTCGTCTTGCCGGCCCCGTTGGGCCCCAGAAGCGCGAGCATCGATCCCTGTACGACCTTCAGGTCCACGCCCTTGAGGACTTCGACATCCCCGAACGATTTGCGCAGACCCGATATGTCAATTGCGTAACTGCCGCCCACTAGGCAACATCCTCCCGTTCGCGTTCACTTTCCGGATGGCAACCGCGCACGTAGTGCGCCTGTGTCGATCGGTGACGGCAGGTCAACTCCTCCAGTTCGGAGACGACTTGGAGTGGACTGGGAGTGGCGCGCAAGTCGTCGCGGGCCCGCAGCGAGTTCTCCAGGAAGGACGGCTCGCCGATCAGCCGGACGACGCTCTCCCGGAGTCCGTCGAGCGTCAGGGCGGAGGGGTCGATGAAGATCCCCGCGCCACGTTCGGCGATGTCCTGACCGAGTTCCGCCTCGTCCCACCAGGGCGCGGGAATGGTCACGCTCGGCACCCCGTGGGTCAGCACGTTTCCCACCGTGCCGAATCCGCCGTGGTGGATCACCGCGGCGCAGCTGGGAAGGAGCTCGTTCAGCGGGACGAATTCCACCGCTCGGACATTGTGGGGAAGCTCGGACGGCGACAGCAGCTGATCGGCTCTGAGCGTCGCCACGAGTTCGATGTCGAGTCCCGCCAGGGTGCTCACGAGATCGTCGAGCGTGATGCCGTCGGACGACGCGCCGCCGTTGACCGAGAGTTTGTCGTTGCCCAGCAGTTCGCGTCCCGACATGCCGAGGGACAGGCAGACCCGAGGGTGCCGGGGCTTCTCGTGGACCCAGTCCGGGATGCCGGTCGGCCCGTTGTAGGGGACGTACCTCACCGGGACCCTGGGAAGGTCCGTCGGCAACTGCATCCAGCCGGGGGTGGGGTCGATCGTCCACTGACCGGTCATCAGCTCCGTGGCCAGACCTGGCTCGTACTCCAGGCCGTACCGCCCAAGTCTCCCGGCGAGCCAGTCACCCACCGGATCGTCCCGCTGCTCGGGCGGCCGGTCGGCCAGGAGTGTCCGATAGGTGGTCCACATCCGGGAGTTGTAGTCGATCCCGAACAGCATCCTGGCGTGTGCCGCACCGCAGGCACGGGCTCCGACGGGGCCGACGAACGTCAGCGCGTCCCAGATCACCAGATCGGGCTGCCAGTCGCGGCAGTACGCGACCACGTCGTCGAGCATGGACTGGCCCGCCATGTGCTCGTACTCCATGGAGCAGGCGAGGGTGTAGGTACCCAGCACATAGTTCCAGGTCAGTACTGACTCCCTCCCCTCGCTGACTCCGCTGAGCCGCTGCCAGGTGCCGCCGCCCCGTGTGTCGCTCTCCTCGGGCGCGAAGGACTTCCACAGGTTCAGCGCGTCGCCGACGGGGACCGCGGTCAGTCCGGTCCGGGTGATCGTCTCCGTGAGGTCCGGCTGGCTGGCGACCCGGACCTCGTGGCCGGCGGCCCGCAGCGCCCAGGCCATCGGCACCAGGTTGTAGAAGTGCGGTTTCGCCGCGAACACCGTGAACAGCACACGCATGGAACTCTCCGTTCGGGCACAGGACTGCGCGGACGTCAGCCGGCTCTGCGGTCGGGGCGGTGCGCAGCGGTCAGTTCCTCCAGCCGCGGCACGAGTTCGCGGGGGCTCGGCACGCCCTGGAGCCGTTCACGCATTCTTCGCGCGCCGAGGGAGAAGGAGGGATCGGTGATCAGCCGCGTCAGGGTGCTCCTCAGCGAGTCGGCAGTGGCCGTGGCGGAGTCGACGACGACACCGGCACCGCCCTCGGCCAGCTGCCGTCCCAGATGGGCCTCGTCCCACCAGGGGGCCGGTACCACCAGGTTCGGCAGGCCGTGGGCGAGGACGTTGACCACGGTGCCGAAACCGCCGTGATGGACGACGGCCGCGCAGGTGGGCAGCAGCTCGTTGAGGGGGACGAACTCCACGGCCCGGACGTTGTCCGGAAGGGTCTTCACCGTGGCGAGCTGCTCGGCGCTGAGCGTGGCGACCAGTTCGACGTCGACGTCGGCCAGGGCCTCCAGGAGGTCCTCGACGGGGATCACGTCACCACCCAGCAGGTCCCTGCCCGACATGCCGAGGGAGAGACAGACCCTGGGCCGCTCCGGCCTGTCGTGGATCCACTCGGGAATTCCCGTCGGCCCGTTGTACGGGATCTGACGCACGGGTACATAGGGGAGGTCCAGCGGCAGTTGCATCCAGGGCGGGGTCGGATCGATCGACCACTGCCCCGTCATCAGCTCCACGGCCATCGACGCGTCGTACGCGACTCCGTAGCGGGCGAGTCTGCCGGACAGCCAGTCGGCCACCGGGTCCTCACGCCGCTCGGGGGGTTGCGCGAGCCGCAGTTCGCGGTAGAAGCCGTACATCCGCGACGTGTAGTCGGTGCCGAAGAGCATGCGGGCGTGGGCCGCGCCGCATGCCATGGCCGCTATCGGACCGGTGAAGGTGAGCGCGTCCCAGACGACCAGGTCGGGCCGCCAGTCGCGGCAGTGGTCCACCAGGTCGTCCAGGGCCGACTGCCCCGCGAAGTACTCGTACTGCACCGAACAGGCCACGGTGAACGCCCCGAGCACCCGCTCCCAGGTCAGCTCCTCGGGACGGTCCTCCAGCATGTCCCCGCTCATGCTGCGCAGCATCCGGCTGCTGGGACCCGAGTCGCCACCGGTCCGGCGGCCCGGTGCGCCGCCGGCGGCGCCGCCTGCGACGCTGAGGCCGTCCCCGACCGGCACAGCGGTCAGCCCGGTGGCGGTGATGGGCTCCACAAGGTCCGGCGGACCGGCGACCCGGACCTCGTGGCCCGCGGCCCGAAGGGCCCACGCCATCGGCACAAGGTTGTAGAGATGGGTCTTGGCCGCGATCACCGTGAACAGGACGCGCATCAGACTCCTCCGCGCTCAGTCCGTGATCTCGGGTGCGTAGAACGTCTCCAGGGGCTGCGGACCGATGTACTGACGGCAGGTGCAGGGCTCCATCTCGAAATCGACGGCGCCGTACACCTTGTCGAAGGCGACCGGGGTCTTCACCCTGCCGTGGCAGGCCCGGGTCTCGCGGTCGTGATGGGCGAGCGAGTGCTCGCACGAGCAGATGGGCTCGACCGCCTCCGGAGTCCGCGGCCTGCGCCGTCGCTCCAGCCGCCCGGCGAGGTAGGCCACAACGGCGATTCCGGCTCCGGCCAGAAGAGAAAAGGGATCCATGGCAGCCTCCTGGGCCGGTCGGCGTGACGCCGCGTCAAGACGTGATCGTATGAGTGCGGCCCGGGCCGGGTAACCCCTATCTCCCGCTACTCCCGGGCCCACGGCTCACTCCTGCTTGTCCGGCCCGAGAGCCGCCCGCACCAGGTCCTCGACAGCCATGTCCTTGAAGGAGCTGGACCGCACCCGCGTGCCCTCGGCAGCGGGCTCGGCCCCGTTGCCCTCCGGCACGAGCCGCTCGTGCAGATACCGCGCCAGCAAGGACCGGTTGGGGTGGTCGTACATCAGTGTGGCGGGCAGTCGCAGGCCGGTGGCCGCGCTGAGCGCGTTGCGCAGCTCGACCGCGGCGAGCGAGTCCAGCCCGAGTTCGGTGAACCCGCGGTTCGCGTCCGCGTTGTCGGCGCCGGCCGCGGCGGAATCGTCGTGCCGGACGGCCGCCACCTGAGTCCGTACGAGATCGAGCAGCACATCCAGTCGGTCGGACGGCTGCAGGCTCCGGAGCCGTCCTGCCAGGCCCGGCCGTCCGTCGGCGCGGTCCGGATCCGCGTGGCCGTTGTGATGTTCGACGCCGGCCCGAGGGCGCGTCGACTGCCGGCGCTGTCGTACCAACTGACGCAGGACGTGCGGGACTTCGGGGTTGCCCGCCACTGTCGCCCGGTCCACGGGCTGGGGCACGAGGGCGGCGTCGCCGAGAGCGAGTGCCGCGTCGAAGAGTTCGAGCCCCCGCTCCGGTGACACCGCCGGTGTGCCGACCCGCTCCTGTCGCTGAAAGGCCTTGTCGTCGAGGTGGGCGCCCATCCCCGCCCCACCCGACCACAAACCCCACGCCAACGACACCCCCGCCAGACCCTCACCCCGCCTCACATGCGCCAACGCATCCAAAAACACATTCCCCGCCGCATAATTCCCCTGCCCCCCACCATCCAAAAAACCAGCCGTCGACGAAAACAACACAAACGCCGACACACCCAAACCACGCGTCAACTCATGCAAAAACCACGCCCCATCCACCTTCGAACGCAACACCCCCTCCAACCGACCCACCGACAAACCCTCCACCACACCGTCATCCACCACCCCCGCCGCATGCACCACACCCCGCAACGGAAACTCACCACCCACCGACCCCACAACCCCAGCCAACGCCCCCCGATCACCCACATCACACGCCACCACCCGCACCCGCGCACCCAACCCCACCAACTCATCCCGCAACCCCACCGCACCCGGAGCACCCAACCCACCCCGACTCACCAACACCAAATGACGCACCCCATGCACCACCACCAAATGACGCGCCACCAAACCACCCAACCCACCCGTACCACCCGTCACCAACACCGTCCCCCCACCACCCCACACCGAGGGGGTGGCCGTGCCGGTGGTGGAGACCCGCGGTTCGACGAGCCTGGGGACCAGTGCCCGGCCCGCCCTCAGGGCGATCTCGGGTTCTCCGCTCGCGGCGGCCGCCGCGACCAGTCGGTCCGACTCACGCGACCCGTCGATGTCGATGAGTACGAAGCGTCCGGGATGTTCGGCCTGCGCGGCCCGCAGCAGCCCCCACACCGGTGCCTGCGTGAGACCCGGCGCATCCGGCGGGCCGTCCGCCGCGACCGCCCGCCGGGTCAGCACGGCGAGTGTCGAGTGCGCGGTCCGGTCGTCGGCCAGCCAGGCCTGTACGGTCTCCAGCGTCCGCGCCAGCACGGTACGGACGCCTTCGCTCATGTCCTGGTCCTGAACCAACCCGGATCCGGGGTCGCCGCATCCCGGCTCGATCCGCCAGACGACCAGTTCGGGAACGGCCGTGCCGGAGCGCAGGACGGCGTCCGGGGACGCCGGTTCGAGCGTCCGGTCCCCGGGCACGAGCCGCGGCCCCGGCAGCCAGTCGAGCCGGAAGACCGAAGGCGGCGGACCGGCGGGGGACGCCGGGCGTTCCACGACGGACTCGACGGTCGCGACGGGGCGGCCCGACGAATCCGCGAGCAGCACCTCGGTGGTGTCGCTCCTGCCCGGCAATGGGCGCTGCCTGACCCTGAGTGCCGTGGCACCGGTCGCGTGCAGGGTCACGCCGTTCCAGCTGAACGGCATCCCCGTACCGCCGTTCGCGTCCAGGAGGTCGGCGTGGACCGCCGCGTCGAACAACGCCGGATGGATCCCGTACGCCCCGGCATCCTGCCGCGCCTCCTCCGGCAGCACCACCTCGGCGAACACCTCATCACCACGCCGCCACACCGCACGCAGCCCCCGGAACGCGGGGCCATACGCATACCCGCGCTCCACCAACCGCCCATACACATCACCCAACTCCACCGGCACCGCACCCACCGGCGGCCACTCCACCAGATCAAACCCCGGCTCC
>Ga0307513_10010568_pt1 | contig 11553 bp, 7 predicted proteins | sample 15_EM_MG_FD_202174 | JGI IMG/M metagenome (GOLD analysis project Ga0307513, IMG submission 202174) | Populus trichocarpa ectomycorrhiza microbial communities from riparian zone in the Pacific Northwest, United States - 15_EM | ecosystem: Host-associated > Plants > Roots > Unclassified | place... | reverse complement strand
CGGTCCCGGACCCGACAACCTCGGACGTAGCGGTCCCGGACCCGACAACCTCGGACGTAGCGGTCCCGGACCCGACAACCTCGGACGTAGCGGTCCCGGACCCGACAACCTCGGACGTGGCGGTCTCGGGCCCGATGGCCTGGGACGCGACAACCTTGGGCCCGACGACCTCGGACGCGACGGGCTCGGATCTACCGCCCTGGAGCGCGACGGCCTTGGGCGCGACGACCTCGGACGCGGGGGCCTCGGACCGGACGGGCTGGGGCCGGACGGACTGGGCCGCGACGCCCTTGGGGTCGACAGCCTTGGGATCGACGACGCTCGGCGGGGCGGTGCGCCTCGGCGCGGTGCCGGACCTTCGCGGGACGAGCGCCCGCGGGGCCGGCGTCGGCGCGATGAACTCGACGGACCTGGCCCGGACGACCGGCGGGGCGCCGCCGGGCGGGCCGGGCGCTGGGACCAGGAGCGCTGGGACCAGGAGCGCCGGCCGGACGGGCGGCGAGGCGACGACGGCCGCTTCGACGAGCCGTGGGACATCGAACAACGCGAAGCCGCGCGGCGGCGGGAAGCCGAACGCCGGGAAAGAGCGCCCTGGGAACCGGAGCCGTGGGACGCCGAGCCGGTGGGCGACGTGCGCCGGCGCGACGAACCGCGCGACGACGTGCTGCAGGGCGAACTGCTGCCGCCCGACCCGCGCCGCCGGGGCCGTTGGAACGACCCGCAGCGTGCCGAACCGCCACGCGAGATCGCCTGGGCCGGCGAGCCGATCCGCCCGCCGCAGCGGGACGAGCGGCTCGACGACCGGGACTCCCGTGCGCCCCGGCGCGACGAGCGGTTCGACGAACGCGACCGCCCGGAGCGGCCGGCGCGCCCGGCGGCGGCACGGCCCGCAGCGGCCGCTGCTGCGGCCCCGGACGCCGTGCGCGATCGCCGGCCGGCCCCGGAGACGCCCGGCGACAGCGACGGGCCTCGGGTCCTGAGCAAGGCGACCCCGCCCGAGGCGCCACGCGTGCTCAGCAAGGCCACGCCGCCGGCCGCGCCGAAGGTGATCAAGAAGGCCGAGCCGCCGGCGACTCCGCGCGTGGTGAGCACGGCCCCGCAGGCCGCCCCGCCGCGCGTCGTCGCGCCGCCGACCTCGGTCCCGCCGGCGCCGGTCGGCAGCCCGCAGCCGATCGCCCCGGCCCGGCCCGGCCCGGACGGTGGCGATCCGCCGGCCCAGCGCCCGGCGGCCGCGGCCGGTCCGCTCGACTTCCCGGCTGCGCCGGCGGCGTCCGCGGCGACCCGGAACGACCTGCCCGGCACGGACCCGCTCGGTGCGGACCCGCTCGGTGTGGACGCGCTCGGCTTCCCCGCGACGCCGGCGGCTTCCGCCCCGTCCCGGTACTCGCCGGACGACCTGCGTCCGCAGGGCGATCCCCGCGAGCAGCGCGACGCCCGCCCCCCACGCGATCCGCGTGAACAGCGTGACCCGCGTGAGCAGCGCGATCCGCGTGAACAGCGCGACCCGCGTGAACAGCGCGACCCGCGCGAACAACGTGACCCCCGCGAGCAGCGTGACTTCGACCCGCTCGGTCGGCCCGCCATGCCCGCTGCGTCCGCGCCGGTACAGGCCGCGCCGTCCCGGCCCGTCCAGGGTGACCCGCGTGACCTCCCGCCCGGCGCCAGCCCGTTTACCGGGCCGGATTCCGATCGGCGGGGCAGGCCGGAGAACGGCGCGCCCCGGCCCGCGCCGGCCCCCGGGCAGCGGCCGATGCCCGACCCGGGCACCCGGCCGCCGTCGGACCCGTGGGCGACGCCCGCGGACGACCTGTGGGCCGCTCCTTCAGCCAGCCCGTGGGATCCGGCCGCGCAGGCGACGCCCGCGGCACCGCCGCAGCAGCCGGTGCGACCCGGCCCGGCCCCACAGGACCGGCGGCAAGAGCCGCGACACGCCTCCACACCGGGCGATGCCGCGCCGCAGCAACCCCGGTACACGCCGGCCAGCGGCGAGACGCCGTTCGCTCCGCGCGAGGTGCCGCCGCCGGCGCGCCAGCGGGAGATGCAGATGCCCGCCGCTCCGCGCGACCTGGAGCCGGTCACGGATCCGCGGATGCCGCCGCCCATCGTGCCGGGGCACGGGGATCCGCGCGCTGTGCCGGCCGCCCGGTTCGAGCCGCCGGTCGCCGACCCTCGGCGTGGCCCCGGCGCGCCCGGTCCGTCGTCTGTTCCGGCGGCCGCGAACGTCCCGCCCGTCGTGCCGCCGCAGGGCCGGCCGCGGGTCGAGCCGACGCCCGGCAACGGCTACCCGGGCGCGCCCGGCACTCACGCCGCCGACAAGCGGTTCGTCCAGCCGGAGCCGGGACGCCCGCTCCCGCGCCAGTCCGGCCAGCCTGAGCCGTGGTCGGAACAGCCGGGCTACGCCCCGCGGGGCCCGCAGCACGGCGACGCCGCAGCACGCCAGCAGCCCGGCTACGCCCAGCCTGGCGCAGGCCAGCAACCCGGCTACCCCCAGCCCGGCGCAGGCCAGCAACCCGGCTACCCCCAGCCCGGCGCAGGCCAGCAACCCGGCTACCCCCAGCCCGGCGCAGGCCAACAGCCCGGCCACGCCCAGCCCGGCAACGCCAGGCCAGGCCAGCAACCCGGCTACGCCCAGCCCGGCACGGGCCAACAGCAGGGCTACCCCCAGCCCGGCGCAGACCAGCAACCCGGCTACCCCCAGCCCGGCAACTCCAAGCCAGGCCAGCAACCCGGCTACGCCCAGCCCGGCACGGGCCAGCAGCCTGGCCGCGCTCAGCCAGGTACCGGTCAACAGCCCGGCTACCCCCAGCCCGACGCAGGCCAACAGCAGCGCTACCCCCAGGCTGGCGCAGGCCAACAGCAGGGCTACCCCCAGCCCGGCGCAGGCCAGCAGCAGGGCTACCCGCAACCCGGCAGGGGCCAGCAACCCGGCTATGCCCAGCCGAGCCACCCCGCGCCCGGCCAGCGACCCGCCGAGCGGCCCGCCGCTCAGCAACCCGCGGCCCAGCAGCCGGCCGCGTCGGCTTCCGGTCCCGCGACGGCGGCCGGCAACCCGCCGATCCAGCTGACCCCGCCCGCGCCCGGCGACCGACCGTCCGCGCAGACCCTCACCAACCTGCCGCTGCTGCCGATCGGCCGGATCGCCACCTCGGGGCCCGACACCGCGCCCAAGAAATACTCCGACCAGGGTCTCGGCGCGACCTGGTTCACGGCCAAGACACCCGCCGAAGGCGACGGGCCGAAGCCCGCCGAGGCCGCGGCGCCCGCGACTGACCAGCCGGCCGCGACGCAACGGCCGGAGGACACCGGCACCGGGCTGGTCATCGACCTCGACCTGAGCGGGCTGCTCGCCGGCGAGCAGCCGACGGCCGCTCCCCAGCGCGACCGGGCGATCGACGCCGGCCCCACCCTGCCGGTCCGCCGCTCGAAGAAGTCGCAGGCCACCGAGCCGCCCGCCGCCGCGCCCCCGCGGGCCGCAACCCCGAGCCCGGCCCCGCAGGCCGCAAACCCGAGCCCGGCCCCACCAGCCCCGGCCCCACCAGCCCCGGCCCCGGCTCCGGCCCAGGACCAGGCCCCGGCGACCCCGCCGGTGGTTCCGGCGATCCCGCCGGAGGGCACGGCCGCCGGCCGGGCGGGCACGGCGGGCCAGCAGTGGGCGGCCCGGGACGAGACCGACAAGCCCGCGCCGGATCCGGAGTCGGACGAGGCGAAGACCCCGCTGCGCCCGATCCGGCCGCTGCCCGCCGACGATCTGGCCGCGATCCGCTGGCGCCTCGACGGTGGCACCCTGCGCGAGGTTGTCGACGACCGGGAGGAACTGCGCGCGCTCGGCCTGCGCCTGGACGAGCCGCTCGCCGAGGAGGCCGACAACATCACCCGGGCCGGCCTGCTCTGCGTACGCGCCGAGGTCTACCGGCTGCTCGACGAGTTGGGCATGGCCGCGGCCGCGAGCCGGCTGGCCTTGGCGCACGCCGAGTCGGCCCGGGACGTGCAGTCGGTCGTCATCGCGCAGGCCGAGCTCGCGCACGTGCTGCGGCTGCGGGGTGACTTCGCCGAGGCGGACCGCCTGTTCGAGGAGGCGGCCAGCTCCGAGGCGCCCGAGGAGTTGCGCAGCGTGGTGCACGAGAACGCCGGCCGCAGCTGCTTCGACCAGGGCCGGCACATGGAGGCGCTGGACCACTTCGCTCGCGCGGTGCGGCTCGGCCGGCCCGACGACACCGATCTGGTCGAACGGATCGACGTCTCGCTCGAGGCGGTCTACATCCACGCGTTGCGCGACGGCTGGGGCCCGTACCCGCGGTTGCGCCGGGAGATTCTAGGACAGCGGAAGCGCTAGGCAGGCGATCCGGTCCCGGCCGTTGGTCTTCGCCTCGTACAGGGCCGCGTCCGACGCCGCGACCAGCCCCTCGACCGTGTCCGCGTCGTCCGGCAGGACCGCGATGCCGATGCTCAGGCTGGGCGGGCCGCCGGGCAGCGTGCTGATCTCGCCGACCGCCGTACGCAGCGCCTCGGCGACCCGCAGCGCGCCGGTCTGGTCCGCGTGCAGCAGCATGACGAACTCATCGCCACCGAGCCGGGCGGCCAGGTCCTCGTCGCGGGCGACCGCGCCCATCGCCGCGCCGACGGCCTGCAACGCCCGGTCGCCGATGGCGTGCCCCCAGGTGTCGTTGATCGCCTTGAAGTGGTCGAGGTCGATCGTCACCAGGGCCAGCGGGGTGCCCGCGCGGATGGCCCCGGCGCCGGCTCGGGCGAGCTCGTCGTCGAAACTGCGGCGGTTCGCCAGTCCGGTGAGCGGGTCGGCGAGGGCCTGGCCTTCGAGGACGCGGCGCAGCTTGTCGGCGCGTTCGCGCAGGGTGTAGACCACCACGACGATCATGGTGACGGCGAGCACCATGGCGGTCCAGTCGGCGCCGGCCGTGTCGGCGCCGACCGAGAAGACGGTGATGGCGCCGCCCGCGGAGACGGCCGCCAGGCAGAGGTAGATGAGCCGGCGGCTGAGGAAGTTCGCCGAGTAGAGGGCGGGCCACAGGTAGAAGAGCTGGGCTCCGGTGCTCGCGTCGTGGGTGACCAGGTTCAGGCCGGTGATCAGGGCCGCGCACAGGATCGGCACGATCAGCCAGGTGAAGCCGGGCAGCACGTGCGGGCGGGCCCAGCAGAGCCAGCCGCCGACCGCGAGGAAGACGCAGGTCACCGCGACGGGCAGCAGGACGATGGCCGGCGGGTGCGTCACCAGGCAGGTCACGAACACGAAGGGGGCGCCCGCGAGCATCAGATACGCGACCGAACGGGAGGCGCCGTGCGGGTCACGGATCCCGTACGTCATGGCTTGCCTCCTCGCCGACACACCAGAGCATCGGCGTACGGCGGGACGGGTTGAGGGTTTTTGCTTTGCCGCGGGCTTATTCGGTGCGCAGGGCGACGACGGGGTCCAGCCGGCCGGCCCGCTGGGCCGGGACGACGCCGAAGATGATCCCGACCGCCGCGGAGACCCCGAACGCCAGCGCCAGCGACCACCAGGTGATCGCGGCCGGCACCGGGGACAGCCGGTCGACCAGCAGGGCGGCGCTGATGCCCAGGGCCATGCCGAGCACGCCGCCGATCGTGGTCAGCAGCACGGCCTCGAGCAGGAACTGCACGCCGATGTCGCGCGGCCGGGCGCCGACCGCCTTGCGCAGGCCGATCTCCTTGGTCCGTTCGCGCACCGAGACCAGCATGATGTTGGACACGCCGACCCCGCCGACCAGCAGGCTGATCCCGGCGATCGCGGCCAGCACCCCGGTCAACACGCCCAGGATGTCGCCGAGTACGCCGAGGATCTGCTCCTGCGTCACCGCGCTGAAGTCGGTGTCCGGATGGCGCTTGACCAGGGCGGCGACCACCGCGGCGCCGAGCGCGTCGATCTTGTCGCGGTCCGGCGCGCGGATCGCCAGGCCGTCGATCCGGTCGGTGCCGAGCAGCCGCTGCGCCGCGGTGACCGGGATGTGCACCTCGCTGTCGCGGTCCACGCCGAGGCTCTGCCCGAGCGGCTCGAACGTGCCGATCACCCGGAACCGGACGCCGGCCATGGTGATCTGCCGGCCGATCGGGTCCCGGTCGCCGAACAGCGTCCGGGCGACGCCCGCGCCGAGCACGGCCACCCGCCGGCCGGTGCTGACGTCGGTGCGGGTCAGGTAGCTGCCGCGGTCGAGGCGGCGGACGAAGACGCTCGGGGTGGTCTCGAGCACCCCCTGCATGCTGGCGAAGGCCGACCGGCTGCCGGCGCGCACCGTCTCGCCGCTCTGGATGGTGACCGCGACCCGGGACCGGTCGCCGACCACCCGGTCGACCGCGTCGACGTCGTCGAGGGTGAGCGTCGACGCGGTCGGCGCGGCGCCCGCCTCGAGCCGGCCCGGCACGACGATCAGCAGGTTCGAGCCCAGCCCCTCGACCTGCGCCTCGATCTGCTGCTTGGTGCCCGTGCCGATGGCGACCAGCGCGACCACGGCCGCGACGCCGATCACCACGCCGAGCATGGTCAGCACGCTGCGCAGCCGGTTGGCGCGCAACGCGTCGAGCGCGACCCGCCACGCCTCGGCCACCCTCACGAGGCACCCGACCCGACGCCGCCCGAACCCGCGGCGCCCGAACCTGCGGCGCCCGAGACGACGCCGTCCGAGACGATCAGGCCGTCGCGCATCACGATCCGGCGGCGGGCCCGGTCGGCTACCTCTCGGTCGTGGGTGACCAGCACGACAGCGACCCCGTCGGCGTTCAGCGACTCGAGCAGGGCCAGCACGGACGCCCCGGTGGTGCTGTCGAGGTTGCCGGTCGGCTCGTCGGCCAGCAGCACGCTCGGGTCGGTGACCAGGGCCCGGGCGATGGCGACCCGCTGCTGCTCGCCGCCGGACATCTGGTTGGGCCGGTGGTCGACGCGGTGGGCGAGGCCGACCCGGTCCAGCATCGCCGCCGCCCGGGCCCGGCGCTCCCGGCGGCCGACGCCGCGATAGACCAGCGGCAGCGCCACGTTGTCCTGCGCCGTGGTGCGGGCGAGCAGGTGGAACGACTGGAAGACGAAGCCGACGGTCTCGTTGCGCAGCTTGGCCATCTCGGGCGGGCTCAGCGTGGCCACGTCCCGGCCGCCGATCAGCAGCGTGCCGCCGGTCGGCCGGTCCAGGCCGCCGAGCAGGTGCATCAGCGTCGACTTGCCGGAGCCGGAGGCGCCCACGATGGCCACGTAGTCGCCCGGCTCGACGGTCAGCGACACGCCACGCAGCGCCGGCACGGAGACCCCGTCCAGCTCGTACGTGCGGCTCACGTCGCGGGCGACGACGGCCGGGACCGGCTCGGTCACTTCAGCTCTTGCCCGGGGCTGACCTGGTCGGCACCGGCCACCACGATGCGCTGCCCGGCGTCCACCCCGGCGGTCACCTGGACGACGTCCTCGCCCTGCACGCCGAGCGTCACCGGCACCCGTTCGGCCTTGCCGGACCGGATCGTCCAGACGGTGTCCTTGCCGTCCACGCTGACGATCGCCGAGGCGGGCACGGTGACGGCGTCGGCGGCCTGGCGTACCTGCAGCCGGACCACCGCGCTCATTCCGGGCCGCGGCGTCGGGGCCGGGCTTCCGTCACCGTACGTGCCCTTGCCCAGCTCCAGCCGGACCCGGTAGGAGACCCCGCCGCGCGCCGAGGTGGTCGGCAACAGGTCGACGGCCCGCACCGTCGCCCGGTAACTCGCCCCGGTCGCCGCGTCCAGCTCGACGGTCGCGGCCACCCCGGCCTTGACCAGCAGCACGTCGGTCTCGTCGACCTCGGCGGCCAGCCCCAGCTTGCCGGTGTCGACGATGGTCAGGATCGGCGTGCCCGCGCCGACCGGCGCCCCCTCGGGCACGGCCGCGTCGACCCCGGGCAGCGGTCCCGCGCCGCCGGTCGAGGGCGCCGCGGTGGCGCCCGAGGAGATCAGGTCGCTCAGCGACGCCGTGCTGCCGGAGGCCGTGCCGCCCAACTGGACGACCCCGGCGACGGGTGCGTGCAGGGTCAGTGCGTCCACGGCCGCGGCGGCCAGGTCGTACGCCTGCTGGGCCTGCAGCCGCTGCGCGGCAGTCAGCGCGCCCACCGCCTGGCTCAGCCCCGCGACGCCGCGCTGGACCGAACGGACCGCCGCCGCGGCCGTCTCGGACGCACCCTGATACTGCCGCTCCGCGGCGTCGACCTGGCTGAGCAGCGCCTTCTTGAGGGTCGGATCGGTGACCTTCGCGGCGGCCTTGCGGGCGGCGGTGAACGCGTCGTCGGCCCGCGCGTCGGTCTTGCGCTTGACGTTGGTGAAGCCCGCGCTCCCGCCGCCGCTCGGCACGCCGGCGCTCTTCGCCTGCTTCAGCGCCTTTTCGGCGTCGGCCAGGCGGTCGCCCGCGGCCGGCGAGTCGATCACGGCCACCACCTGGCCCTTGCGGACCTTCGACCCGGCGTCGACCCGCAACTCGGCGAGGGTGCCCTCGGCCGGCGAGCTGACCGTCGCGGCGGCGCGGGCGGTGACCGAGCCGGGCGCCTCGACTATCTCGTCGACGGTGCCCCGGGCGGCCGCGCCGAGCGACACCCCGGTCTCCTTGTCGCCGCAGGACGCCGCGGTCAGGGCGATGAGCAGCAGGCAGCCGGCGAGGAGCGCGGCCAGGCGGCGGGGGTGGCTTGGCACGACGCCACTCTATGCCGCGCCCGCACGGCGGGATCCGAGCCGGCCGATGCCTGATCGTTCCCGGACCGGGCCGCGGCGGCCTGATACCTGATGGCTGGTTCCCGACGCTGTCGGCGTGCTGACTGGCATGTCATGTCATCGCAGCTCACGATGGGTGTAGCACCGGCTGCCTGAGATCTGGACCCGGCCCGCGGCGGCCGCGACCGACGCCCGAGCTCGAGGCACATTCGGCCCCGGTGGTGAACCGCGCTCCTGCGGCGCCCGTATCTTCGAGCGCGCCGTTCCGCGAGGCAAAGGATTCGACCATGTCTTATTCGTACGGTTTTTCCGCTCCGTTCCGGTCCGCGGGGCGGTGATCGGGATGCAGCGCGCCGACGAGTTGATCGTCGTGCACCACGACGACTCGATCAGCCGATTCGCGGACGTGACGTACACCCTGGGCCGCGCCGGCCTGCGGATCCTCAGCGCCGACGGCCAGGAGACGGTCTTCGGCTGCCACGAGGTGCTGACGACGCACGTCCTGCTCGCCCACCGGCTGGCGCCGCGCCAGCGCGCCGAGGTCGACCTCGCGGCGTAGCCCCAGACCCAGGCCTAGCCCAGACAGAGACCAGGCCCGCCGGGGGCACCGGCGGGCCTGGTCTACGTGGTACGGATCAGGTGCCCGGGCGGCGCCCGAAGACCTTCACCGTCATCCCGATCTTGCCGATGCCGTAGAACTTCTTCGCGTCGGACGGCAGCAGATTGACGCAGCCGTGCGATCCGCGCCACGCGTCGTGCAGATACGTGGTGGTCTGGTGCAGGCCGATCCCGCCGACAAAGCGCTGCCAGTACGGCATCCACACCTTGTACGGGTTGGACCATTCCTTCTTGGTGCGCAGGTTGATCCGGAAGGTGCCGGTCGGCGTCCGGTAGCCCTTCATCCCGGTGCGGGTGACCGTCGGCTTGGTGTACACCTTGCCGTTCTTCATCACCCAGACCGTCTGGTGCGTCAGGTCCACGCAGAACGTGGTGCCCGACTTCTTCGCCTTGCAGGACGACGTCTTCGTCGCCGCGAGCCGCTTGGCCACCCCGTACGTCGTCGGGCCGGCCAGGCCCGCCGCCGGCTGGATGCCGAACCGCTTCTGGAACTTCTTGATCGCGGCGCAGTCGGCGGCGGACTGCTTGCCGTCGACCTTGACGCTGCCGAAGCCGCCGAGCTTCTTGAGGTAGCCCTCGACCTGCTTCTGGTACTTGCCCGTCGCACACGACGTGGCGGCCGCCTTGGTGACCACCACCGCCCGCACCGGCGCCACGGCCACCGCCGGACCGGCCGCGCCGGCCGCGACCGGCGCCAGCACCACGGCGCCGAGACCGCCACCGAGCACCGCTGCCAGCGCAGCGGTGACCAGGCGGACGGACACCCGCTCCACTCCCAATTCGTCCTCCCCGACAGATTGTGTGACGCACATCGAAACACAGCACTGCTTAAGACGCAGTCACGCGGGCGACCGTGGCGCGAAACCGTGATGTCCGCGGTAGTCGGCGGTAGCCTGCGCGGATGTCCGACTCGGCGGAACCCGTCCGCGCCCCGCTCAGCTGGCGGGTGTCGCCAGTGGCGACGGCGCTGCTCATCGTGCTCGCCTGCCCGTGCGCGGCGGTGAACATCTATGCCCATCCGTCGAGCACGGTCCGGGCCGTCACGCTGCTCATCGGGGCCGCGGCGCTGGCGACGGCGTACGCCAGCTGGCGGATGTATCTGGTCGTCGACGACGAGGGCGTCGCGCTGCGCTATCTGACCCGCGCCCAGTGGCTGCCCTGGTCGGAGATCGATCGCGTCGAGATCGTCGCCGGGGTCCGCGGCTCCGAGACGATCCGGTTCGTGCGGCCGGACGGCAGCTACGCCGATGTGCCGCCGTCGCTGCTGCAGCCGGTGAAACCGACCGGCCGGCCGGCGGCCCGGCGGATGCTGCAGGACGTTTTGCGGCGGATTGAGGCCCGCCGGGGCGGTCGCCGCTAGCGGATCGAAAAATGTCAAGGGAGCGTACGAGTGATGGACAATGTCGCGTAACATAACCGAAATGTTCGAAGACGCATTGGGCTGACCGACCCCCGGATCGGCGCGCAACCATGGCCACAAAGGACGAGGGCGTCGCGCCGACAATGGCGGATGTCGCCAGACTGGCAGGCGTGTCCGCCAGCACGGTGTCGTACGTCCTGACCGGCGCCCGGCCCATCTCGCAGCCGACCCGGGAACGGATCCAGCACGCCATGCGCGAGCTGGGCTACACGCCGAACATCTTCGCCCGCAGCCTGAAGAGCAAGCGCAGCCGGATCATCGCGGTGCTGTTCCCCCGGCACGGGCGCGATCTCGGCCTCAGCTCGCTGGAGTACATCCTCGGCGCCTCCGATCACGCCCAGGAGCGCGGCTACCACCTGCTGCTGTGGACCACCGACGCCGACGCCCTCGACGACCTCGCCCAGCTGGCCCGCCAGGGGCTCGTCGACGGCGCCCTGCTGATGGAGGTCCGCCTGCGGGATCCGCGGATCGAGGTGCTGCGCACGGCCGGCCTCACCTTCGCCATGATCGGGCGGAACGCGGACCCGGCCGGGCTCGACTTCGCGGACACCAACTTCGACCAGTGTGCCCGGCTGGCGGTCGACCACCTGGCCGGTGAGGGCCACCGGCATCTCGGCTTCGTCAACCTGAGCGCCGCGACGATCGAGGCGGGCCGGGGCAACGCGATCCGGCTGCGCGACGGCATCCTGCGGGCGGCCGCCGGGCAGCGCGTCCGGGTCACCGCCCTGACCTGCGAGAGCTCGATCGCCGGCGGCCGCGCCGCGTTCGCCGAGCTGCTCGCCGAGGATCCGGGGCTGACCGCCGTGATCGCGTTCAACGAGCAGGCCACGCCC
>Ga0307513_10010566_pt1 | contig 11555 bp, 8 predicted proteins | sample 15_EM_MG_FD_202174 | JGI IMG/M metagenome (GOLD analysis project Ga0307513, IMG submission 202174) | Populus trichocarpa ectomycorrhiza microbial communities from riparian zone in the Pacific Northwest, United States - 15_EM | ecosystem: Host-associated > Plants > Roots > Unclassified | place... | reverse complement strand
CCCAAGAAACCTTTCTGCAGAGGAAGTTTTTGTGAGTGCTCTTTACATTCTATGCAGAGAACCTCAAAGGCTGATGAACCTGGCCCGGGGACCATCATCCGACCATGTAGTTCCTTCACAGTTTCGTCGACTGCACCTGCGACATATACCTAGATGAGCTCCAGGAAACCTTAGAGGCTATCTGTGGTACTCGAGCATCATTATCTACAATTTGGCAGACGTTGAAGCATGCTGGATATCATATGAAGAAGGTATGCTAGCATTGTTGTCTTTTCCAAGTCCCTTTTCCTTTCTAACTACTATACAGCTCTCTCGACATGCACTTGAGCGCAGTGTCATAAAGCGCACTGACTACGTTGTCAAGATTGCAACAGAATATCAATCATACCAGCTTGTTTTTGTCAATGAGAGCTCTTGTGATCGCCAAACAACATATCGCAACCGTGCTTGGGCAATTGGAGGGCGGAAAGCAGTTCGAAAGGCTTTTTTCATAAGGGGACAAAGGTATGTGTTGCTTCTTGGTCCCATACTTAGCTAATTTGCATGACAGATACTCCATACTTCCAGCACTGTGTCATGAGGGTATCCTCAACATAGACATCATTGAAGGCTCCTACAACACAGCCAGTTTTGCTCGTTTTATCTGTGGCTTGTTGGATACTATGAATCCATTTCCAATGCCAAACTCAGTCATCGTAATGGATAACTGTCGCATCCACAAGCACCCAGACATTCTGGAGATGATAACAAGTCGGTAAGTCTAGTTTCTCAAGTTCAAACTTCAAGCATATGTCTGAGTCTGACCCATTGACTGTAGGGGAATACGATATATTTTTCTCCCACCATACTCACCCGACTACAATCCCATAGAGCTTGCTTTCTCCTCCATCAAATCTTACATTTGCCGTAAAGGTGATATTGCATGTATGACAATGCTAGATGATGATGATACCGATGTAATGCTCTTTCTGAATGAGGCTGTTTTTTCTGTTACAGAAGATGATGCGAAAGGATGGTTCAATAATTCTGGTTACAAAATTTGACAGACAGTACTTACTATTTAGATGTAGCGACGAGGAAGGGCCTTCTGTGCTTGGGCACGCTTCTTCTCCTTCTTTCGTATCAACTGTGTATTTGCTTCTGCATAGGAAACTAGCTGCTTCGCTGTACCCTCCGCCATCCCAGAGCCTTTGCTAAGTTCTGAAGAAGACATACCATCCGCAATATCGCAAATTCGAATATACTTCCACTCCGCAAAGTATAGCACCCATTCCGAAAAATTATGGCCATCTGCACCTCGAGTCCCTTCATCTAGTTCGTGAAGCCATTCAGAAATTCGTGGAAAGAGTGTGATGTCCTCGATATCTTCAGTCAAGGGAGAGCTGGGTGTTTTAGTCGGTGGTACATGGCTTGTAGTGGCGTGTGTGCCATATCCGGGACCCCATGGGGACATGTGAGGGGGAGGTGCATATGGTGCATATGGATATGGATACCCAGGGAAGCCTATTGTTGGGGGTAAGGCCTGAGGTGGCGCAGCTGAGGCTGTTTCCAACGATGCGGCCTCAGGTTTAGCAGCTTTTGGCTTTGTCTTCATAGCCATATCGCCAAGCTTTAGCTCACTAGGAGGGTTGGTAGTCGAGTTCCACCCCTTTACCTATTCCTCATGGCAAGTAAATACTTATTTGGGCACAGAAATGCGACGATCTCACCATGAGCCCTGCCCAAGCACCAATCTCGGATATTGACAGTTGGTAGTGACGATTGGTAAACTTGAGGCATGATTTGCTAGAGTGTTCCTTGCAGGAATTGTCTTTCCAAAGCTGAGGAACCCATTGTGCTTGTGACCACTTACTTCGATCTGCAGGGTCCTTTAGCGCTGCAGAGCTAATTTCTTCATCTTCATTGGCATCATCCCTCCCTCCTTTCTATTTGGTCTGTCAGTACATCGAACTCAAACTAATTAGTACTGAATAGGAACAGTACCTTCTTCTTCTTCGTATCCCTCTTTTTTCCCTTCTGCTTTACATTGACACCAGGCTCCAAATCCTTTAGCTCAACAAAAAAGTCCTTTGTAGACTTGCTCTTCTCAAGCTTCACCTGGGCAGCGCATGCTTTCTGAAATAGACCTGCAAGATCCTCTTCATTGCATAGATGTGCATATTGAGTACTACGGGGATGGATACTAAAGCGGTAGGTGACTTTCACTGCACTAGGAGTGAGCGAGAGTAAGTCGGCAAGTGTACTGCGGAATTCAATGAATGACATCCCCGATGAGAAGATCTCTGTTGAAACGGCACCCTCAAAGGGTACTTGAAAAGGAACATTAACACCTGAAGTGTTGTGCATTACTAGTAGTAAGACTGAAATTACGATGCGCTGATGTACCAGGCTCGAGTTCCTCCTCAAGTTCTTCTTCCTCCTCTTCCAAGTCCTCCTTTTCCTCATCAATCGCGGCTGAAGCTGGGGATTCTTCAGCGCTTACTTGATCCCTTGATGTATCAGAGATGCCATGCTTTCGTTTAACCTTGCGGTGAGACGAGTCAGGCTGAAGAAGTGGGGACCAGGGCTGCTCCACCTCAGCATCGTCAAGAATCTCAATGTCAGACTCTGATCCCTCCGAGCCAGTGATGTCTGCCTCAAGAACACCAGTTCTCTGGGTATCTGATGGTCCGGGTCTTTGGCGCCTGAAGGAATTGAAAGCCTCACGAACTTCTGCCTTCGAAAAATTGGTGTCGGGAGGAGGAGTGATCTGAGGCGATCGCTCATTGGATGATTCAGATCTTGTTGGAGTTGGAGCTCGAGTTGCTGTTGGAGTAGCGGTAGTTGGTGTAGTGGAATGAGAGAGCTTCCCCGCAGGTATACACAGCTTTGGTAGAGACAGAGACTGTTGAGTTGTGGAGGGTGCAGTCTCAGGGACATCAACAGGAGTAAGACCAGCCTTAGCAGCAGATGACCTAGTGGCCCTTGAGGATGCAGCCACTGATGGTTTCTTTCCAGTAGAGCATGGCATGATGAGGTTTCTGGGGAACAACAGATAGGTTGAAAACTCAAGTTTGCGAAAGAGAATTGATACGGTATTGAAGTCAAGATGAGTCATGACCACTCAAAGGCTGTGTATGTCATGCGACATGTTGTGGAACATCTAAACGTGTCTAGACAGGATTAGAACAGGTTCTAGTACCTTCTTATGACCTGTCCCTTCACTTCTTGCCATGCTACACCAGGAAGTGGAGTCTCTGGGGCTGAAATTGCCTTGTTCGAAAAATCATTGACATTTCTCTTTTTTGTTACATATTACGGTAGCCCTACATCTTACGAGTCTGAATCATGTAAAATTATGTCGATACATGGAGAATTGACAGACTTATAGTGTTTACAATTTGGCTGTCCAGAATTTCTTAATTTTTTTTTGATTTCGGCCCAAAAAGGCAGCTTCGCCAACATTATTGCAAACAGCAATAATCAAACCTAAATAATTCAATTGCTTCCTTATTGCCTTGAAAATATTTAAGACTATTTAGAGTCTGCAAAAGAATACCCGTAGCCATACAATATGGGTGCACGGCTGTATAAATGACCATACCGTACTGTCGGCCTCAGAAAATTTCTTGATATGGTATGGTATATGGTCAAACCATAACTGTCAATGCGCCGTAATCATATGGCTGTATACTGTATATGGTACAGCGTGCAGCCCTAGGTGGCAACCCACAGATAACCCACAGCTGCAAAAATAATTTGTGGGGGAAATGCAGACCTAGAGCATTGCAACTAAACTTGTAATGTGCAGTAATATATATCATTGTGGCCCATTGGTCCACATTTTGGGCAAGAAAAAAGATAGATCTGCAAGATGCAGGTTGGGTGCAGACAGTTGGCTGCAGGGTGGGTTGGCTGCTCCAGGGTGGCAACCTGCAGGTAACCTGTAGCTCCACAAATAATTTGTGGGAGAAATGCAGACCTAGAGCATTGCAACTAAATGTGCAGGAATATATATCATTGTGGCAGCCATTGGTCCGCATTTTGGGCATGAAAAAAAATAGATCCGCAAGGTGCAGGTTGGCTGCACCAGGGTGGCAACCCACAGGTAACCCACTGTTGACATTTCATGTTGTGTAGCCAACTCGGTGCGTGCCACCCGCTATTTGTACATGTAGATACATTGGTGGCTTTTTTGCTGCCCTCGTTTTTCCTTCCTTTTTATGATTCTTCACCCTGTACTACCACGAATACACACTTGTTTTCCCTTCGTCCTTTCATCCCCACCCTGTTTTGAACAGGTTATGGGCCCCGCTGCCACTTGACACCATCAACATCGACTTTTCGAGCCCTCACACGACCATTGTTTCCTTTTCAAGCCATTTTTTCGAATAGGAGAACTTCTTGGTGTGCCGAGAACTTTTCACCTGCCCTTGCCAACCTTGAAAATGCAACACACATTCTTTTTGTCACCTCGCCACCTCTCATCTCGTGGTTTTCAACAGCTTTGTAACCACCCTTGCTCATACAGTTTTCAACCTCAGCATCCCCTCATTCACTGGTTTTCCTCCAGTTTGCTGGTTTTTCCCCAGCTTGCCACCTTTTCCAAGCAGCTTAGCTGCCTTTTCCAAGCAGTCATCACTGGTTTTCCCCCGGTTCGCTGGTTTTCCCCCAGTTCACTGCCTTTTCCAAACAGTTTGCCAGTTTTCACCCGGTTTCACTGGTTTTTCCCCAGCTCACTGCCTTTTCCAAGCAGCTCCTTGCACATTTTCCTCTGGTTCGCTGGTTTTCCCCCAGCTCATCCCTCGTTCATTGTCACGCCCTCATTTTACATCATCACCTATATTTTACAATGCATACATTCAGTCGTCATGGCTCTAAAACTCGACCATATCCCTACCCTCGATGGCGTGGCTGACTACCCCTCCTGGAGCAAGTCCATCATGTGAACCCTGCAAGGCGAAGGGTTCTGGGGTTTCATCGAAGGTTCCAAGGACCCTCTCCCCCCCTTTTCTATAGTACCCACACCTGTCATCGCTGCTGGAGCTAATGCTGCCGCCCTCAAAGCTCATCGTGAATGGTGGCAGAAGGACGCAAAGATTAAGGACATTATCGAGTGTTCCATTTCCCCCGTTGTCTCCACCATCATCCCTTGTGCTGAAATCACCACCACCCGCGACATTTGGACCACCCTCAAGACCCTCTATGGTCGTGTTGACGTAGCTGCCCAATTTGACCTTCGTGCGCATATCTCCAACATGAAGCTGGAGGATTTTACAGGTTTGGACAAGTACATTGGCAAGTTCAAGATTGCTCAATCTTGCTTCATCACCATGGGAGTCACTTTTGAGGAAGGGGAAATGGTCCACCTCCTCATTCGCAATCTTCCGATGGATGGAGTCTGGCCAAATTTCAAGCAGCTCCTCACCCAGTGTGCCCAGGACCATCTCAATTGCTCTGCCAATCTGGACCCCCCTTCTCCTCCAGATACCCTTCTTAATATCATCGTCATGCATATTTCCATTGAATATCACTGTCTCGAAAGCTCTTGTCTTGAAACTCATCATCGTCAACAGTCTCCGTCTCTTCTGACCTCTATGCCTGCTCGTCAACAATTTATTCCTCTTTCTACTCCCACCATCATCTGCAACATCAGGAAAAGGCCATCTAGCTTTGGCTGTCTTTAGATGCTTTAGCTGCTCTAGGACAGCTAAAGCATCTAAAGACAGCCAGAGCTAGGTGGCCTTTTCCTGATGAAGCATCATAAAAATCCCCTTGGTGTTCCATGTTCCATTTGTCACCTTACATCTCATGATCGTGATCACTGCTTCACAAAAGGGGGTGGAATGGATGGAAAATGGGAGCAGCTCCCTTGTATGCCCCTTGTTCGTAAACCACCATAATTATTTTATTGCTCTTTATTCTCTTGACTTTCAAGTTTATGTTGTATTTTGTGTCCAGTTACTTCTTGCAGGGGTGTTTCATCACCCTTTCTGTTTATTCCTTTTATTTTACTGTTGTTGCTCTCCTTACAGTTACTTTCTTCAGGGGGTGTATCATTCCCTTGTTTGTTATATTTTATACTTTTTGTTTTTTCTTGTTGCACACCTTGTTGAGGGGGTGTGTTGACATTTCATGTTGTGTAGCCAACTCGGTGCATGCCACCCGCTATTTGTACATGTAGATACATTGGTGGCTTCTTTGCTGCCCTTGTTTTTCCTTCCTTTTTATGATTCTTCACTCTGTACCACCACGAATATACGCTCGTTTTCCCTCTGTCCTCTCATCCCCACCCTGTTTTTGAACACCCACAGCTCCACAAACAATTTGTGGGGGGAATGCAGACCTAGAGCATTGCAACTAATTGTGCAGGAATATATATTATTGTGGCAGCCATTGGTCTGCATTTTGGGCATGAAAACAAAAAAAGATCTGCAACATACAAGTTGGCTGAGTTTTTTTAACCCAAAAAAATGCAAACCTGGATCTCCGCAAATGGTGTGGCAGTAAGGAATATGATCCTCCACCTCTCTGCCATTAAATCAATTATTATCCTGAAAGAATGCGGAACTGCAGCTCCACAAATGGTGGGGAAGCAGGGAATAGTATCCTTCATACATCTTCCTATGAATGAAATTTATTATTCTGAAAAAATGCGGACCCGTAGTTCTGCAAATGGTGCGGCAATAGAGAATAGGATCCTCCACACATCTTCCTGTGAATGAAATTTGTCATCCCAAAAAAATGTGGACCTGCAGATCCACAAATGGTGCAGCAATAGAAAATAGGATTCTCCACACATCTTCCTATGAATGAAATTTGTTATCCCAAAAAAAATAGTGGGGCAGCAGGGAATAGGATTTTCCACACATCTTCCTATGAATGAAATTTATTATCCAAAAAAATGTGGACCCACAGTTCTGCAAATGGTGTGGCAATTAGGAATAGTGTCTTCCACACATCTGTCTATAAATGAAATTTGTTATCCTGAAAATGTGTGAACCCGCACCTCCGCAAATGGTGTGGCAATAGGGCATATTATCCTCCACACATCTTTCTATGAATGAAATTTGTTATCCTGAAAAAATGTGGACCCACAGCTCAGCAAATGGTGGGGCAGCAGGAAATAGGATCCTCCATACAACTAATGCAATTTGTTGTCTTGAACACATGCAGACCCATAGCTCCACAAAATGTGGCAATAGGGAATAGTATCTTCCTCCTATCTGTCTATGAATGACACTTGTTATCCTGAAAAAATGCGGACCCACAGCTCCGCAAATAGTGGGGCAGCAACAATTGGATCTTCAACACATTTGTCTGTAAATCAATTTTGTTTTCCGGGAGAAATGCAAACCCACAGCTCCACAATTAGCTTGCTAGGATCTTCTTCCACCAAAACTGTTATTGGCACAACATGTGGACCTGCAGCTCTGCACATGGTGTGGCAACAGGATCTACCAATGTTATCTTAAAACACTGTGTTAATATTGCTTCTACAGTGATTAAATTTGAATACCCACATTATTGCATGAAATATGAATGAGGGTATGAGGAGGTAGGCCCCGAATCAATGATTATATTGCATCTTCACCAATACTCTTTACCTAGAGTCAAGAGGTGTGCAAAAAAAAAATCCAATATATGAGGTACTTTTATTTGAATAAGGCTGGTTGAACCCCCTCCTTACTAAAAAAGGAAATAAATAAAGTGATAAAACCCAGGCCAAGTCATCTAATCTTCAAAAACATAACAACATCATTACTTTGGCAGTTAAATGAGTCTCTGGTGTGAATATATTCAATTGACAAGAGTATAGGAGGAGGAACAAAAGATTGTCAAACGTTGCACATGACCAAATTTGAAATCCGATTTGAATTTTTAGCTGGAAAAATCGGACTTTGTGACTCCAAGCACACCCTGAGTTGCCAAACCTGTGAAAAAATCCCCAAAATAGTTAATATTTACTCCAAAATACCAAAATTTTCATGCCAGACAAGATTAATTGCAAAATTAAACTCATAAAAAGAAATTTGAATAAGCTGTCTTGAGGCCCCCCCCCCCTACCCCATATGTTGGCAATTGCCGGTGCACACCTCTTGCCTAGAGTATATCAGGGCATATTTAGTATAATTTAGATACAATAGGACTCCCTCATATTGACTCAAAGAGGCCAGATTTCCCACAGACAGGCTAGTTAAAAGATAATTAAGGAAGGGGGAGGGATTCCCAAAATATATGAAATTGCCCTCCTGTGAAGGGTACTTTCTGGTCAGGAATATTATGAGCCAGTAGTTACCTTGGAATAAGTAAGGATAGTGCCCTGCCAAAAATTTGGAAGATAGAGGAAGTATGTCCCTACAAAGGTTAGAAACAGTGTTTGAAGGGAGGTACATTCAAAGACTAAAATATAGTCAATGTATTGTAATGTATCTCTATTCCCTATTTTTGCTCTTGGATTTTATTACTCATGCTATAGCCATCTGATCACCTCCATTTTTTTTGCATTATCTGTTGGCTACTCTTATCTATCTTCCTGTGCCTTCACAATATTTTTAGCTAATAAATCACCTTCACAAGAGGGCAATTTCGTGTTTTATAGGTATCTCTACCCATTCCTCCATTATCATTTAGCCAACCTGTCTGTGGGCAGTCTGGTCTCTTTAAGTCTATATAAAGGGGTCTTCTAGTATCTATATTTGCCCTTATATTCTCTAGATATAGAGTCTGGGTGAAGATATGATGTGATCATTGATACTGGCTCTCCTTCTTCATCCCCCCTTCATATTTCATCTCCTGATGAGGGTGCTCACATTTTAACATGGTAGAATCAATAAAGGTGGATGTTAGAGGAATTCTTCCAGCTAACATCTGCAGATATTGTCCTGGTATCTCCACAGGAAAATAAATACTTAGGAGGGGTTTTAGGCTAGGGGACCACTCATACCCCCAAAATACCCTAGGTAGCTACCCATAAATCTTCAATATAGTTATTATATCTATTGTAGATAGAATTTTTAGATAGAGGTCATCCTGGGACAAGTGAGTGAAGGTAGGAAGTTGGTACATATTACACCTCTGGATACATTATGCATATGTTCTACTAATGCCCCAGGCCCATTCTTTGAACCATATAGTCACACATAAGAATGATAAATAAATAGACTACTCATTGGATCAAAGGATGTCCCCATAGTGCACATATTCGCATTTGGGACAGGGCAGTGATTGGAGCATGTCCATTACTGCCAGCTGTGTGTTTTTGTCCCAATATAGATGTAATAGGGGCAGGAGGAAGCTTGTCTCTGGGGAGTGAATGCAATGAAAGGTGCTTGATGGAGTGTATCCCAAATTCCCAATGTTGAAGGTATAATAAATAATAATCATCCCAGATAGTGCCTCATACTGTGGAGTAGAGATGCCTAGTGTGAGGTATACCTTGGATAGAAAAGGTAACTCCATGTGGTAAAGGTTTGCGGGTCTGCATGTTTTCAGGATAGCAAAATTCCTTTATCAGAAGAGGATCCTGTTTGCCATTGCCACACTATTTGTGGAGCTGTGGGTCCATATTTTGCTGGGATAAGGGATTGATTTATTGGCAAGGGGTGGAAGATCATATTCCTTACTGCCACACACCATTGGCAGTGCTCCGAGTGCGCATTTTTTCAGGATAGCAACAAAATTCATTTATAGGAAAATACATTGAGGAAACTATTTCCTATTGCCACACCATTTGTGGAGTTGCAGGTCCACATTTTTTTGGGATAATAAATTTCATTCATAGAAAGACATGTGAAGGATCCTGTTCCCTGCTGCCCCACCATTTTCAGAGCTGCTGGGCCACATTTTTTTGGGATAACAAATTTCATTCACAGGAAGATGTGTGGAGGATCCTATTCCATGCTGCCCCACCATTTGCAGAACTGCAGGTCCACATTTTTTCAGGATAACAAATCTCATTTACAGAAAGATATGTGCATCAGGAAAATGACCTTTGGTTCTAAAGCAACCTAGGTAATTTCAACTTTCCCAAAGCAACTTTGACACTCTAGGTTGCTTTAGGTGTCTTTGGAAATAATCAAATTGCCCAAGTCTCTCTGGTGGTCTCTTGGGTAGCCTTGGGTATCTTTGGAAAAATAAGACTTCCCTAGGCCTCTCTGGAGTCTTTGGAAGAATCCTGTGGTGCTTCAAGGTGTAGTAGTTACAATTTTTATAGTATATAACCTAAATACATATTGTTGACTACAGAAAAAGAAAAAAATTGAATGGGGCGGCATGTGATATGAACACCGCCCCTTCGTCGAGGCCATAGAAGAAAACCCCCTTACAAATGAGAGGGGGTCTTGTTGATGAGAGCTCTGAGGAACGATGATGAGCAAGTCGTCGTCACCTCTTGCCCCTCCACCCTCCTCGTGTCCCTCCCAATCATCCTGAGTTGCATCGAAACAGGTAAAAATGACCACCTCCAGCTCACATTTGGATGTGAGGGAGGTGGTAGTTAGTGTTTAAAGGTCCGGTCCAGTCCGGTCTTTCAACCCCCAGGGCAGTAGACCGAGACTGGGACCGGTCCACGTCGGTTCAGAGACCACAAAAGACCGCACAAAACCGATGTAGACCAGTCTTGATCGGTTTTTTGCAGTCTTAGACCAGTCTGGACCAGAAATTTATTGCATGGTTAATATACTACATTTTTTACATTTATTTGTCAGTAGGGATTGTTGACTGACATATTAGCTTCAATATGAGCCCTGTAACATTGAAAACGGTGAAGAATTGAGTAAGATATGATTTATTTCCATCACATCTACTCTTTTTGTCCGATATTTTATAGTTTTGACCATAACATTGTCAGATTTCAACCAATTTTGATGGGTATAGGCTCAAATTGAAGGTGCCTATTGGGGGTATAAGTTTACTAGTTCAAACCGGTCTTAACCACAAAGACCGGTCTATCAAAACCGGTCTCTTTGCGGTCTTTTCCGGTCTTGGTCTTGTCCGGTCCTGGTCTTTTCCAGTCTTGGTCCGGTCCAGTCTCGGTCTTTTTCCAGTCTTGAGACTGGACCTTCAAACACTAGTGGTAGTGGTGGCAGATGGTCGAAACGATAAAAAAAACCACCTCCAGCTTGCATTTGAACACAAGGGAGGTGGTGTGGTGGCAGGCAGTTGAAATAGTTGAAAAAACCACCTCCAGCTTGCATTTGAACACAAGGGAGGTGGTAGTGGTGGCAGGCAGTTGAAACAGTCAAAAGAACCACCTCCAGCTCATGTTTGAATGCAAGGGAGGTGGTGGTGGTGGGAGATGGGTCAAAAGAATAAAAAAAACCACCTCTGGCTCGTGTTTGGATGTGAGGGTGGTGGTGGTGGTGGGAGTTGCGTCGAAATGATGAAAATGACCACCTCCAGCTCGCGTTTGGATGTGAGGGAGGTGGTGATGGTGGGAGTCGCATCAAAACAATGAAAATGACCACCTCCAGCTTGCATTTGGATGCGAGGAAGGTGGTGATGGTGGAAGTCGCATCGAAATGATGAAAATGACCACCTCCAGCTTGAGTTTGGATGCGAGGGAGGTGGTGGTG
>Ga0307513_10010565_pt1 | contig 11556 bp, 10 predicted proteins | sample 15_EM_MG_FD_202174 | JGI IMG/M metagenome (GOLD analysis project Ga0307513, IMG submission 202174) | Populus trichocarpa ectomycorrhiza microbial communities from riparian zone in the Pacific Northwest, United States - 15_EM | ecosystem: Host-associated > Plants > Roots > Unclassified | place... | reverse complement strand
TCCTCGGGCACCGGCACCCCCGCGTCGTCGCCGCGGTCGCCGAGCAGCTCGGCCGGCATCCGATGGGGACGCGGGTCTTCCTGGAGCCGGTGAGCGTGCGGGCCGCGGAGGCGCTGGCCGGCGTGGCGCCGCCCGGGCTCGACCAGGTGCACTTCGTCAACTCCGGCGCCGAGGCGACCGAGGCCGCGCTGAAGCTGGCCCGCGCGCACGGGCGTACCCACCTCATCTCGGCGCAATGGGGCTTCCACGGCAAGACCCTCGGCGCGCTCACGGTCACCGCGAACTCCCTGTACCAGCGGGCCTTCCAGCCACTGCTGCCCGAGGTGACCCACGTGCCGTACGGCGACGCGGCCGCCATGCGCGACGCGCTGGCCGGCACCGGTGGCCGGGGCTGCGTGGTGCTCGAACCGGTGCAGGGCGAGGCGGGCGTCGTCCTGCCGCCGCCCGGCTACCTGCCCGAGGTCGCCCGCCTCTGCGCCGAGTACGGCGCGCTGCTCGTCCTCGACGAGGTGCAGACCGGCATGGCGCGTACCGGCCGGTGGTGGGCGTGCGAGGAGGAGTGCGTCGTCCCCGACGTGCTGCTGGTCGGCAAGGGGCTCAGCGGCGGCGTCGTACCCGTCGCGGCGATGGTGACCACCCCGGAGATCTACGCCCCGTTCGGCCGCGACCCGTACCTGCACAGCTCGACCTTCGCCGGCTCACCGCTGGCCAGCGCCGCGGCCCTGGCGGCCATCCGGACCATCCTCGACGAGGACATCGTGGCCCGGGCGGCGGACCTGGGTACCCGCCTGCTGGCCGGCGTCGAGCGGGCCGCGGCGGCCCTGCCCGGCACCGTGGTCCGCGGCCGGGGCCTGCTGATCGGCATCGAGCTGCCCGAGCAGGTGCAGGTCGGCGCGCTCGCGCTGGAGCTGCTCGACCGGGGCGTGATCGTCAACCACTCGCTCAACTCGACAAAGGTCGTGCGGCTCACCCCGCCGGCCATCCTCAGCGACGCGGAGCTCGGCCGCTTTCTCGACCTCTTCCACGAGGCGATCACGGCCACGGCGAAGTGGCCCGGCTAGCCCGCCTCCCGCCGACGACAGGAGAAGCCCAGATGAGAACCGTCACCATGCACATGGTCGCGCCGCACATCGCGCCCGCGTCCGCCTTCGAGCGGATCAGCGACTTCGCGGCGTACCCGGATCTGACCGACGCGGTCGAGAAGGTCGTCGTGCACCCACCGGCGCCGGACGGCTCGGTCGTCTCGGAGTGGCTCGTGCACTTCCGCAAGGGCCTGCTGCACTGGACCGAGCGGGACGTCATCGACCACGCCGGGCGCACGATCTCGTTCACCCAGACGATCGGCGACTTCGACGTCTTCGAGGGGCGCTGGGCGGTCACGCCGGAGGGTGCGGGCAGCCGGGTGCTGTTCGAGGCCTCGTTCGACCTGGGCATGCCGACGCTCGCCGAGCTGCTCGACCCGGTCGCCGACGCGACGCTGCGCGACAACATCCTGCGGATCACGGACGCGTTGCTCGGCGGCGTCGAGAAGGTCGAGGACGGGGCCGGGCGGTGACCGCCGCCCGGCTGGTCGATCCCGACGCCGACCTCATCGAGTCGGGGCCCTCGGCGACGTCGTCGAGGACGCTGTACCGGCGGTTGGCGGCCGGCGTCACGGTGGTCACCTCCGGCACGGCCGATCAGCCGGCCGGGCTCACGGCCAGCGCGGTGACGTCGCTGTCGCTCGCGCCGTCGCTGCTGCTGGCCTGCGTGGGGACCGGCTCGCGCACGCTGGCCGCGATCGAACGGCAGCGCACCTTCGCGGTCAACCTGCTGCGGGACACGCAGCGCGGCACGGCGGAGCGCTTCGCCGGCCGGAGCACGAACCCGTCCGGCAAGTTCGACACCGGCGACTGGTGGCCGGTGCTCGGCGTGCCGGTGCTGCGCGACGTGCTCGCCTGGGCGGTCTGCTTCGCGGTCGACACCCACGCGTACGGCGACCACGTGCTCGTGGTGGGGCGGGTCGCGGCGAGCCGGGTGTACGCGGGCGCGCCGCTGCTCTGGCACGACGGCCGCTTCCGCACGCTGGCGGCGGCTGAGGAACCGAACGGCTGACCGATGAAACAGGGAGAGATACCCGAAGTGGCCCAACGGGAGCCGGGTCCGCCCGGCTGGGTTAACGCCCACGCAGGTTCGAATCCTGCTCTCTCCGCGGATCTGACAGTGACCTTTGTGGACGGTGGAGGCCCATGAGTGTGCTGACGGAAAAGGATCAGTGGATGGTCGTGACGAACCCGGCAGCGGGTGGCGCCTCCCCCGGGCTGGCCGACGAGGTGGCCGAGCTGTGCCGCGAGTGGGCGCCGGACACGCGCCCACTGTGGACGGAGGCGCCCCGGCACGCGGTGCGGCTCGTCGCCGAGGCGGTACGGGAGCGGGAGACCGCGGTGGTCGTCGTGGTCGGCGGGGACGGCACCGCGCGCGAGGTGGCGGAGGGGCTCGCGGCCGCCGGCACCGGTACCGCCCTGCTGACGGTGCCCGCCGGTACCGGAAACTCGTTCCACCGCGCGATCTGGGGCGACAGCCCGTGGCGGTACGGGCTGGACGAGTTCGCCGCCGGGCGGTCACGGGTGCGGCGGCTGGACCTGATGCGCGTCGCCGGCAGCGACACGGTCGTGCTGCTCGGCGCCGCCACCGGGTTCATCGCGGCGGTCACCGAGTCGGCGCGCGCCTTCGGCGACGTGACCGGCCGGGACCGGTACCTGCGGGCCATGGCCCAGCTGGTCGAGCAGCCGCCGATCTACGACGGCCGGGTCCTCGTCGACGGCGCCGTGGTCCACGATGGACCGACGCTGACCGTCGCGGTGGGTGGTGCCCGCCACCGGGTCGGCATGTTCGAGATCCTGCCCGAGTCGGTTCTCGACGACGGCCTGCTCGACATCTGCGTCATCGACGGGCGGCTGACGCCGGCACAGCGCCAGGAGCTCATCCCGCGCGTGGTGGCCGGGCAGCACCACGGCACGCCCGGCGTGCACCACGCGCGCGGTACCCGGGTGACCGTGGAGCGCTCCGACGGGTCGCCGCTCGCCTTCGAGCACGACGGGGAGGTCTGGCCGCGCCGCACCGACGCCATCACCCTCGAGGCCCTGCCCGGCGTGCTGCCCGTACTGGCGCCACCGCACCCCGTCGCCGGCTGAGAAGAGCCCCTGGGAGGACTGAGATGACAGACGTGGAGAACAAGCCGGCCGGCCAGGCCAACGCCCGGCTGGCGGCGGGCCGGCCGAGCCGGACCGCGGAGATAACCGCGCAGATGCGGGCCGCCGACGCGAGGCTGAGGCGGTCCCGCCGGCTCGTCGACGACGGGTACGCCCGGCTGTTCGTGACGAACCGGTGGTACCGGCTGCTCCGCCTGACCCCGGGGGTCTCCCTGCTCGGCCTGCGCGTCTTCGACCGGACGCACGGCGGTTTCCTGGCCGAGATCCTGCTGCGCACCCGGCACTTCGACGACGAGCTGGCCGGCGCGTACCAGCGCGGCGTGCGCCAGGCGGTGCTGCTCGGCGCCGGGTACGACTCCTCGGCGCTACGCCATCCGGCCTTCGCCGACATGGTCTTCTACGAGGTGGACCACCCGGCCACCCAGCGGGCCAAGACCGAGCGGCTGGCCCGGCACGGGCTCGACCCGCACAACGTGCGGTACACGCCGGTCGACCTGGAGCGGGGTGACCGGCTCTCGGCCGCGCTGCCGAAGGCCGGGTTCGACATCCGTGAGCCGTGCCTGATCGGGTGGCACGGCGTCTCGTTCTTCCTGCGGCCGCCGGCGTTCCACGCGGCGCTCGCGGAGATGGCGCGGATCTGCGCGCCGGGCAGCCGGCTCGTCTTCGACTACATGGACAAGTCCGTTGTGGACGGTACGACGGAGTACGAGGGTGCCCGCCGGGGCGCGGCGAACGTGGCGGCCGCCGGCGAGCCTTACAAGAACGGGCTGGACGCGGCGGGCGCTGCCGAGGCGGCCGCGGGGGCGGGCTTCGTGTTCGTGGCGCACATCCGCGTGCGGGACCTGGTCCGGCGGTACGGCGGGCCGCGCCCGTACTGCCGGGACGACGACTTCATGGGACTGGTGACGGTCGAGCGGGCCGTGTCCGGGGAAGAGGCGTGATGATGCGGGCAGCGGTGCTCGAGAGCCTTGGTCGGGACCACCTGGCGGTGCGCGACGACGTGCGCACCCTACCGGTGGCGGGTGGGCAGGTGCGGGTACGCCTGCGGGCGGCCGGCGTCTGCGGCTCCGACCTGTCGGTGATGGCGGGCCACATCGAGCAGCCGCTGCCGGTGGTGCTCGGGCACGAGGGCGCGGGCGAGGTCGTCGAGGTCGGCCCTGGCGTGAGCGGTGTGTCCGAAGGGGACCACGTCGTGCTCGCCTGGGTCGCGCCGTGCGGCTGGTGCGCCGCCTGCGAGCGCGGCCAGCCGTACCTCTGCCTCACCTACGTGAAGGAGGCCCGGCGGGCGCCCGCGTTCCGCCGTGCCGAGCGGCCGCTGTACGGCATGCTCGGCTGCGGTACCTGGGCCGACGAGGTCGTGGTGCCCGCCGCGGCCGTGGTGCCGGTCGCCCGTGACGTGCCCTTCGAGGTCGCCGCGCTGGTGGGCTGCGCGGTGACGACCGGCGTGGGCGCGGTGCTCAACACGGCGGCGGTACCCGCCGGCGCGACGGCCGTGGTGATCGGCTGCGGCGGCGTCGGGCTGAACGTGGTGCAGGCGCTGCGGTTGGCCGGTGCCGGGGCGGTGCTCGCCGTGGACCCGGTCGCGGGCAAGCGGGACCTGGCGCTCGGGTACGGCGCGACCCGGGCCACCGACCCGGACGGGCTGGCCGAGAGCGCCGCCGAGATGGGGCTGCGCAAGGGGTTCGACTTCACCTTCGACGTCGTCGGGCAGCCGGCGACGATCAAGGCGGCGTGGCAGGTCACCCGGCGCGGCGGCAGCGTCATCCTGGTCGGTGCCGGGCCGACCGACCAGCCGGTACCGCTCACCCCGAGCCAGCTGCTCTTCGACGGCCGGCGGATCGTCCCCGCCCTGTACGGCTCGGCGGACATCCACCGCGACTTCCCGCGCTTCCTGGATCACTGGCGCGACGGCGAGCTGGATATCACGGGCATGATCAGCCGCCGGTTGCCGCTCGACGAGGTTGGCACCGCGGTCGACGACCTCGAAGCGGGTACGGCCGCCCGACAGGTGATCATCTTCGATGCTTGACCGCTAACATACCGATGGTATGTTGAGACATACCGTGGGTATGTTCACTGCGGCCAACCCGTCTCCCATCGATCGACAAGGATCCGTTATGAGCGTGAGACAAGGCTCAGCCAGCGGCGTCACCGTGAATCCGAAGGCGGTCCTGCTGCTCACCGCGGGCGCCACGTTCATGGCTTTCCTGGACGTCACCGTTGTCAACATCGCGTTCCCGGCGCTGCGCGAGAGCTTTCCGGACACGCCGATCACCGACCTGACGTGGATCGTCAGCGGGTTCGGCGTCGCCTTCGCCGCCCTGCTCACCCCGGCCGGGCGACTCGCCGACGTGATCGGCCGCCGGCGGGTCTTCGTGGCCAGCCTGGCGCTCTTCACCGCCTCCTCGGCGCTCTGCGCCGTCGCCACCGGATACGAGATGCTGCTCATCGCGCGGATCATCCAGGGCATCGCGGCGGCCGGCATGATCCCCGCCGCGCTCGGGCTGGTGCTGGCCTCGACGCCGGCCGAGCACCGTGCCGCGGCCGTGGGCGTCTGGGGAGCGGCGGGCTCGATGGCCGCCGCGGCCGGGCCCAGCCTCGGCGGCGTGCTGATCGAGCTGACCAGCTGGCGCGCCGTGTTCATCATCAACATCCCGATCGGCCTGCTGCTGATCCTCGGCGCGCTGCGGCAGATCCCGTCGCAGGCCCCGACCGGCGAGCGGCGCCCCGACCCGCTCGGCACCATCGCGGTCATGCTCGGCGTCGGCGCCCTGGTGCTGGGGCTGACCAAGGGCGGCGACTGGGGCTGGACCGACCCGCGCACGCTCGTCCCGATCATCGGCGGCGTGGTGGCCATCGCGGCGGCGGTGCTCCGCTCCCGCCGGCACCCCGCTCCCGCCATCGAGACCGGCCTCTGGCGCAACCGCACGTTCGCCGTGGCCAACCTGACCTCCCTGTTCGCCGGCGCCGCGCTGTACTCGTGGCTCCTCGCCGGCCCGCTCTACCTGACCACCCACTGGGGTTACTCCGAGCTGGAGGCCGGGCTCGCAGTCACCCCCGGCGCGCTGACCTCGGCCGTCGCCGCGATCGCCGTCGGCAAGCGGGGCAAGCCGAAGCAGCAGCTCACCGCGATCGTCGGCGGCATGGTCGTCTTCGCCGCGGTGGCCGTCTGGATGTGGCTCGGGCTGGGCACGAGCCCACAGTTCCTGGCGATCTGGCTGCCGGCCGGCCTGATCAGCGGTGCCGCCGTCGGCGCGACGCTGACCGGGCTCTCCACGGCCGCGGCGCTGTCGGTGCCACCCGCGCGGTTCGCCGCCGGCACCGCGCTCAACACGACGGCCCGCCAGGTCGGCGGCTCGCTCGGCGTGGCCGCGATGGCGGCGATCGCCACGGCGTACACCGGCACGATGGCGCTGCGCGGCACGTTCTTCTTCGCCGCGGTGGCCGCGGTCGTGGCCGCCGTCGTGGGCATCGCCCTGCTGCCCCGCACCCGCGAGGCGCCGCCGGCCGCCGCCCAGCCCGAGCCCCGCGTGGCCCGGCCGCAGCAGGTGGGAGGGTGAGCGATGACCGCCGCCGTTGACGCGCGATACCGCGCCGAGGCCACCGACCCGCACACGATCGGCGTCGCCGAGGCCGCCGACATGCTGGAAAGCGCGCCGTGGCGCCGGTTCGCGATCCTCGGCGACAGCCTCGCCGAGGGGGTCGGCGCGCCGACCCCGGGCTACCGGGACATCTCCTGGGCGGACCGGGTCGTGGCCGCGCTCCACCTGGCGCGGCCGGACCTCACCCACCTCAATACCGGGCGTCGCGCGGCGCGGACGATCGAGGTGCTGGACCGTCAGCTCCCACACGCGCTGGAGTTCCGGCCGGAGCTGGCCGCGGTCGTCTGCGGTGCCAACGACATGATCGCCGAGGACTTCTCCGGACGGGTCCTGCACGGTCAGCTCAGCCGCCTCGTCGGCACGCTGCGCGAGGCCGGCTCGGACGTCTTCACCTACACGCTGCAGGACATCGCCACCGCGTTCCCGTCGACGCCGCCGGCCCTGCGCGACGGCATCGACCTGCTCAACAACATCGTGCGGGACGCGGCCGTAGTCGAGATGTGGGGCCATCCGGCACAGGACCAGCCCGACACGTACAGCCCGGACCTGATGCACGCGTCACGCCGTGGGCACGCGATCGTGGCCGCCGCCACGGTCCGCGTGCTCCACGACATGATCGCCGCCCGGGAGCGTCACGGGTTGCCCTGACCCGCGACGTACTCCGCGACGAGGAGGGCAAGGCTCAGATGCGGCCGCGCGGCCAACCGCGCGGCCGCCTGGCGTAGCGACAGGGCCACGTGGCCGCACTGGTCGGCCAGCCGCTCGGCGGTACGCCGGTCGGCCTCGGCCGGCACACCGGCGATCTCGGCGATCATCTGGAGCGACTCGCGCGGCTCGAACGGCGGCACCACCACGCGGTGCACGCGGTGGTGCGCCATCAGGGCCAGCAGTGGGCAGCGGCTGGTGACCAGCAGCACGCTCGGCCCGTTGCCGGGGATCAGCGGCCGCACCTGCTCGGCGCTGACCGCGTCGTCGAGCAGGATCAGCATCCGCTTGTGCCGCACCAGACTGCGGTAGAGGGCGGCCCGCTCATCGTCGGTCTCCGGCATCGCGGTGGACTCCACGCCGAGGCTCCACAGTAGAAACCCGAGCGCCTTGCCGGGGGAGACCGGCGGCTTGTCCCGCTCGCTGCCGCGCAGCTGGAGGTAGAGCTGGCCGTCCGGAAACCGGTCCCGCGCCTTGTGCGCCCAGTGCACCGCCAGCGCCGTCTTGCCGATGCCGACCCCGCCCTCGACGACGCCGACCCCGACCGCGGCGGTGGCCGGCGTGCCGCCGGAGTCCCGCCGCACCAACGCGTCGAGCTGGGCGAGCTCCTTGTCCCGGCCGATGAACGCGGGCACGTCGGCCGGCAGCTGCGCCGGTGTGGAGAGCAGCACGTGCCGGCCCGGCGCCTGGGTGGCCGTCAGCGAGGGGTCGCTGCGCAGGATCCGCAGGTGCAGATCGTGGCTCTCCGGGCTGGGATCCACGCCGATCGCGTCGCTGAGGTCACGGCGCAGGTCCCGGAACGCGGTCAGCGCGTCGGCCTGCCGGCCGCTGCGGTACAGCGCGAGGATCCGGCTGCGCGCCGCCACCTCGTTGAGCGGCTGGGCCTGGGCCAGCGCGTCGAGCTCGTCGAGCAGCTCGGCGTGGCGGCCGAGACGCAGCTCCGCCTCGTGGCACTCGATCAACGCGTTGACCCGCTCGGTCTCCAGGCCCTTGCGGATGGCCTGAAGCCACGCGCTCTTCCCGTCGCCGAACGGCGTGCCACGCCAGAGCGCGAGCGCCGCGCGAAACATCGCCGTCGCCGTCTCGTCGTCGTCGCCGGCCGCGCGCGCCGCGGCCGCCAGGCGCCGGAACCGGTGCATGTCAACGAGATCCGGATCGGCCTCGATGACATACCCACCGGACCTGCGCGCCAGTATCGACGCCCCGCCCGGCGCGTCGACATCGGCCAGTGCCTGGCGTAGCCGGGACACGTAGCCGTAAAGAATGCTTCGCGCGGCGGCCGGCGGGCTGGCTCCCCAGACCCGCTCGACGAGACGGTCGACCGCCACCGCCTGGTTGACCGAGACCAGCAGCACCGCCAGGACCGCCCGCTGCCGGGCGTGTCCGGTCTCCACCTCGATGCCACCGCGTAACACATCAATCGATCCGAGCACCCGAAAGTCCACGCGACACCCCCGTGTCGTCATTCATCGCTGGGTCAAGGCTGCCGTTGCCGGTTGTATTGCGCCACCCTTCTGAACAGAATACGATAGCTACCGGCTATTGAAGTTGTCACTTCACTTTTATTAAGTACTGGGGGCAACGGCGTGGGCAAGATTATCTATACGGCCGAGGCGCAGGTGACCGGCGGCCGGGCCAACGGTCGGGGCCGCACCGCCGGCGGCGAGCTTGACATCGAGCTGAGGTTTCCCAAGGAGCTCGGTGGCGCGGGCGACGGGCTCAACCCGGAGCAGCTCTTCGCGGTCGGCTACGCCGCCTGTTTCGAGAGCACCATGGCTCTCGTGGCGCCACGGCTGCAACTGTCCGCTGAGGACGCTTCGATCGACTCGAAGGTCATGCTGATCACGCGGGAGGACGCCGGCTACCAGCTCGGCGTGAAGCTGGAGATCACGCTGCCGTCGGTGGCCGATCCGGGCCAGGCGGCCGCGCTGGTGCGCACGGCACACCAGATCTGTCCGTATTCGAACGCGACACGCGGCAACATCGACGTCGAGTTCGTCGTCAACGGCACGCCGCTGGAGGGCTGATCTAGCCTCAGGTGACCGCCCGGTCCTTCGGCTGCTGCGGGTGGAAGAGGCTCCGCAGCTTACGGATCGCCTGCCGATCCCCGGAGGCCGTGGCGGTGCCGTCGCGCACCGCGTCGGCCAGCTTCATCCGGCCCGCCGCCAGCTCGACGAAGACCGCCGGGCTCGTCTCGATGGTCACGTCGGGGCGCTGCGCCGGACCGTGCACCGAGTCGATCGCGCCGTGGTCGACTCGCGCGTGAAACACCTCGTCGCCGACCCGAAACTCGTACACCAAGCGGAGGTCCCGCGCGGCGTCCGGGTTGAAGAGCGCCTGCATGCCCAGGACCGCCCAGCCCGGCTGGAAGTCCTCGTCGGCGCGGCGCTCCGCCATGGCCCACCGCAGCCCCCAGGACGCCAGCGCCATCACCGCCGGGCGCAGCTCCTCACCCGCCTCGGTGAGCGCGTAGCCGGCCACCCGCGCGGGCGGCGGCAGGATCACCGGCACGATGAGGCCCTCGTCCTGGAGAAACTTCAACCGCCCGGCCAGCAGGCCGGTGCCGATGCCGGGCAGCCCGGCGAGCAGGTCGGAGAAGCGCTTGGGCCCGGTCAGCAGGTCGCGGACGATCAGGAGTGTCCAACGCTCTCCGACGACATCCAAGGTACGCGCGGTGGCGCAGTACTGGTTGTACGTTCGGCGGCTCACCTCATAACTCTAGTGCATGACCTTATGGTTTCTGAACTATCGGATCGTTTCCGGATCGCCGGCGAGGGTTCCGCGGGTCCCGCCCGTATCAGTAGTGGTGCGGGGGAGGCCCGCCCCACCGTCGGCGTCTGGAGAGGTTCCATGTCTGGTCGCACAATCGCGAGGTTTCGAGGTAGGACGGTCGCGCGCCTGCTCGCCGTCGCACTCGTCGTCAGTTCGATGAACTATCTGGCCACCAGGGCCGACGCCGGAGTCAGGTCGTCGACCTCCTCGGTGACCGGCTCGGACGGCACCGTCTACACCGGCACCAACAACCTGACCGCCGCCGCCTCCGGCCCCGGCCGCGAGTGGCTGCTCGCCTGGGCGGGACCGGCGGACAAGAGCACGCCCGACTTCCTGGCCGTCATCGACGCCACGAAGAGCTCGCGCGGCTACGGCAAGGTCGTCAACACCGTGACCGTCGGCCCCAACCTGGGCAACGAGCCGCACCACATGCAGTACGTGTGGCACAAGGGCGACCACATCTACGCCGGTGGCCTGCTCAGCGACACGACCTTCGTCTTCGACAGCCGCCGGTTGCCGGAGCTCCACCTCGTAGGCGTGAACGTGGCCGGCGACACGCCGTGCGGCTCGGCGCCGGACGCCTACTTCACGCTCGAGGACGGCAGCGCGTACTCCAGCTACATGGGCGGGCCGAACGTTCCCGGACCGTGCACGTACTCCAACGGCGAGGTGCGGGTCGGCAACGGCTTCGCCGGCTCGCCCGGCGAGATCGTGCGCATCGGCACCGACGGCAGGACCCTCTCCGAGGTGCCCGCCGCCACTGCCGGCGGGGACGACCCGGCCGACTGCGGCAATGTCCCCGCGCTCCCGCAGCCGAGCTGCGCCAACCCGCACGGCATCGCGCTGCGCGAGGACCTCGACCGGCTCGTCGCCAGCGACTTCGTCGAGCCGCGCAACTTCCTGTCGCCGCAGGCGCCCGCGGAGGAGTCGCTGGCGCGGGACACGGTACGGATCTTCGACATCACCGACCGGAACGAGCCGAAGCTCGCCTCCGTCTCCTACCTGCCGGTCGGGCCGCGGGCGCCGCTGGAGAACGACCCCTTCTGGTACGAGGGTCGCGTCGTCATGGAGACGGCCACCACCAACCTGCCGCAGCACAAGGGTGCCTTCGTCGCCACGATGAACGGCGGAGCGGTGTACTACACGCCGGACATCACCGTCGCCAAGCCCAAGTGGCGCGAGGTGTTCGACGACACCACGGCGTACAAGCGGTTCCACCCGGACGGCTCGGTGCGCGGCGGCGGCGACAACAGCAGCTGGACGTTCGTGAGCCCGGACGACAGGTT
>Ga0307513_10010564_pt1 | contig 11556 bp, 15 predicted proteins | sample 15_EM_MG_FD_202174 | JGI IMG/M metagenome (GOLD analysis project Ga0307513, IMG submission 202174) | Populus trichocarpa ectomycorrhiza microbial communities from riparian zone in the Pacific Northwest, United States - 15_EM | ecosystem: Host-associated > Plants > Roots > Unclassified | place... | reverse complement strand
CCTTCACCGAAGCCAACGTCTATTCTCACCCCTTCCCGCCCCCCAACCTCCATCCTCAGTCCTCCTCAGTCAACTACCTTCTTCCCACCGAACTCTACCTTATCGAGCCCGACACGTGAAGTACCCCTGCATCTGCCACGTTCAGAAGTTGTTAGTCCGCCACGTTCGATCCTCAGTACCCCCCGTTCGATCCTTAGCCCTCCTCGCCAAACCGTCCACAACCCACCAATAATCCAGCAACCCGCCCCACGACATCCTCCTCCCACCTCTATTATTTCCCCTCCTCTCTCTGCACCGTCACCCTCAGTTGTATCTCCACTTCCTCCCGCCCAACTTCCCCTCAGCCCGCCCCATAACTCTCCGCCTGGTGGGCGCGAGTCTGATCTTGAGTATGCCGATGTTCCTTACAATCATATTCCCCAAGATGTGACGCGTCGACCGCATCGGTTCCCTCAAGAGACTCAGTCCCCTCCTCTAGTCGCCGACCGGCCTCACGACTTCGAACCGATTCTTATGCCAATGCCCGAACCCCACCGTGTGTCTGCCTCCGCTTACCAGAGGGATCTCGATCAGAACCGCCCTCGTCCTCTGTCAGATATACCAGAAGCTACCCAATCCCAAGAAGCCTCCCAGGTATCCCGACTTTCACACATTTCCCACCTGTCTTCACGCATCTCTCAGGCTCTCTCTCACCTCCCGCCCCCTTCCGAACATACTACAGAAGGAGACGAGCGTGAATACCAGAGCGGCTTGGATAGCTCACAATACGACGACGAGCTGGACGCCTTCACAACGCCACCCGGTCTGGCCAAAGGATCCGTCATTAATGATGATGACTTCGTCAGCGACCCATTAATGACTCCGCCTGGGAATACTGCTGCCCGGAACATGACGGGCGTCGGTTCGGGGTTTGGGGAGACCGATAGGAAGGGAGAGTCCGATCCACCACCGCAACATCGATACCTCCCTTTCGGCGCTTTGAATGGTCAAAACTCAGCCACTGGAACGGACCCCAACGGTGATGGCCACCCAGGGCAGGAGGCTGGAAATGCTGCATCCCGACTGGTGGATCAGTCGACTCCCCCTCCCACCCCTGCCTCAAAACACAAGCGGAAGGAATCTTCGAGCAGGCCTTCGGGGATCCCAGTTCGCGGTAACTCTGTTTGGGGAGGCTCGAATGTCGGTACTTCCGAACCGGCCGTTCGACCCCCTCCGCCCTCATCTGTCCATGGGGGAGGGTCTGTGTGGGGAGGATCTGTGAAGGACGAGGAACCGGCGACGATCAGAGCTCGAGACCAGCCCGCGCCCAAATCGAACCGAGGTTCGCTATGGGGGTCCATCTGGGGCGGCAGCGCGAAGGACGAGGGCAGCATTCGTGATGACCTTAGTGTTCGTGAGGACATCCCCGTCGAGCCCGTCCGAAGGGATTCCCGCGAATCGAGAGAGTCAAGGGACAGGTCTGTCAAGGCGGACAGCGTGAAGCCTTCAAGATCCACGAGGGAACCTTCCGCGGTTAGATCCACGGCTTCAAAGGTTCCGTCTGTAAGAGATGACAAGTCCGCTCTCGACTCTACCGTTAGCGAACGGAAGCGGGACTCTCCTCAACCGCTTTCTCGCCAACCGACCGGAAACGGATCGATCCGGGGGGGAAGTACGTTGGGAAGTGTCAAAGGTGAATCCAAACCCCCAGAAGAGCCATCACAGCCTGTACCGCCACAACGGAGCGCCCGCGGTGACAAGTCGGAACTTGATGGCGGTGTGGATAATGCGAGCATCACCGGAAAAACGACAAGGAGCGGGTTAACCGATACGAAATCATCGAGGGAACGTATGGTTCCTCCGGAAGACATAGATGCGCAGAAGTTAACGGGGGAGGCCGAGAACGGTGCCCCACCCACGCCTGCCAAGAGTACTGCAAGTATAAGCGCCAGTGCCAGCCTCTGGAGTGAGAAACAAGGGTTGCTTCCGCTCCCAACACCAGAGGGTAAGCTTTCTTGTGGATAGTCTGATGTCGCGTTGACCCAGGTGCTAATGTAAATGATCTCGTGTAGAGCCTGTAAAACCAGCGGGTCCGATTACGAAGAACATTGAGGGTATGAAAGATGACGAGGCTTTGAAGGCAGTGATGGATGGCTGGGATCAGGGAGTTAGAACTCGTGCTCCCGAGTTGAAGGTCGTCGTGGGGCTTGGTAGAGCCGGAACCCTGCTGAGGAGGAAGGTTACGAAAAGTCTCTTAGAGGAGTAAGTACAACTAAATCCCCCCTTTCCTCCAGCTTCTAGTTGTGCGAATTCTAACTTTATCATCCCTTCATTCGCAGACACAACATATCCCCCTCGAAGTCCAATTTGCGGGATATCATCTTCAAACTTCCAAACATCCCCTCTGCTATTGGCTAGATTTCCTCGATCAATTGATGAGACAATGCGCGTTGCCAGTATCGTCTGCCCAGTGCTGGGTGCATTATGTGCTTACACGGTATATCTTTTAGAGTCTACGGTTCTACAACCGCCCCGTTTAGCTTGCCTTCCCTTTGCTTTTTTCTCTGTCCTTTCCGAATTGATATCTTGATGATATACCCTGGGCTTGTATGTTTCCTCTCACCTGGTCTTTCACATAGCGACACCCCAACTCTCCACTTGATTCAGTAGTTGACAGACCCCCGGTTTTAACGACTCTCCGAGCTGGACCCTACCTCATTTTGTCTCCGCTCCTTCTCCCTTTGTATGATTTCTGTAAGGTAGCTTGAAATAAGAAAGTATCCCTCGTTCCTGTGAATCCCATCCGGTGGGAACCGACCCACACTCAAGCTCCCAATGAGATCTACACATGTGCGAACAGAAGTGGTTCACCTAAGGTTGGTGCATTGGTGGTCCACTACGGGCCGGGGATCGGATAAAATACTTGCAAGGTTTGAGTGAGGAGGGGAAAGGGGGCCTAGTAAGGGTGGCTTGTCGGCCTGACAGATACACTCACCTTAGCCACCGCACCACCCGTGCGCACTACGCCGACGCTCCTGATAACCTAGTCGGCCCGCCCATTGCGCGCTGCAGGACCAGAGCCGCTCGCCGTCTCGTGTAGGCGGAATGGGAAGTTGGTGTGACAGCACACTAGGGGGCGGGAGGTCCACAGCTCAAGGACGGTCAACTGGGCCACCACCGGTGTTCCAGCAACCATCAGAGTGACTGTACCGGCTCAGTCCACTCACTTCAAACTTCCAAGGCAGCTTTCAGAAGAATCAAATGCAGCGTATCAAGAAAGGAATTTCAATGGGACTCAGATGTCGTTACGTCGCCATGAGATGAGAAGGGGCTGTTTCCAGGAGTGGGCGGTCGATTCAAATAGAGAATCCTGTCGTGAGAGGCAAGGGATCAAACCCTTGAGGAATGAAAACCTGGAATTTGTTCAATCACGCCGCGCGCTAGCGGTTTGCATTTCGATTAAACCTCGCCTCCTTCTAGCCTCCTTCTATGCGTTATGTATAGAGCTATTGCTCGAGAAGTTGGAAACGAAGAGGTAAGAGAAGAGCCCACGATCCTTCGATGGTGGAAAAAATCTCCAGTCGATTGTGAGAGCTTTGGCATTTGGACCCGAAGAAGTGACTAACCAACGTAAAAGCGGATAGTCCTCAAGTTACGCTGTGAGCGGCTCCTGCAACCGTTAGGAATTCCGGAACCTCACAGACCGCAAGACAGGGCGAGAGCTGTCTAGTCGCACACCTCTCAGTCAAGTGACGTCACGAATGGTGATTTTCAAGGAGAGGATTGACCAGCTCCACTTTCACTGGTCAGGTAACGCCAGAAGCCACAGCAGGAGCCCCTCTGCATCATGATGTCGAAGGCCATAGAATGTCGAAATTTGAAGCGGACCGAACTGGCGGGTGATGAGACAGAAGGAGAAGGGATCCAACGCCACCTTGACAACCGTAATCCGTATAAGGCTGTTCCTGGTCGGAGACAGAGGACGCCGAAACACCTCCCGCAATTATGCAACCGCGGTATTGAGAAGCTACTGGGGGTGGTGATGGGAGGTGGTCTGAGAGTGGTCCCCTTGACCGCCGATTGTAGTACATGTGCTTCCTGTCAGCGGGGGCCTCCAACCTAGACTAGTCGGCACTTCACTTACGTACCCTATCGTTTCCAAGTGACAGTTGAATGCTGGCCCACCCAATACTCTAACTCAGTCCCTCAATCTGGAATTCAGCCTGGGGAGGTTGGCGCAGTGATGGAAGGCGCACCTAGATATCCGAATTGCTGATTGGGGCGCTCAATAGTATGGCTTTCCGATAAATCACCGCTATAGGCTTCACAGGATTCAGTCCTGTCCGCGCACTCGCGGGACAATGATGGATAGCGTCGTGGTTCCGTGTGTCTAGCGGTACGTTGGACCCCAGATGAGAAAGCTCGAAGGAACCCGACATCTCGATGTTCTGCGGCCTATCACAGCTCATTCCCACGAGATATCGTACTCCGGCTATCGCGGAGGACAGGGGCGTCCCGCCAATCGAACTATCCGAGGCTATCCGAGACTATCCAAGAGGATCGAATCGCCTGAACATCACCCGGATACTTTTCCAAGACCCACATGACCGTGGTCGAACGGAAGATGGAATTTGCAAAGAGGCGTTTGAGCGGCGACGTCGCCGCTTGGTCGAGGCTAGACTTCCAAACGGCGGACAGTGAGGCGAGAAGAGTGATGGGCGTCGGACAGGTCTCGTGGACGAGGGTGATCGGCCGTAACAAACCATTTACATACGTGCTTCGTCGGCTGTCACCTCAAATCCCCATGCCCAAATTTCAGCATACACCCGATGTTCCGCCGAATTGGCCCATGTGGTCCCCAAGGCCGTTCTACCCGCAATGTGGCTGACGGAGAAAGTATGCAAGTCCGAAGCGTGGAACTTGCGCATTTTGTAGTGGTCCCGGTAGCAGCACGCAATGATGGTAACGGCCCTTCGTCCAAGTGATTGTCATTACTGGTACTTACAATGGCATAGCAGAGTATCAGGGGGATATAAACAGAAGGTAGCGAGATTAACAGAAAGCAGGTTGACATGCAAAACATAAAGACAAAGAACACCGACAAAGAGGGTTAACGCTGTGAAAAGCGGACGAAATTTTTAGACATTGCTTGCACTTGTCCCACCTGTGGAGCTTCCGGGTCTGTGACCACGTTCATCGACGGGGGACCGCATTTCATAGAAATCATCCGTCTCCGATCTACAGAGAAGATGAGGTTTACACATGGGGTATTAATGGGAGAAACGTACTGTGAGAGATGTATCTGTGTGGTCAATTCTAGACCTGACTCCTGGGGAGCTAAGCGCGATGAGCGCGATGTAATCCATGACGAGAAGCCGGAGGATTTGGCGGTTCCTCTACGACTGTGGCAACGGTTTGAACGAGGATGCGCGGCGAGTACGGGAAGCGTACCTCTGTGGCGGTGCCTCAAAAACCGCTCGTACGACTCTACAGGCCATTATAGGGCTGAATACAACAGCAGAAAGACCACCATAGATGCCTAGGAATGCTATGGCGCACGCAGGTCAGATAACCGCACTCGAATAACAGACCCCGCCTCACGTACAGTTTATATCATAGAAAACCAGGGCCTGGGAAACCTTGAGGTGAGACCTTCGACAACGAAATGAACTGGTACCCACGACGGTCGCTGTATGAACGATAAGGATCAAGCCAAAATATCCAAGGCCTTGTCGTAGAAGTAAGCAGGCGAAACCATCTCCCGCAGACTTCCTGACCCCAAGGATCGTGAGTACAGCGATAATGAAATCGAACCCCGCCGCTGGTCAATTACACGCATTCAGACTTGGATGGACCACCAACGCAGGCGATCACGTACTGTAAATAGAGAAAGCTCCCAGAAGAACGATATATTCTGCCCGGGAATCAGCGGGAACGCACGCGCCGAGGAGACGATTCCATTTCACGGCTCCAACGCGCAAGCCTTGAGGGAAGAGCTGAGGAACTGAGGTCATAATGCCAGTGATCCACGTACCCACGAAGACAAGGATCCACTGCCCGAGGGATAATAGGGATAACGCTACTATCATCCATCGGTTGTAATCCCAAGCAACGATACTACGCAGAAGTGAGGTGAATGGGACTCCGGTGATAGGGAAAATCCGACATACGCTCGGATCATTAGATTCGCCGAAGCAGCAGTGACCGCGATATTCCCAAACACCTGAGGGTCATTCTATAAGCCGTTTCACGCCACAACACGTCCATTCGTACCACTATTGATGTCTGTAAAGCTGGAGCAGCCATGAGGAACGGAGATCAAGTAACCAGCCTAGGTGGTTCTCCCACCTTGACAGTTGAGTTCCTTATACGGGTACACGAAGATTAAGCTGGAGTGGAATGCCGGGGTCGATCAACGTGACAGGGGGGCGACGATGAACGTCTCTCACTTTGCGATCAAGGAAGCCAGCCCCGAATATCGTGCTAGGAAGTAGGCGACCTTGAGGCATCCGGATGAGATCAAAACAGCGGTAGAATGTCAAAAACGTACAAACGGCCATTTAAATGGATATTCCCTCGTCACGATCTTCCATTCGAACCACAAAGAGACACAATACTCCCAGCTATGGGATATGCCCGCGTTAATCGTTACCGAGCCTAGAACGGATACCGGAGACAGACCCATAGACCCCAAAAAAGCAGAGGAGGATCTCTTTGGAAGTGCGAGCGATTGCGAAGGGGTCAGTAATGGAGGAGGGTTGACCCTGATCCATGCGGTGCTGTTGGCGCACAAGAAGTCGGATGGGAAAGGAACAACCTTCCACAGGGGGTATATATACGTACCCTCCCAACCGTGGGTCTGAACAGTACGTACACTGCTCCCGACGGCCCATCAGTCGCGCTTGAGATCAACGACGCGAGCGCCAAGAGATCTACATCGCTCGGCGCCCACCTTCAATCCCACCCAGCGCAGTATAATATAGGGACTCGGCTCCCCCTATCCTCGCTCGCACGATGAACTTGTTTTTATTTAACCGGTTCCGAAGGCAAGGGTCCACTGGCCCTTGACTTAGCGGGAGCTATGGTTAAAGCGAGCGAGGGCCACCCTCGATCACAGTTCAAATCCATAGCCAACCAGGGCTACATTGTATTTACATTGAGGCCTGGGGCATCGAGCTGGGTGCTAGTGCCAGCGAATGACCGTTGGCTGTGGCTGGGGGAAGATCGCGCCCGCGGGAGCAATTGTGTAGGAGGGGTTATCAAGAAGTTCCGTTTCACACAATGCAAATTTCATACACAACGTCTTCAAATAGGATTGGGAGATGAAATGTCAGAGACACCGCGGGGACAACGGCACCGGAAGCGGGCTTTTGCAGCCGGCGGCATTAACAACCAACGAGCGGTCTCGGAAACGCTGCGGGGCCAGGGCCCGCACGGACGTTGGGGAATGTTTGCGGTCTCCCACGATCGAAGACCTGGGGCGGCGAGTAGGGCGGAATCAGGCTGTCGGTCCACAGATCGATACCATAGGGGGATTGTTTTTCTCTGCGGTTACAACGTAGGGTATACACATCCCAGCTAGGGTCGTCTAAAAACGGTATCCAAAACAGTATCCGCCTTCAGTCGAAACCACGATTCCTGTTCGTCACTTTCCTCCACACCGTCATCGGTATTCTCGGGTGCAACGCCTTGCTTAGTTCGCTTCTTGTACTGGCCCGGCGTCTCCAAGGAGGCCCCATTCTTCCACATTCCAACCTTTGCTCTCCTTTTCCCAGGTGGGAAACACGTCATAAGTGATGATAATGAAGGACAGGCACGGCAACGTACTGCGCTTCTTTCATCAGTGTCAGATATCCCTCTCTCTTATGGAGGTGTGGAAACTCTCCACTCTCTGATTCGTAGACGAAGGCCCAACCCCGTCGGACACTCTCTTCTAATAGGTTAATCCCGCGGTTCCCGGTCAACCACCATGGTAGCAATTTCCGTGGCAAGAACGGAAGGACTATCTGATTTCGTTCCAATCTCGGATGCAACCCGCGACCTGACAGAGAACTCACTATTCGTCCGTACAGCCCTTCGCGTTTTAGAAGTTGACAGTGAATGGTTTTTCCCAATATCTGGTTTCGTAACCAATCTCTGGATTCGATCGAGAACGGTTGTCCTTCTGCCGCTCCCCTACCCACCTACAGTTGCAGTGAGGACTAAGGACCATTGATCTTTATTTATCTCATACCTCCGGAGCGTCGATTGCCGCCATGCGCATACGAATAACTTCCCCGGCGCCGGCTATGAGGGGACAAATTTCGGCCGTGACCCGGGGGGGGGGAGATAGATCGACTCACAGCCTTTCAATTTTGGCAGCCGCCGGAATTTGAGTGGCCACTGCCAACCCGGACCAGGTGTGTGAAGGAATAGGAAACCATCCCCGTCGGGCACTCTGGGTATTCAGAGCGTCGGCCAATAGGTTCTTGGACTCGGTTCAGTGGCGATCCCACTTACCCCGTAACGACACCCTTTATGTGCCGTTTTTCTCGAATCCAAGAGTCCGGTACATTGTATTGTCGCGTAACTCTCTTGAAGTATCGAGAATGCACGGAGTCCCATCGACGGTGGGCTGTCCAACCTGCGAAAAAGATGACGGAGACACCTAATCCTAGGAGCGGGTAAGCTCCAAAGGAAAGCTGGCTAAGTTCCCCCCAGGCATCCTTGAAGTGCTTGACATCATCTTCTGCCTGTTGAAATCCGGGTCCTTCCGTAGATCGCTGCTCGATCCTGCCAAGAGATGGATCGCTGTCCTTCGAGTACGACCACGGAAGCCACATGGTTAGGCGATCCCCAGGGATGAGGAATCACGGAGACGGTGCACGCCCTACCAGGCTTGTGGATGAAATGAGAAATGTCTCGAACGGAAACTAGTTGTCTTACAGCGCCGCCGTGACCATGGGCGACTGGGACAAGCGTGTCAGTCACGTGCTGACGACAGAGACCAGTAATCATCGGGAATCGGGAGTATCTTATACTTCGGACTGAAGGTGTGGCATGGACGGAAAGCAGGTAAATAATGGACAAGTTCTATGGTACAGGTTTCTTGAAACCCTGGAAGTACTTAGCACGAAAATCCTTATGGGCGGGGACGTGCCCACTAGTCTCCCCATTATCCTCATCGTCAACATCCATCTCTGACACTTTTCTGAGCATCACTGGTGGATAATATTCATCAGTGCACTTCCTTATTGTTATGAGCTGGAGATGAAGTCAGTTACGGTCGGACCCCCGATGAGATCAACGGTCTCACCCTTCGCCCCCAATTCCCAAAAGCTTGCAAAGAGTTGGCGACGACTTCCATACCGTCACAAGTCATTGTGTCAATATCTATTTCCTCGTACTCTTCTGTGACCGTAGGCAGGAAGAAGACCAGCCTCCCCTGAGGCTTGAGCATCGCACGAGAGAAAAGAACTAGGTCCGAGACGAGCTCGGAAAGCTCGTATGGCTTCGTTGGTGGGATATACAGTTGATCGCTCCTGTTGCCAGGATTGTGGAGGTTAGAGATGACGAGAACGCAGAGGAAGACAGAGGTGCAGAACCCTGGTGCAGTCATGAACGTTTGGACCCGTTCCGTAACAACTTCTCGGGTTTTCCTTCTTCCAAGTCGTTTCGCGCCAGCACGGACACCATCTATGAGGGGCGATAAATAGAAGAGAGGTAGAACCGACAATACTTCATCACATACAAGGTGGGTCCGTTACAATGGCGTCGAACAAGCCTCCACTTCGCCAAGGGTGTTGGGTGACATCCATGGTAAGCAAGTCGATGATCCTTGAAGCCACTCCATATTGCGTGGCGGATCGAATGATCCCAGGGCTGGAACCTTCGCGCAGGAGAAGCTTCAGCATTGTGAAGTATCGGGTCGATGAGCGCACCTTTTCCGCGCATCTGCCGGCCATCAATGTCTGACCCAACGAATAAAGAACCGAAGTGAGCACACGTCTGTCCGGCATAGCGACTGAGTGGGACGGATTCGCCAAGGGCAGAGTTAGAAAGGATGACGGACATATGCCATGCTCCCCGTCCCAATGAAGGGGTCGTACATCAACCTCCCAGGAGCAGCCTAAAACCACAAAGTTTAGATATGGAGAGGTTGGATGTTCATGTCCGCACCAAAGCCTGATTTGCCATTAGGAGAGACAGCTCTGCGTCCATCGAGGTGTTTCCATAATACTCCCTCGTTTTAACGTCGAAACCCCGAACCAGCGGACGGGCTGATCCTTCCGTCAGCTGGGGTACGGAGCAATGTATGCAGTGAGGTCGCCGGCTCCCAGAGCCACGAGAGAAGAAACGCACCAACCTGCCGAAATATACCGCCCTGGGGTTTCCATCATTCAAAGACCGGACCCTATTTCCTTCAATGTGTACATCTATGATTAAACGTTGAGTTGCTTAGTTTCTGCAGCGGTCAAGAGCCGGGATAAAACCTACACTCCTCGTGGCAGACGAAGGTAACCTCTGGATGTTTCATATCGATATTTCCTCGAAGATCCATCCAATGAAAGCTGTTTATCACGTCACGTTGCCGGTCCTGAGGAATCTTATTTGCGTAGCCAGTCACAGAGAACTTGAAGGTCGTGTCGGAGATATAACGAGACCATTTATCCTTGTTCCGTCGAACTTGCTCATGTATTTCTTCGTATGTTGTGCCCGAGGCGTATAACTCGCACAGAGACCTAGAAAAAAACAGCATCTGTACACCTGTGGGAAAACGAAGGCTACTTCATGGTCTTACTTAATCAAGATGCATCTTCCTGCCAGGATGAGAGCGTGTTCCTCCGATTCCAATGACAGAATCATGAACGGTCGGGAAGTATCGATTTTCGGGGGGAATCCGATTTTGAATTTATAGAGCTCGGAGACGGAGAGGAGTTCTGGAATCCTAAACTCATTGTGCACTTGGGCGAAGAGGACGAGATAATCCGAGGCCATCGAAGAGATTAACAACACTCTCACCCGAGGCCGTCACGTGCTCACCACCACTCTCCACCTCCCTTGCCACCCTCCGGCGGGACCTGCTCAGATCCGGATGAGCGAATACTGGGTTTCGAATAAGAAGTACTATTGTACGTACTGCAAGATCTACATTGCGGACGACGCGCCCTCACGACAACAACACGAGAGTGGGCTGCGACACCAGGGGAATAAGGAGAGGTTTGTACGCAGTCTGTACAAGACCAGCGAGAAACGGAAGCATGATCTCGAAGAGGAGAAGAGGGAGATGATGCGGATAGACCAGGTGAGCCAACTGGTTTATTCGAGATTCCGAGTGGTTGTCTAATTATTATGCAGGCTGCTCAAGCTGCATTTGCTCAGGACGTTGGATCCGGTCTCGTCAAACCGGGGGGCAGCTCACGGCCAACAACGTCATCCACACCGGTTCAGAAGCCCACTGCTACAAAGCTATCAAAGCCGTCTGACCCATGGGTAAACTACTCTACCGCCGCCTCGCTAGGGTACACGGACCCAGAAGTGGAGAGGATGAAAGCCGAAGCTGAACGCAGGAGGACGCAGGGCGTGGCCGGAGAGTGG
>Ga0307513_10010563_pt1 | contig 11556 bp, 14 predicted proteins | sample 15_EM_MG_FD_202174 | JGI IMG/M metagenome (GOLD analysis project Ga0307513, IMG submission 202174) | Populus trichocarpa ectomycorrhiza microbial communities from riparian zone in the Pacific Northwest, United States - 15_EM | ecosystem: Host-associated > Plants > Roots > Unclassified | place... | reverse complement strand
ATTGGGGTTGAGTGTGCTCGTGGAATGTGGAGCCTGCTGAGTGGGTGCTAAGAGTGACTTTAATTAACCCAAAATGCGGCTTAGGTTGTAATTGCCTTCGAGATGGAGTTCGCCACAGCATACCGTGGTGCTCGCTTCTTCCAAGAACCAATTGGCAAATGAGATGTCCAACCAATCATTGGTCCGGCATTTCCAATGGGGTGCAAGCCACAACCCACACCATATATAGCGAAAGTGAGGCAATCCAGAAGTCCCCGCCGTCAAAGCGCCTGAAATATTTCAAAGGTTGATAGCGTTCACTGGGGTGCTGGCCATTCAAAGATGTTTCGATTCCCGGTAGCTGGTGGCGTCTGTCACGGATTTTCCGTGAATCCGTGTTCATGCATTGAGGTTGAATTGCTCGTTCTCGAACAAGAACGGCCTAGATTACATGTCAGACTCATGTACCATGTGAGATCGTAGTATCGGCGGGGGGAGACGGGACCTTGCAAGGCGGGCAGTTCCCCCTCATGGGATTGCCTTCCTACAAACAGTCCGTACATCGCCTTGAATAAACCCCATATGGTGGGAGTTCTTCTTTTTGCCGGTTCGACCGAGCGAGACGTTTGAGGGACCATATGAAGCTATTGTGGGAAGAGCGCTGGGTTGTTGGACTGCATAGGTATGTCGGGCAACAGGATAGAAGAGACACTTAAGTTTCTTCAGTTTCAGAGCCTTGCGAAAGTTGAACAGATAGGCCGTGCAGAGCAATGAACGAACCGGTCGAATGTGCCATACGATGTGCGATCCACAGGCTCATCGATACGAATTGCTGATATTCTTCGGCGCTAGTCGAGGCATCTCATTCGGGACGAACCGCGTGACGAACCTTCGCATCCCGAGCACTAGTATGTACTTGGGTGGTCGCGTACAGGCCTTCTTTGAACTTTCGTGTCGAGTCTAAATTTGGCGGGCGCTCAAGGGCCCTTGTGGTCCTCTGTTTGCGTCCATTTGGTCTCAAACAATCGAACCTTTCTTCCCAACCACTCCTCCCCTTCCGCCGCTCCACCTGTCCATCTCAAATGGCAAGTAATATACATATGTCCTGCCTGATCCTTGAGCAGCCGTAGGCATCGAGTGGCCTGCGAAGAGCAAACATCAAAGGTAACAAAATTCAACGCCGTACCTTTCGTCGTATCGTATCTCGCTGAATTTGCCCTCTAGGTCGATGTCGAGAGACTTCCTTTGCTTTTGCTGGGAGTGTTGCCATAGGGCTCTCTCCGTGCTCGATGTCCAACGGGGCCTGCGTCGAACCTGAGTTCGATGCAGGCATTAGAGCTCCAGGTTCAGGCAGGACGACCCGATACTGTCCTGTACTGACCTGTCTCAATGACCCGTCCAACAGCCTCCCAAAGCCAAGTCCAGTAAAAAGCCCGCCCCAGCTCCTTTCGGTGCCTCCAAAGCCCAAAAGAAGACCCAAAACCCACTCTTCGAAGCGACTCCTAAGAACTTTGGTATCGGTGGGTATCATCCGTCGGAGAGCCGCCTCCATCTTGACCCTCTCACCTTTCATAGTGAAAATGATAACTGACCTTTTACGTATCCAGGTCAGGATATCCAGCCCAAGAAGGATCTGACTCGCTTTGTCAAGTGGCCCCAATATGTTCGCCTCCAGCGCCAAAAGGTTATCCTCCACCAACGCTTGAAAGTCCCTCCTGCCATCGCCCAGTTCTCTTACACCCTCGACAAGAATACTGCCACTCAGCTCTTTAAGCTTGCTAACAAGTATCGTCCCGAGACCAAGCAAGAGAAGAAGGCTCGTCTCGAGAAGACTGCCGCGGAGCAAGCCGATGGCAAGAAGTCGGACCAGAAGAAGGTATGACCTGGACAATCGCGAGGATCAAAGGGGTAAACTTACGTGTTGCTTTAGCCTTGTGTTGTCAAGTACGGTTTGAACCATGTCGTTGCCCTTATCGAAGCGAAGAAGGCCGCTTTAGTTGCCATCGCCGATGACGTTGATCCCATTGAGCTCGTTGTGTTCTTGCCTGCCTTGTGTCGCAAGATGGGCGTCCCGTACGTCATCGTCAAGGTTCGTCCAAGCCTCCCAAAGCTCCCAACGGCGACATAACTTTTCCTGACTGGAGCTGTAAATAGTCAAAGGCTCGCCTCGGGACCGTCGTCCACAAGAAGACCGCCGCTGTAATTTCCTTTACCGAAGTTAAGTCGGAAGACCAGCGCGAGCTCGCCAACCTCGTCACGGCTGCAAAGGCCAACTTGTGCGTATCGTCGTTGCTTTGAACTTCAGTGGTATATGCTAAAGAGGTATTTAATAGTGCCGAGAAGTACGAGGAGCACCGCCGTCACTGGGGCGGTGGTCTTCGCGGCAACAAGTCGACCGAAAAGCTCAAGAAGCGTGCCAAGGCAGCTGGTACCACTCTTGCGGCTGCTTCTAAGCTCTGAGCTTACGACTCATCCGACCTTCTTGTTACTCTCTGGTGCGAGCGCTTCGTCTCCTCGTGGTGTTGAAGCTGGTCATGCGAAACTGGAAATCCTTGGTCCATTACTGGTTTGTGTCCACGCAGTTGTGTTATCCTTATGTTGTGCTCGCATACCATTTTCGGAATGCAACGTGCTCTGCGCCCCATAATCGTGTAGAAATGTAAATTTGAATGCCTGCTACTTCAAAGTAAATTCACAAGAGAGATATCTCTAGCGCGTCATCTCTTCTTTATTGGATTTATTTATTTTGTAAATCCATGTTTATAGTTACACTTCAGGTGTTAACTATGAGTAATGTTCTCCCTCTGTGTCCATGCCTGCGTGTGCACCCATAGGTAATGTCCTCTCCCAATTCCACTACTACATGTCGTCAGATGGCGGTGAGCCAGTTTATCGTTGGTGGGGATATTCCCCTTAAATGTGTTTACGTCGAGTGTGTTATCAGCGCGAGATGAGGAGGCCACGATGCCCCAAACGATGACTACCCACTACCCCGCATACTAGGTTCGGTATCATGCGACTGGTGTTGTGTTGGAGATGATCGTTGGGTCGAGGTGGGTGGTGGGCAAAAGTGAGATTGGTGGCGTGGGTACGTGTGCTCCGGGTCGCGGAGATTACCGACAACCAAGTTTGAGAACTCCCCGCAAAGCGAGATCAAAGCGGGATCGAGGCCGGGGCTACTGGAGTAAATTTGCCACCCAGCCTCAAAGCAAGCAAACCGCCGTAGTACCGTTCCGCGGCAATGATGTCACGGCTCTTTGGCGAGTCTGGAACGCGCGGCGGTGAGCCACGGGGAGAAGGTTTTCGCAAACAGGAGGTTTCGCACCTTCACTCTGACCCCCCCCCCAACTCGTCCCAAACCCAGTGCTATACTGCTAGAACACCCTTTGCTTGAACAAGTATGGACGCGGCGGTTGACACCAATAATAAAGCCGAACGCGGCCTCGAGGCGGAGGCTGAACTAGCAGGCCGGATGGAGGTGGAGGTAAGCGACGCTTTGGAAGTCAAAACAGAGAATAATAAGCAGGTGCGTGCCCTTTACTAGATGATCCCGTACCGTAGCTCTTGTTGAAACCTCCTATCCTGCTTGTATTCGCGACTGTAGGTCACCCTTCCGATTCTTGTGGTGAACTACGATTCTCCAACACACCTCTTACGCGTACCTCCGACCCACAACATGATTGACACTGAAGATAGTGGGCATTGGATACCCCCTACTCCATACAATGCACGCTACGAGAACTTCAATAGCGTATTGATGCCACGCCGCCGTGTGTCCTCAAGTTTCTTCGATAGTTCCTCACTACCCGACCTAAGCACCAGCTTGTCGATCGCTGCGTCTGGAGGAAGCGGGTCGCCAGCCATGCAAAGGAACCCACCTGAACACCTCATAGACGAAGAGGAGCCAATCGGCGTAGACGAAAGAAAGAGTGAGGAGAACCAAGAGGACTACGAGGAGCTGAGGAGCTGGTTGGATTGCGTTGCTACTTCGGGTAACGTTGCGAGGATGCGTAGAGCGGATCGGCTTGCTCCTCGACTATCGGAGTACGGGATAGAAGGTTTGGAGGATATCACGGATGTTAGGAAGGGCTCGTGGAGTACGAGTTGGTATCAAGGTGCATGGCCGGCCGCCGCTGCCTCAAGTACTTGCGCGCCGGAGGTTCTGGAGAACGTCCTTCCAGACGAAGAAACGCCGATAGGAAAAGAGCAGCGTGAGGAATCAAGACCTCCGTCTGACCACTCTGAACTCATCGCGGAGAGCACGTCCACAGAACTCCAGCCTCGAACCCTTCCTCCCACTTCGAAAACTGCAACATCCGAAGGTGGGACAGACGCAGTTCCGGTACTCCTATTCAAAGACCTTTCCACGAGTGCTGGGGACCCTAAGCCCTCTCCTCACCTCTCACATCGATACTCGAACTCTCCCGTTCGCAGGCCATTACTTCGCTCGTCTTTTGCCACCTCGCATAGAAACACCATCGTCTCGAAGAAGCAGAAGCCCGGGTTTGTCGTGGGTCTCAAGCGTAAGGCGTCCCAAAGCTTCCGCAAGTTTCTGGAAGTTTTCGGGGTGCGAGAAAGGCCAACTACCATCCAGAGTCGGGATATATAGCTTCTCTGTACTTCCTCCGGCTGTACTGTGCAATGTTATGATTTAATGAGTTAATGAGTTCAAATAACCGGCTTCAGGGAGGAGTGAGGCTGGAAGGCTGGCTTTGTCAGCGCCTTGACCACCTCCACTCCCTCGTCTTCGATCCAAATCTATTACAGCTATGGTAAAGTGCTCGATATATATCAGTTTTGGAGAATTAGCACCGATGACCTAATTTTGACAGGGGAAGCGCGCTGAAGTCGGCACTCCGAAATACCTCGCCAACGCGATGAAGTCCAAAGGGCTCCAGAAGCTCCGGTGGTACTGCCAAGTCTGTGAGAAGCAATGCAGGGACGAAAATGGTTTCAAGTGCCACATGCAATCCGAAGGCCACCTGCGACAAATGCTCGTTGTTGGCGAGAGCGCTGGGCGACATATCCAGGACTATTCGATGCAATTCCAGCACGACTTTGTTCAGCTACTGTCGAGAAGGTATGTGCACGAGTTTTGCCATCGGCTTATACCTGGAAGGATGGACGGAAGAGCTGATTGTTGCTCCACTTTCGCAGTTGCGGTACTCAGCGCGTGAAGGCAAACAACATTTATCAGGATTACATTAGAGACAAGCACCACTTGCACATGAATTCCACTCGATGGGTTACCCTTACCGAATTCGTCAAGCATTTGGGACGTGCTGGTATCGTTCGAGTAGATGAAACTGAGAAGGGCCTCTTTATCGCCTGGGTCGACAACAGTCCTCAGGCTCTCGCTAAGGCCGTAGGTGTTTCTCGCCTCTCCAAGTAGTCAGTGTCTAAACAAGACTTGTGCATTGCAGGAGGCGAACATGAAGAAAGAGCGTTTGACAAAATCGGATGAGCAAAGGGAGAGACAGATGATCAACGAGCAGATCGAGAAGGCTACAGCGGAAGAGGAAGAACAAGGGAGTTCAACTGGCTCGGACTCGGCCGATAATACTCCAGCGGGGCTCCTTCAACGACCAGAAGGCGAGCCGGTTAAGATTTCCCTCTCTCTCACCAAACCCGCCGAGTCGTCCGGTGCCACACCGGCCGCCCCATCCTCTTCTGGTATCTCGATTAAACTTGGTTCCTCGACATCTGCTTCAACCACTAAACCAGCACCGGCTAACCCCCTCAAACCTGCGACCAACCCATTCAAGATGAACCCACTCAAGGCAGCTGCAGCTCCGAAACCAGGTAATGTCTTCAAGTCTGCAGCTTCCTCGACCCCAGCACCCGTTGCAGGTACCAAGCGTGAACGGGAGCCGCTGAGTGTGGCAGAATCCCTGATGATGGAGGACATGGCGCGGAAACGACGGAGGATGGACCAGGAAGGTTTGAGAGCTTAAGCAGGGGTTAGAGCGCAAGGTTGGACTCTTATCATACCCTGCACTCTATGGTGGTGCTCTATTGTATGAAGTTACCAAGTATTTAGATAAATGAGATCGGGGATGTCGTGTAACTTGTATTCATAACGTGCTGGTAAGGGTCATACGCGTACTATTTTCATAGAAGAATGCGACCGATAATGTTAATGTAAGGTGGAGAACGAAATGTGGACAAGGAGAGAAGACCGAAAAAGTCATATGTGTGCTTGTAGTTTATAGATTATGATGTCGGGAAGGTGATCAAGCTTTAGGTGCTAAGGATTTCCTAGTCGATGATCTGGGTGCTGGCGCTATGACCCTGGGTACAGTTGTCATTCGGGAGGTCAGTTTAGGCTGCGGTTCTGGCATTGTCTCCGGACTCAGTGACTTTGAATTTCCATTTTTATTGACTCCGGAGCCATATGGGTACTTCCCCGGTGGCTTCTCTTTGAAGAGATCGGTCGGAGTGCAGTTATGAGGTACGTCTAACAGTATGTCAGACATCGCATACCAAAGCTTTGAATGAAGAACGTGTATACTATGGATCCACCAGTGATAGCCCTTGACATAGTCGCTCTCGAATGCAATGAGATTCGGTTCCATTGACAGACATTGAGAGAGCGTATTCTAGACGAACGATTGGAACTCAGCAATGAGTCCAGCTCAGTAGAGCATACGCACCTCCCATCCCCTCCACCCAGGATTTCGATGTTCAGGTATGAGTTTCTCGATCATCCATACCAGCTCATCCTTCCTGCACGGACGCTTGACCATCGACAACGCCAAGATCACCTTATCAAACATATTCTGTAAGTCTTTGACCCGGTCCTCAGCAAGGGGTTCTATAGGCGAAGGCAGTGGCGGGATATGGAAGGACCCTTCGGCTATACCGGGCCTTCGTGATGGTGCTTTGGGGAAATCCGGTTTGGGTCTACTACGGCGTCCGCGTTTCGCGGGGTTGCGCACAGACGACCGCCTATCCCTACCAGCTTTCGGGGAGGTGGGGGACCTAGAGATGCGAGTGTCGTATGGGGTGACCCGAACCGATGGAGATGAACTGTGAGATGAACTGTGGCGGAGGCAGCTCTTGGTACTCTGTGCCCGGCCTCTGGGGTTGGGCGCAGCGATGGGTTCTGGACTTGTACATCCAGTGCATTCGGACCCCCCGTCGTCCATATCGGGGTCCATTTCGTAGTCTGCTGATATATCCTCGTTTGTGAGCTCATCCTCCTCGGCTTCTTCTTCAGAGTCATCCCCTTCTTCCATGATGGTTGGCGGAAATCCTCTGACTGAGGACAGCGACGAGCGGGTACTATTCGACAGTCTTCTGGGTGGAATAAAATTTCCTTCCTTGGCGGTAATATCTTTATTTGCAACATTTCCGGGCTTCGTTCTGGAACTCGTGATAGTCCGCCTCCGTCCGTAATCATAGTCCTGATTCCACGAGGGCAATGGATATTCACCGTCCTCTTCGTCTCCACTCTCCGCTCCCTCTGCATCCGGTGTAAGTTTAGGGCTGGGGTGTCCGCAGGTGGCTGGGTGACCAAATAGTTTGAGAAACTGTAGAGGCGAATGAATTGCATATGAGATAACATCACCTGAATGGTTTGCACTCATTCCTGCTTGTATGGTCGCTTGTGCTTTGCTAAGGGCAATAATAGCTGCGAGCTCGGCAGGGGAGAAAGGTTCGCCTTCGATGCTGGTTAACGATGAGCCTCCGTTAACATTATAAAGAGTTAAGGGGGTCATATGATCTTGAGATGTGATATTGATTGCAGTGCTATCTATCCCGTCGAAGTTTTGTTTTGATCTCATATTATAAGTGCGCGAAGACAGCTCGTTCTCAGTGGTTCAGAAAGTTGCTGAACACTCTCCTCGATATATTCAGTAGCAAAATTTGGGTCTGTGGTAAGAAGGTGGCGATAAAAGGAAATGTTGTAATTTCTTGATCTTTGGCGTAGTAGATTGGGAGCTGAGCTCGATCGCCGACAACCACTCATACACGCTCGTTGATACCGAGAAGCACGCGGAGTAACAGCGCCGGCAAGCGGGTTTGGCGTGGTCGGGTTTAAGAGGGACGCGCCAAACAGAACATGGTTCGTTCGAGGACCTCATCCTGTGGACTCGTCTTCTTGCATCCACCCCCTGAGACCTGCCTCGGAAGGTTTCGCGAGCCAAATGATGGCTTGTTCCTTAGCCGAGGGTCGTGGAAATGCCCGCCACTCGAACAAATCGAAAAGGGATTCGAAGCGAGATCTCCCTAGTGAAAGGCAGTGAGCTCGCAAAATATCCTCTAGAAGTTGTGGAGGATTAATTATTTGGAACCAATGGCTAAACGACCAAATTTCTGCGGACCGTTCGCCGCGCGGTTTCAGACTTTCTATATGACCACCAGAACACTACAGAAGGCCAGAATTTTCAGAATGCACTACAACACGTGCTACACACTCGATTGGGAATGTCGTAAACGAGTGCTCCATCAACGCTAGACTCTCCCTCTCGATCCCAGATCCTTAAGCGCGCCTGAGGTGACGGTGTTTGCATATAGCACGCACATGGAAACAGTATGGCAACTATAATTTCGTAAAATAGCAAGAAAAGCGCGTTCAAACCTTCCAATGGACTTCTCGAAGGTCCCCAGCCTAAGTCCTTCAAATGATCTATATTTTACTGTCCAACTGTACTTTCTACACCTGGGTCTGTCAGTTTCCAGGTCGCGTACTGCACTCAATGCGCGACCCTTCTCTGTAGTTGTGAGGGCCGTTCTCACTTCAGCATAATTCATATGATTTCAGAGCTCCATTGTATTAAGAAACTCAACAGTAGCGGACTGGTCCAACTCCTCTTCATCAACAGCTTCAATGCACTTCGCCACCGCAATTGTCTGCCGTACGTCAGGGGTTTTGAACCATACCCTCCCATTAATCCCGATGGCTACTTCAAGTGGAAATCGTGACCCGAGAAGGGGGAGGAGGAAATGGGCCGGATCGAGCAAACTGCCCTAAGGTTAGAGGTCGAGACTTTCGTATGATCTCGAACCAAAATGACGCACTCTCTGGCTGTACTAAGTGAGCATGAGACTTGAAATCCAGATTTAAGCTCCCCAAACCCCTCGGCCTTGCGTGTCTGCGCGTCGAAGCATTCCAGTTCAGGCTCCATATCCTTATGGGCAAGCGATACTCGGGCATAAACCAACGAGCCCACCTATGTACATGATTCCCGTAAGTCTCCAAATGTATTAATATCGGAAGCCAAAACGGGCACCTTCAAATTTGGCCTGAATCGCTTGCTAGCGCCCTCGAAAGCGAGAGCATCAAGCGTAGCAGAGTGCGCAGCTCCAATATCTACTCGGTAGTTCTCCCCGCTGCGTGCGATAACTACACCTACTACGGGATCCTGTGCCCCCGGTATGTACTGTGACAATGCCCGAGTCAGTCTCTCACTCAAATAAATCGGTATGCAGGTAAATGAAACCCAGTACGTGCCCTACGCCCTTCCGACTGCACCCAGTACTTATTCTTTCCCGCCTGTCGTAATTCGCCCGGTCGGGTGACCACGATCGCAGAATTTTGCCGCTGGAATAGACCAGGTCCAAGCTTTATGTACGGGGATTTATTCGTGCGTATTACATCGCCCGGAAGGACAAACTCGCCAGGCACACTCATCGTAATCGAGGATCAAATGGCGGGACATCAGATCATGACATTCAGAATCGAATTACAAACCAAAAGACTCGGCATGGATAAATAGCGTAAACTACTGCTACTTGTACTACGTAGGTCTCGCCAGTGGCAACCGTTCACTACTAAAAAGTTCTAAGGACCTAAGGCCACGTCGCCTAACCAAACAAATAATCTACACTGATGCTCAAACGAGTCCGTCACCGGGGTGCCTGGTTCCACGAGAGCAGGTTCATGTCTCCAAGTTTGCTGTAAAAATCCGCCGTGATGAGTGGTTCGGAGTAGGAGAAAAGGAAGATGAACGTACCGTGGCTTGATGCAGTGCCAGATCAAACCAATGACAGCAAGAAGGACAAAGAGTGCCGCTGAAGCGACGTACGCCCATCCAAGGAAGGGGTTCTTCCCTCCGATCCAAGAGACGGTTGAGATCACCACCGACTTAGTCCCTCCGAACTGTTGCACGGGGTAGTCTACAGCCACCTCAATTAGCGAGTCAAGCTTACGTAAGGCAATGGCACGCACTCATATAAACATCAAGTGTGTAAGTTCCAGCCTTTAGATCGTCATTGTCGTTCCGGCCATACAACTTTGAGAATGTGGGTAGTCCAGCAGTACGCATCCAATTTTGGAAGTGTTCATCCTGGGTCAGGTCGGGGAAGTTACTCTCTGTATAGTTGGGATAGCGCAAGGACCAGTTCGGGGGAGGGACAATCTCAGAGAGGTTGTACTCGGTCTTGGCACTGTATCTTGTCTTCTCCCCTGGCCATGCGATACCTTTCTCTGAAAAGGTATAGGTTGAGTTGTCTGCGATGTTACGGGGATTGAGGATAGTGTCTGCCAAGTTCAGTCAGCATGACGCGTTGAGTCCATAAGATCAACAGAAGCATTATGTGTGTGTGAGTCGTAAGGGAGACAGGCTGCATGCTGCAGTCAAGTGGAGAACCTCAGCCGGGAGACCTGCTCCTCCCCGTAGGGGGCACAGTGTATAGCTTGTCCTTCGCGTCTTCGCGTCTGACATTTATTCATAGAAATGTTACGTTTGCATTTCATTGTAGGCCCAGTTGACCAACATGCGGCCATGACTCGACTTCGTGAAGCCACCACGTACCGTTAAAGACAGAGTTGGCAATAAGACCACACGGGTAAATAGGCTTGTCGCCCAATGTATCCAGGGGCTTGCAGCTACTACTCCGCAATGCTGCAGCGCTGATAGCCTTGCCCTTGAGTTGGTCGGCGTTCAAGCTCTGGACATATCGTCGATGGTTCTGGTAGTAGTTGGTCAACTTGTAGTAGACGAACACCGGGTGTTTGAAGTCCGCAGGTAACTCAAACTTGAGGCGGCATTGCATGTATTTCGATGGATCCGCATTCCCAGGGTCGGAGAGGAAGGACCATTGAGGCCTGGCGAAGCTGAGCTTTTCATCGCTGGCCCTCAGCTCGTAGTAGAATTTTGGCAAATCTGTAAAGGTGCCTTCAGTTGTGGCCGTGAAGTTGGCGCCCGCATTCTCGCAGCCAGTGTACTCGAGGGTAATTTGGGAAATCTGCGGGCGTATTAGGTTCAAATATGCATACCAATCCAGCTTATATTACCTGTGACGACCCCCAGATCAAAAGGCCGCCGATGGGAGCGAAGAGAATACCGATGATGAAGAGCGTCGGCAACACCGTCTTCGGAGTCAGAATAGGCTGCCACGCCTTTAAACGCTGTTGCTTGAACGCAGTGTCTGTAATTCTCGTTAAGCACCAGTCCCCTCGTCGCCTGCTGTCACGTATGTTACGCACTCGCTGGTCGCCTCCAGTCAGCTTTCTTCTTCTGCTCCTCACCCTCGTCTGAATTCGAATTTCGTTTGAAAAGGGTCATGATGCTCCTTGTTGTCCTTGTCGTTTAGCGAGGATGGGACAGTGTGGCCAAGTGGTATTCTGCT
>Ga0307513_10010562_pt1 | contig 11557 bp, 13 predicted proteins | sample 15_EM_MG_FD_202174 | JGI IMG/M metagenome (GOLD analysis project Ga0307513, IMG submission 202174) | Populus trichocarpa ectomycorrhiza microbial communities from riparian zone in the Pacific Northwest, United States - 15_EM | ecosystem: Host-associated > Plants > Roots > Unclassified | place... | reverse complement strand
CAGGGTATCGGTTGGGGTATACCGTACCGTCTGCCTCTCGTGCATTAGCTCGGGGAAGTCTTTCCCTCTTTCCACCAGACGACGACGATCCAGCTCGTCTCTTTTCTTTGAATCCCGAATACGTAGATACGCATCAGTAGTTCCAGACTTGGGTTACTCCTTCCTCTCCCTTGCCCCTTACTTTGCTCTTTGCCCTCCGCGGCGGAATATGGTTGTACAATTTGTCATTAGAGGTTGTTCTTACCTCTGATTGAGGGCTCCTTTTTCCACATTTCCGAATCGTTCCCGTATAACCTACCCGAACCCTCTCTCAATCATTATTCATATTGTGAGTCGACAAGTCTTGATGGGCCCGTGAGCAATACTTTCTTGGGAACAAGCCCCCACGTAGCTTCTTCTCCCACCCACCACGTCAACAAAAGAATCTCTTCCTTTTGCTTTGGTGTCGTCGATGGATGGGTCTGAACCCTACTGCTCTATTTAAGGGCGCTATTCGTGGAAGGCCCAGGCCACACCTCCAGATCGAAACGCGGGAGAACTCGTGCCGAACGGCGCCCTGGTGGAGGTTGCGAACGTCCGCGAAGCAATGAAGCAATATCATGAGGCCGAAGATTTTCAAGTCTCAGAGACGTCTGAGAGAGAGAACCGGCCTGCCTCTGAGATTATATCGCTGTGGGGAAGCAGCCGAAGCCCATGACAAAGTCCGAGTTGTCGTCAGCAGCAAAGGGCCATGCGTTATTTGATGTCTGTCGGCGGCCTCGTCTAACGTTTCAGCACAAGTATTTAGGTGGAGGTCGAACTTTCACAAACCCTGGGCTCCCCTTCGAGTGCCTACCCACACTCCTTTCCCAAATAACCACCCGACTAACACCCCAACCTCATCATTATAATGATACAAAAACTGAGTCTCATCGTTATCGCCCTTGCCAGTGCCGCTAGGGTTTCTGCTCAGACCCCGACCTACCTTGGTGCGCTCGTCATCTCACGTACGTTGTTTCCCTCACTTTCTCCGGCTCAAAGCCTTCTAAAGAATCAAACATAGCCTCCGCAAACAACGGAAAGTGTCTGACATCCCAAAATGGGTATGTACTCATTAATCTCAATGGCAATTGCCACACGCAAAAACCAAATCGAGCCACCGGCTAGCGCTCGTGCTCGATTTTTAATCCATGCAATTACATCTGCTCTATTGCGAGCTTTTCCTGTATAAAAGTTGCGATGGTGTGCTGTTCTCTGACACAGTTGTTGTTACACGTATCACTATCGGCGAGCAGGTGATCACAACTGGCTGGAAACAGCATCCCACTCTAAATCAACTGACAATTGCAGCCATCATGGACCGGGCACGCGTCGCCTGAGAGGGCAACGCCTCCATCTCTCCCTCTCACACCCGGAATTTTTTTAACAAAAAGTACTTACCTATTTACAGCAACGCCAGTGGCTCCCCAGTGGTCATAGGCGACTGTACCGGCGGTGATGATCAACTCTGGACCTTCAAAAACGGCGCCGTCACTGCCTATGGCGGTACTAAGTGCCTGGACACTACAGTTGGAGGCATCTTTGATGGCGTGAAGCTCCGGATCTTGGATTGCTTGCCAAACAGCGACAACCAACAGTGGTACTGGACGGGCGACAATCACCTTGCCTGGACGAACCACGGCCGCTGCATGGATCTCACAGACGGAAGCCTCGTGAATGGCAACACGGTTCAACTCTGGGATTGTGGAGCGTATGTTGAAGCTTTTAATGATCGTCTCATCACTAACTCTCGCGTAACAGGGGCAACGGCAATCAAAGCACGTCTTTGCTCATCAATTTTTTTGCTGCGAGGTGCTAACCCCGGGTGCTCCCCTAGTGTGGAACGTCGGTTATCTCTCCAACCAACTCCCCCACCTATCCCAAAACGGTCAGACTGGTTACAACGACTGTGGTACTGGCTCATCTTCTAGCTCCATGTGCCAGACCCTCTGTACGCTCGCTCTGAAAGCCCTTAACAAGCTCTTGATTGATAGGCTATGATGCAGGGATCAACAGCGTCGATGACTTCTGCCTGTGGGGACCTCCCACCCTCAAGTCGGTCGGCGATGCCGAACGCGAGATGGTCGCCTACTGCTCCAAGCCCGGCCACGGCACCCGCGTGATGCCCCAAGGCACCCTCAAAGGCGTCCACTTCGTGAAGACCTCCCAATACGTCCAGATCACCGGCCAGGGTGACTTCACCAAGATCAACATCCCCAACGGCGACGAAGGAGGCGAGCTCGACAACCACGGTGCCGATGGTAACGGCAACCCCATCGGTGGTCTCGTTTACGGCGATGTATTTGCCCCCGGACAGCAGTTCCACGAGTGGACCAACTTTATGAGTGCAAACGAGTTCTGCATCCGTGCATGCATCGGCTCGAAGGCCCCCACTTACTGCCAGCACATCTACGACTTGATGGGTGTACGTATTCTCCCCTTTTGGAGCTGTGGATGTTGCTTTTAGAATACTGGCCCTCATACCGTTTTATAGTGCTCCTGGAACATGCCTGCTAACTACGACAATGGCGTCTTCGAGTCTTGCGACGGTGATGTCGGAGAGCCCATGGGTGTCTACGGTACCTCGACCTGGCAACAAGTGCGTATCTCTTCTTTCAACTCGTGGATCGCTTGCCGTTTCTGAAATTATTGTTCAGGGTGTCAGCCCAACTCCCTCGGCCCACCCAGCACCGCAATCCTCTAACTGCCATACCGCCACCAGCGCTCCTTGAGCACCACTTTTTCCAGCAGCACCTGTGAGGACGCTGCGTTCTTGACTCCAATCATAGTTCCAAGGATGGTTTACGATCATGAACCCTGAACAATGGTGGCTGACATCTTTATTGAGGAAGAGCTATTTAGCCCCCTGATCCGCTGACGGATATTGAGACTTGGGTTTTGGAAGGACATGCGTAGTTTCGCACGCTACTATTTGGGTTTGATAATATCATTATAGTTGGTCACACTCGTTTTTACCACATACGTAATGGATTATCGCATCTTGCGTTTCAGGCAGCTGCAACTTCGGCCCAGTAGTTGGGATCAACAGAGCGTTCTCCTACTTCTAGATGAAATCAGAACCCGTCCATATGTCCATCTCTCCAGCCAAACACCGGTTCAGGCTTGATCCCCGTCACCATCCCGCCTTACCTCCCCCTTTTCTCAGGCAAACAGGAACAAAACGATGCCGAACGTGGTACTCGTAACAGGCGGATCGGGCCTCGTAGGCAAGGCTATCCAGCATGTTATCGAAACTGAGCCGGCCGACTTGGTGAGACATGGGTCTTTGCTCGACGTTCGGAGGGTGACCTGAGGTATCTACCACTTTGCAACTTTGCCACTCCGATTAAGAGTCGACTAATTAACCTGATTCTTGCGTCGCAATTGGGCGTCCACGTCCACAGGGACCCCAACGCGACGGATGCCCTTTTTGACAATCGCAAACCCACACACGTGATTAACTTGGCTGCCCTTGGCGACTCGTACGGGATACGAGAGGATCAGAGGATAAAACAGTGGGAGGCCTATTTGAGAACATGAAGTACAAGGTGCGTCGTGAACTTGATTTAATCACATCTCTCATGATCTCTTATGATCGTTTTCAACAACAGCTCACGTTCCTCCGCGACAACACTCTAATAAATGACAACGTCCTCCGATTGGCCATACCCACAAGACAGACGAAGTCACCTCTTGCCTCTCGACCTGCGTCTGCCCGGATAAAGTCGAGTACCCGTTCGATGAAACAAAGATCCACCTCGGTCCGCCGCATGAGAGCAACTTCGGATATGCCCACGCAAAGCGGATGGTAGACGCTGCCAACCAGTTAGTGATCTATTCAAATCACATTCTGCAATCGACTCGTCAACTGAACTCTCCCTACTACCAGTGCCTACAAGGAAGAATTCGGTTGTACCTTCACGAGTGCGATCCCGACCAATGTATTTGGCCCCCATAACAACTTGTACGTCTCTCATACGTGTATCTGATGAATCGAATTTACTGATACCAAAGTGTAAAGTGACCTGGAAGACTCGCACGTCGTTCCAGGTTTAATTCACAAATGCTATCTTGCGAAGAAGAATGGCACCCCCTTTATCGTCTCTGAAATCAGAAAGCCTCTAAGACAGTTCATCTACTCGATTGATCTGGCTAAACCGTTTATTTGGATGTTGCGGGAGTACAACGACGTCGCCCCGGTCATCTTATCTGGTGCGTCGCTGGGTAATCACAGTCCACTCGGGGTAATCTTGCTGATTCTAGTGCTGTAGTTGGAAAGACGAAGAAGTGAACATCAAGGAGGTCGCTGATGCAATTGTTGGCTATGAAGGCGACTACAAAGTGCGCCTCTGTTCATCGAACTGACCCTCACCTGGACTGATGTTATGCCCCTATAATTAGTTCGACATCACACGAACCGACGGACAATTCCGCAAACCTGCGTCGAATAAGAAGTTGCTGAGCCTCATAGGCGGTTTCGAATCCACACCTTTCGACAAGGCGATTCAGGATACTGTTTCATGGTTCTTGCAGAACTATGGTACTGCTCGCACGGGGTTGAAAAAATCTTCGTGATGTTTTTCGATTTTCATGATGGTTCGGGTATTGAATTGTTCATGATAGAGCAAGCGGACCTTGAATGCCCCTGCAACGCATCGGATAAGATGACTGGCTCGATGGCTTTATGCTCGTACAGCATCCAACATAATGCGACCAACTCGAGAATCCTTCGCACTCACATTGAATGAAATTTTTTTTTACGCAATGTGCCTAATCACTGCAACGAAATAAGGCGCCAGCAGTCCAACGGTATCGCCGCGTTCCTCGGTTCTCTTAGGGGTTTCTACTGGCCTGGGCACATTATACAACAACAACGGCAACAACTATCTTCACGGCAATCGATTTACATAGAAGTGCTATTTGCACGTCATCAACTGCTTAGGTAATAACGATCGTGCAGTTAAGGTTCAGACCGTCGGCGACATCGAAGTTGACCTTGATATTCCTGCCTTGGGAACTCGTAACGTCGAACGTGCTGAGCTGCTGCTCGCGGACCGTCGCGCGAACATTGCCACCAGTGTAGTAGTCGGCGTGGATGTGCGTAGCAGTGCCGGACGAGGGGAGACCGGTGGACACGTCGACCCAGCGCTTGTAGTTGTGGACGCCGAGGGCGACAATAAAGTACTCGTCGTTGAATTTGAAGCGGAGGATGCCGGATGTGCCGCTGCCGCCCATGGTGAGGACTTGCTTCTCGTCGACTACGGTCCAGGTGCCACCGTTGGCGTAGTGCCAGACAGTCTTCTCGACGATCCGGAACCAGGCGTCGGTGTTCCTCTGGTATACGCGGCAAGTGATGCTGTAAGACATTGTAGTTTCTGTGGGAGATATTAGCACTCAGGAGCGGAGAGCGACCGAAGGGATACGCACTTGGATTGGAGTGCTTGTGGGTAAGACTTGGTACTTGTCTGGTGGGATCCCGTCTTCGTTTTGCCCCCTCTCGCGATCCAAGGAATATCCGCCGCGACACCGGCTCCATCCAAATTCCAATGGAACACATGCCCTTGCTTCTTCTACATCGCTGTCAGTGTGCTCGAGGCCGGTGCTTCCAGCGGCGATTGGCCGGGGTGGTTACATGGAAGGGACTTGAAGGTGCTAGCCTTCGTATATGCATAGGAAGACATTAAGAATGCTACTTCGATTAGTTTTCTGTCAGAAATGTCCAAGGGTGAGTCTAAAGTCCAAGATAGACTCAGATCGGCTCGATCAGAGGGGGACAGATCTTCACTGACAGTTTCGCTGTCGGGCGAGTGAGTCCAGCGGGGGAATAGGAGAGAGCGAGGAAGGAATGAGCCTAAGTCGACTATCGGACTACAGATCGATCTACTAGCTTGCACAGGTTAAATAGAAGCTACAGGAAAATAAAGGAGATCGATCGAGCCAGTGTAACGACGGGAGCGAGGAGGAGCAGAGTCTCGGATGGGAGGTCGAGGTACAATGGGATTGGAAATATCATAAGGTCGAGACTCTGCGAAAATCGAGTACATGCGAGCCGACAGAAGCAAACCGGGCTCAGACAGGTTTAGGGGAGAACCTCGCACTGTGGCACCGCGAATTCTATCCTTTATGAATACATGTATGTATTTCGAGGTAAATAATCGATCCATCATGGTTATTGGAGAGTTGGAGACCTGTATTCCAGGCGGGTTTGTGTTTCGGTAGGGCAGACTTTTAAAAAAAAAGAACGCCTGAAGACCCAATAATTACGTCAAGAATGCCAGAAATGTGGTATTCTTGTATTATTCTTTGCGAATAAAGCTTTCGTTTTTTGACATGCATCCGCAACCGCACGACAAAGCAGGAGAAACGGGTGTAACTGTCAAATGAAGACGAGACGCCACATGACTGCACCTTTGCCCTGGTTCCTAATTTCTGTGACGTCCCACGGCCATGGGTCTTAATGTGTTGAGAACGGGTAAGGGGCGGAGGAGCTTTAACCGTCAGTTTCGCTGACGGACGCTAGTTCAGCAAAGGAGGATAGGAGGGAGGTGAGTCTATGTCGACTATCAGACTACGGATCGATCTACTGGAAGGTACAGGTTATAACGGAGCTACAGGACAAGTACGGAAGATCGATCTAGCTAACGAACCGACGGTAGAGAGGCGGACATGACTAACGCAGGGTCCTAGACAGTGCGAATATGACCAAAGCAGGGTCCTAAGAGGAGAGGCGATGGGAAAGGAGGTGCTGGTCGGGAAGACGAAGGGCAGGGAGGTTAAGACGATGGGAAGGGAGATTTCGTACCGGAATACAATGTGAAATCCATAACGTTACATCACTGAATCTAGCAAACGGGTCCATCGAGGGTCACGATCCGCGGGAGCAAATCAAAATATTGAATTCCATCTAGGTACACTACTACATATAATGGCAGAACCACAGGTGAATGTGCACGTCGCGTCGCGGTAGTTCACGAAACTCCGCAGTGGTAGGTTTTCGTTCATGTGGTGCACGTGTGCGAGGTGAGGAATCTAGCAGACAGTGCGGAGCACAAATGAAGCATCGAGACTATTATCTGAAGTGGCCGCAAAGGCCGCGGGAGAGCAACGTTATCTGAATTTTTGGAATTCTTGGCATTCGGTCTGGCCTTATGGAGTTCTGAGAGCTGAAGAGAGAAGCCAGAAAAGTTGTTCGAGGACGTCAACGTAAGACCGGTGGGCCGGTGGAGAGAGAAAACGATACACCTGGTGCAATAACATTCCACACTTACCCAAAGCAGCCTTAGAGGTCAAAACATGGCTGCTTATCGCCGACACAAGATGAAAACCACAGGGTTATTTGCACTCCTCAGTGCCCAATACTTTCCTCTAGGCCTGCTTTCAGACAATGCCACATTTCCTGACGTACTCTCTGTCGACACGAGCAAAGGCACTGTCCATTCATTATTTCTCAATCCCCACCTTTGTCAGAAACCAAAAATTACCTGCCACGGCGCTTTCCAACTTCCGACTGAGGCCCCAAATCAGGGTGCTCCACCCATCTCATGTCCCTTGTGTTCTGCCGGTGTACTGGAAATGGCCCGAAATGATTGACACCCGAGCGTGCTTCAGCTGTGGGGGGTCTATCAATTGATGGAAATCAGGACAGGCCTGCTCGTTATTAGACTTCAATGCATGCTCACACAACTTGTTGGAAGAGATGAAGAGCATAGGTATCGCAACAACGGCGTACCTGTCAAAGACTCGAGACTAGCTGGTGAGATGAATCAGGCTCAACGTCTCCTCTTAATCTCGGACAAGCCTGGGAAAACCGAAATCAAGTATCTGAAGGTTAGTACGCGAACAAGAGAGTGATGTAATGTAGTTGGAAGGCGGTGGCCATCCACTGATGCTAGTACTTTGTCTGTGGTGTCGATGTCGGGGCGTAAAAGCCGTCGCAGGGCCCACTGCTTTTGCCATCCCTAAAGGAAATAATGAGCGAGCTGGAGCAGGATAGCGATGATCTTAAAGCCTTCGCAGACCATCTGCACAAGATCGATATTAAACGACTGAGTTGCACGCTTTCTTCCATCAGAAACCGGCATATGGTAACTGTAATTGCCTCAAAAGGTCGCCTGGTGTCTAAATATATTGTCAGAAGTCTCGAGCCGACTGTGAGTCCGTTACTCTTAAGTGATATCTTCCACTTGGGACCTTTGGAGCTGGCCTGGCTAGGTTCTCGAGTGTCTTTTCCAGTTTCGCCGCTTTGGATTGAAGATGGTTTGCTGGTTGGTCATTCACTTCTACTCCGCTTTGGCCTTGAGGTTGGATCGTGAGTTGCGAACGGCGAGCTCACACTACACGTGATATTGATTGGGGGCACAAACACTTTTATTATTATTATTATAAACCCTATTTATCGTGCTCAGATATAATCTACGTTACACGTTGAAAGGATTTGTGTGTCCCACCGAATGATGTTACTGACCCACTCTTGCAGAGCCTCTGGCATCAATCGGTTAAGGATAGGGGTGTGCGTATGTGTGATCATGTGTAAAGTATTTCAAAAGCAGCTACCTAGGTAGGGCGTTAGACGCTATGAGCGGTCGTTATCATCCTTTAGGTCGGCGCTGATATCACCATGGATGTGCGTGGATCGCCAAGTGGCATTAACGAAGTTGAGCGTATGCCGGATGATTACTGGATCCGTGAGAAGATGTGGTGTTGAGAATGCCTTGCGTTTGATGTTCGTGACAAGTTTATGTCTGTGTGTGGCATATTTGTTGCAGCGGAAGAGATAGTGATTGATATCTTCAGGGGTGCCCGGGCAATGGGGCCAGTTTGGGTTGTCGTGTCGCTTGATGCGATGGAGATGCTTGTTGAGGGGTATGTGACCTATGCATAGTTGCGTCAGTAAGCTAGTTTGTCTGCGGTTAAGGCCTTCGGTGGCTTTGGTGTATTTCATAAACGGGAGGGAAGGGTCGATGTCGTTGGTTCGTTTGTATCGCTTGGACTTCTTCCACCATGATTTTGCAGCCTCCATAGTGAGCTTGTCGATTATTTGCTTAGTGGCTGATATGCTGGTAGGTAGGGGATTCCGGAGCAGTGGTGGAAGGGTGTGTATGGCACTTGAGCCGTGTTCTGCTGGTAGTTTCGCTTGCTTGTCGGCTTCTTCATTGCCTATTGATCCGCTGTGGCCTGCTACCCAACTAAGTTCTATTGTCATTTCCGGACGGTTGGTGCACGTGGCTTTAGCAGCTTCTTCTTTCTTTAGTGTGGCCATGTCGCGTTTGATTGCCTGTACGAGGTATTGTGCAGCTTGTGGTCTTGGGTTCTTCATCGTGAGGATTGCCGCCTGGTTGTCAATGTTTATCGTGATTTTTGATCGCCTTTCTGCGAAATTGCGGGCAAGTTGGGGACCTAGTAAGACAGCTGTGAGCTCTCCTTCGAATACTGTATGTTGCGTATCGTATCCTAGGCGGTAGCGGAGTTCGCCCCTCTTGTTACTGTTGTGGTAAAGTACAGCTGCCGCGCCGATGGCCCCTTCGTAGCCTGAGCCATCTGTGTATATCATGATCCCGTTTGCGAATCTTGATCTGTCTTGCTCTGTTGCTTCATCTTTTGAGTGCGCGATGTTGGGGGGGGGTGGCTGCGTATGCTCCCGGTCTAATGCCCCCTCTATTGCACATAACGCGCCGAATTCATCATAGAAGGATACGAGTTTCTCCGTAGAGCCGCAGAGCTCCTAGAATACAGCCGAGATGCGCTTCTCACCACTCAGTCCCCTCAGCTGCACGACCATCGTCCCATTACAGTCCAGTAGTGCCAGCCGAGTCCTTAGCCCCGCTGGCTGGCAGTGAAAGGCACTTCCAAATGCCTCAGAGGTGGAATCAACTTAGACTGGTAGCTCACCTCTTAGTGAGTCCAGCCGACAGAGGATTAGTACTCTCGGGCCGGTACTAGGGCCGGGACTACCGCAACCTTCCTAATTGCCCCGGCTCCTTAAGAGCTCAACCTTTGCCTACGCCCGGAGGCTTTAGCTCAGTACAGGGGTACGGAAGCAAGTACCGCCACAGCTCGCAGGTCAGTTACATCAGTCTGGTCGGCCTTTCCAGATCATAGCTATCGTCGAACAGGCTCCCACTAGCCAGAGGCCGATGGTCTAAATTCTAAGCTGACCTCCCTTATAGCAAGCCCGGACACAGCGCACTACTCGGTCTCAATATCGACCTGTTTCCTGTTTCCCTAGCAGTTGGTTCTTTAGACTACTCGCACTTTAGGATCCCCAACTGGTAAGGGTCTCTGTCTCGCCATGGTGACCCTTGGGGAGTGTTAAGATATGATGCGCAGGGTGTAACCTAAACGGTAAGCTCAGCAGCGTTCGATACAGAACCACTAGATGTATTGTACCTAAACGGTAACTGCGGATACATTAGATGAGTGGAAAACGGTAATGATCGGAAGGGGAACTTACGCTCAGCAGCGTTCGATACAGAACCACTGGAGCGATAAGTTCCCGGTTGAACTATCCTAAGTACTAGTGCCCTATTGGCAAATGAGAGGAAACGAATATCACCGGGACTCGGTGTGACATGTAGTAACGAATGTAATTAAGGAGTCGATGACGAAAATATAGCTGATGCGTAGCTAGCCGGCGAATATGCCCGGTACTCGGATCGGCTGGCAATTGGCCTTGCCGATCCTCGATGAAATATGTCAAAATCTAACAGGGAGTACCCTAGGGAGTGTTTTTCCATGACTAACGTCGCATCTCCGTGCCTCCATGGTAATCTCTCAGCTTTCGTCTTTCGACTATTACCTTGCTGAAATGGAGCCATGAGAGAGAGAGAGGGGTGGCCTGACTTGCAGTCGGCTTGTTTTCATAAGCAGTATCCCCTTCTTATCCTTGCATTATCCTCTCACCTAGAGGACCTCGTGCGTTCACGTCGAAAGGCTTTCCATGGTTCCCTTGCACTCCGATTTCTCTCCCATATGGATAAGGGGCGACAACTTCCCTGTTTCTGGTTCTACCCAAAGTCTCCCAACACAGTTCAGAGGATTTTGCCATAACTGCTGGTTCTCCATAAGGTAGGCAAGGGTAGACCGACACGCCCCTCGGGCTAGTAATCACGTTTTGCGCAGGGGCACATACCCAGGCATCAGTTGGGGCGCGTCCTTGGCTGAAAACGTCGGGTAGCAAGAGTCCCCCGGTACTGGCATCAGCTATAGTGGTTATTTGGGTCTGCTGAGCCTCACGGTTTCGATATAGTGCCGCTCTAGCTCAGGAGTCTGGGGTCGACCAGGGCACTTGTCGTTCGAGGTGATGCGAGTCCACTCGTCTGCCACTCCAACGCCCATTTTAACATACTATTTAGTTTCCCCGAAGGTACTTATGGGGAGGACCTTGTAAAGGTTTATGTATGCAGATGGACTCTGACCCCCCCACACATAAACACCTTGTTCTCCCCCTCCTGCAAGTATTTAGGCAAAGTGCCTAATCACTGCAAGGAAATAAGGCGCTAGCGGTCCAGCGGTATTGCCGCGTCCTTCGGTCCTGGGCACA
>Ga0307513_10010561_pt1 | contig 11557 bp, 11 predicted proteins | sample 15_EM_MG_FD_202174 | JGI IMG/M metagenome (GOLD analysis project Ga0307513, IMG submission 202174) | Populus trichocarpa ectomycorrhiza microbial communities from riparian zone in the Pacific Northwest, United States - 15_EM | ecosystem: Host-associated > Plants > Roots > Unclassified | place... | reverse complement strand
GATCCTTAGACGTAACCTTGTCTTTGGATTAAGCACTGAGACCCTATAGTCCTGCACAACAATTCCTGTAGACAGTCGTCATACTTCTACTCGAATATAGGATAACTGCTATTTAGTAACCTCCCAATGAACAACTGGAATAACCCAATTATATATTGATTCAGTGAAACCCAGGTGAAACTATATTCACGTTGACAATGGTAATGTTCTTCAGAATGTGCAATTCACCGGCGACATTCCAAAGAATGATGGATCATATATTCAAGGATGAGATCCACAACAAATGGATTATAATCTATATGGATGACATTCTGATTTTCCACAAAACAAAAGAAGGACTCGAACGAAGCACTAAAAGCATACTTCAAAAGCTTCGAGAAAACGATCTTTATCTGAAACCTAGGAAATGTGAATTTGCCAAAACAAGAATCAAATATCTTGGAATGGTTCTTGAAAAAGGAAAGGTATCCATGGACCCAACCAAGCTCATCGGAATCCGAGAATGGCCAGAACCATCGACTACCAAACAAATTCGATCGTTCCTCGGATTTGGAAACTTTTATCGAAGATTCATCAGAAGCTACTCGAACATAGCCAGACCCATGAATGAACTCCTTCAAAAAGATCGACAATTCGAATGGACCCCCGAAGTTCAAAAAGCATTCGATGAACTCAAGAAAAGATTCATGGAAGAACCCGTCTTAATGATGCCCGACACAATGAAACCTTTCCAAATCGAATGTGATGCATCAAAATACACATCAGGAGCAGTCTTAAGCCAACTAGATATCAACGGAGACTGACACCCATGCGCTTTCATCTCGAAAACATTCTCACCAACAGAACGAAATTATGAAATCTATGACTGAGAACTTCTGAGTGTCATCTGAGCGCTTACCGAATGGCGACACTACCTTCAAGGATCACCTCATGAAATCACCATCTACACTGATCATAAAAACCTCACTTACTTCCGGAAAGCCCAGAACCTCAACCGATGACAAGCACGATGGTCACTTCTATTGTCAGAATACAATATCAAATTGGTGCATATCGCTGGATCAAAAATGTTTCTTGCCGACGTGTTATCCAGAAGACCAGATATGATTCCCGATGAAGATCATGACAACGAAAATGTCACCCTCCTACCCAACAACTTATTCATCAACCTGATCGATATGGAACTCCAACAGAGAATTGCAGATTCAACAGACATGGACATTGACGCTGCAGACACGTTAAAAACCTTATTAGGACAAGCACCAACAAATCTCTGAAATGATCTCGAAGATTGGACGATTGATACTTTCGATGATAAAAATATTCTGTTCTATCAAGGAAAGAACTATATTCCGAAAAACTCCGAATTGCGAAAGGAAATCGTCGAGAAATATCATGACCCAATAAGCGCTGGACACCCTGGAGAAATAGAAACTCTGAATGCCATCAAAGAACATTATTGGTGGCCTAGAATGCGATCATTCATAAAGAACTATGTGAAAGGATGCGGAATCTGTCAACAATTCAAGATAAACCAGAACCCGTCGAACCCATCATATAATCCAATCCCAGGACCCACAACAACCAGACCATTTGCTAATTGCTCTATGGATTTGATCACAGACCTCCCACCGATTACACTGGAAAATGGAACAATTATCGATGCACTGATGGTCGTGGTAGACCATGGGCTTATGAAGGGGGTAGTACTCACTCCTGTTTCGAAAACACTCACCGAAGAAGGCGCTGGAGAAATTCTTTTAAATCAACACTACAAAAGATTCAGACTCCCTGATACTATGATATCAGACCGAGACCCTCGATTCACAGCATGAGCATTTCAAGAACTCTTGCGACTCCTTGGAATCAAATCGAAACTAATGACAGCTTTCCACCCACAATCTGATGGAACAACAGAACGGTTTAATCAAGGAATCGAAGCTTACCTTGGCATTTACTGCTCTTCCAACCCTACAGACTGGCACAAGAAAATAGGAACGATGGAATTCACGCATAACAACCGAAGACATTCAGATCAAACCAAAACATCATTTGAATTGATGTTCAGCAATTCCCCTCTGGCAATACCAACAGCTTTCGAACATACGAAATTCCCTGCTGTAGAAGACAAACTGAAAGCTCTTCAGAAAGATTGAGAAGAAGCTCTCAGAGCCCATGAATTAGTGTGAAGATGAATGGCAGAAAGAAGGAAGAACAACTTCAAACCTTTCAAACTTGGACAAAAAGTGTGGCTTGACACCCAAAACCTCAAAACTCGTTACCATAGGAAGATGACGCCCAGACGAGAAGGTCCTTTCAAAATCAAACAAATTATGGGACCCCTCACATTCAAACTAAAACTACCAATAACCTGGAGAATACACGATGTATTCCATGCTGCTTTATTGATGCCTTACACAGAAACAGAAATTCATGGCCCTAACTTCCCTCGACCACTACCAGACATCGATAACGACAAAGAATGATGGGAAATCAAAACTATCCTCAATCATCGAAAAAGAGGTAGAGGCTATCAATACCTTGTCAAATGGAAAGGCTATGACGCTTCCGAAACAATGTGGGAACCTGCCACGTGTTTCGAAGGAGGCGGTAAAGAAACTCTCTGAACATACCGCCACTACCAAAACCTTGACACTTGATCTGATATCTATGGCATTTGAAATCCCCACTCTCGTATTGACTGACCTGGAAGGACAACAGTCGATCCCAGTCATATACGAATCAATACCCAAAAAGAAAGAAATATTCTGACTCATAGCTGGTCTTTACCCTGAACTTGCCCCTCCAATGGATGAAGAGCTCGCCATCATCTCTACAACTCCATATGTCCCGACACTGCCTTCATTCTTTCGAACCATCAGACGAAAACTATCGGCTATGTTTTGACTCCGATTTGAAAAGTACAGCATCGAACAGCCTCTCCAAGCACAGAATTGACATCACCTCATCTTGTTCTTGTCTATTTAAACCCTATCCTCTGTCAACAAAAACAAACCCCCCTAACAGTTTACCTGGTTAACCAGATAAATGCACTGTACTACCGGAATTTACACCACTTCTCTAGTCTCATATGCTGATATCGTTACAAAGAAACCTTTCGAGACACGTGACCCTCTAGCTTTCCCTTCCTTCCGACGAACCCACGCCTGCCTTAATTGGCGGTTCTGTAATTCTGGTCATTCACATTCTATTTCCAACAAATATTGCCCCTTTCACTACTATTGATGTCCGGATCTACGGACCAATATCGACCAGTAATCGCTCCTCGACCATGACATGCTCATTCTACTCCAAACCAAGAACCTGTCACCCGAATCTTTTCTCCTCAACCATGGTGCGAATTTCTCCCCCTCTTTCCGGCTACAACCAAAAGGCCGTCCCCTTTATCTTCTCATTTTCAAGCTACTTTCACCCAACAAATGGAAGCCGTCGAAATCCCATTACTTCCCGACCCAAACGAAATCACGATGACAGCCAGATCCTTTTCTGTCCCACCGACTTATTTTCCTCCAACAATCAAAGAAATCGAACTGTTAACCTTGGACTCCGGGCCATGACATGATATGGGAGACTACGTCATGAACGACATTTACGCGTGTTCATTATGGGATCATATCCAACAAAATCTGTATACAGCTCGACAACTCGAAAAGATGGCAAGAGAACATCGTCAACAAGCTACTATCGGGTGGGAAAGATTCAAGACACGGAAATTTGACGCAAGAATGGCAGGAGTGATAGAAAGAGAACGAGCAGCGATGAAAAGGTTTGAAGAAGAAGGATCAGCGGTTGAAGAAGAAAGGCCACCCATTCCACTCGTCGTCAGAAACCCTACCCCTCGTATCCCAACTCCACCTATCATCGTCCGTCTTCCTGGATATAAACCACCACCCCCCCCAGGAAACTCTCAAAACCCGATCATCATCGTCGAAAGCGATAGCGGAAATTCATCATCATCTAATTATGAGACAGCACCTGAATCAAGATGATCGACTCCCGAAGAAGAAAGGAAACAACAACAACAACAACAACGAATCGAACAGGCATTCAGTCGAGCCCAAGTCAACGAAATTCAACAAATGGGAAGAAAGAAAACTATACGCTGAATCTGGGATATTCAGCTTTGAACGAGAGGTACTGTTACGAACGCCAAATTTTCATTTTACTTTTACTATTACAGACTATTCTCTTGACTCATACACAGCATGGCTGTGTATTCCTTCCACTCCAGAACACTGTCACCGACACATAGCATTGCTGTGCGGCACTTCTATTCCAAATACCCAGAACACTGCCATCCGATTATGACTCTAATAATCAGCATAGCATTGCACTGCAGCATAGGTTATCGCAGTAGTATACAGCCTTACACAGCCCTAGAAGCTGTACGACTTATAGCATATAAACCTAGCATAGTTAACCTTGTTCTGTAGCTAGTTCTCGTTAGCAATACGAATGAACTTGAGCCTCAGATAAACGAACTCGATCTTGAAGACTAGAACAGACTGAACGGCTGGTGATAACTATCATAGTTATTTGAAGTCGTAACACTCTTCATCCTGTGGGCCAGCTTTTTAATATTTTTAACTTATTATGACATAGAGCTCAATAAAAGAACCTAGGCTATCTATCAGTCTTTGATGAATTTTGAAAAATGGCCTAGTGGATGCCAAGATTCATGCCTATAAAGTTATGTACAATAATTTTGTCAGCCATTGTACCTTCAGCAGAGACAGTCTCTCAGAATATTAAAGGTGTCTTCATAAAAGTGCACCAACAGATTGCAACGATGCTACAGGTGTGTTTAGTGATGGTTCATATCCAATATATCTCACTTACTTGTATTATGAATATGAGGGAGTATTGAACTTTGCCACCAATGCATGGACTTCACCTAACCACAAGGCTTACATGATGATCACAGTCCACTTTGCATATGAGGAAGAACCTATATCCATGCTCCTTGATCTTGTAGAGGTCACGAATTTGCACTCAGGAGAGAATCTCACTGCTGCATTTGCTGAAGTTCTGGAGGAGTTTAGTATTAGTGATAAGGTATGATTGTTATCAAAGTTGTGAATTTGAATACATACCTTGTGCTGCTAGATCTTGGGTATCACCTGTGATAATGTGTCCAATAATGACAAGATGATTGACCACCTTGTGACCCTCATTGATATGTTCCCTGGTGCCATGAACCAAACCCAATGCTTTACCCACATCCTCAACCTAGGCTGAACCAAACTATAGGTCCAGTTTCAGGTTCACAAGAATCCTCAAAGAACTGGACTTTGGCATCACTACAAATCTGAGGCCTGCTGAAATCAAAAAATTTGTAAGCTGGTAATGCAATTGGTAACTCTAAGGAGAAACACCCAACTGGTTCTAACTGACTAACTCATCTGACCAAGTTATCTGCCTGGCTGACTCTTCTGATATATCTGGCTGACTTGTTCCTGGCCAACATCTTGATGGCCTGGCCTAACAATAGCCTGGCTGACTTGCACATCAAGTCAGTCAACAATCTGACTCACTGATACATACATCCTCAACTGACTTGTCTAACCAACTTGTACATTATACTCTACTCACAGACTCAGATATTTTTCCTATTTTTCCTTGGACATGTGCCAAATATCACTATGGAACCCACGGCTGGTAGAAATTACCAGTCACCCCAGGAGAAATTCTTTTTCCCCTGTTTTCCAGGGAGTCAACAAGGAAAAGCCAATTCAGGCTTTTTCCCCCATCTTTTACCCAGGAATTTTTTTACCTGGTTGCTGGGGTTATGTTGCTAGTGCAACCAATGCCTGCTTTCAACCAGGACTTTTTCCCGTCTTGTAACTAGTAAATTTTATTCTTGGTTTGCCAAGAAGTCATTACCAGACTTTTTTCCCTGTTGTATGACTAGGAGTTTTTTATGCGATTTTTTCTAAGTCCTTCTGCATTACTTACAAATCAATTGCCATTTGTTATGTATTAAATCTGTTCAAAGAGACTGTGCAACTCTGTAATGCTCTGTGATCCAAATCCGGGAACCAGGGCTCAAATTCAAACACTGCCCATTGTCTCTTCTCTCTCCTACCACCACCACTGTTTAGCACTGTCTGCCGCCTCCTCATGATCACCCACATAGGCCAAGCGTGGGTGGGGAAAATACCTGTGCATGGTCGCACGCCATGCCATGCGGCCCATGCCACCTTCCTCCACCAACCCCACTTTGTCAAATGCCTTGAGCCCAGGTAAGTTTTCCCCAACCTTGCCCACTATGAGTTCACTGAGCTCCCTGTGTCATTGACCACCTACTGTAATGCGAGCTCGCCACATCACATCACCCACTCATGCTCACTGCCATATAATCCTCCCCTCCAAACTCACTGCATTATTGACCACCTAATGTGAGCTCACTGCATCACCCCTGCTCATATACCTTGCCATGTCACCTTCCCCTATGATTGACCAACAACAAACTCGCAGAGTGCGATCAACCCATCCAAAGCCCCGCCATACTGCCTCTTCTCATTTAGGGATGGGCTCTATTCCTTTGAGTTCGAATTTGGTTTCATCAACACCGCCCAAGGTAGCTCTGAGTACATGAGGCGAGTATGAGCTTTCTTGTGACGACAACGATGGAAACAATGATGACTTTGATTCCTCAAGCCAGATGAAACACATCAACAATAAAGATGATTGAGTGGGTCAGGGGGGATTGTGAATGGGTGAGGTGACAATGGTGTTTTAGCTTCAGCATAAGGTTTGTATCTCTTGTTTACTGTATTTTCATCAACCTAGAATGTCATCTATTCTATATTGTACATCCTACTACATTTCAATGAAATTTCCAGTATTTTGAATGATTCTTGCAGCTTTGTAAACAACAAAAAATCCCCGGCATACTAAGAGGATCACCTGTTGGTAGACTATGAAAGATTCCTTGTGTAACAAGATATAATTGCATGCTAATACTGCTGGCAAAATGGCATAAAATTACCTGCTAAGATGTCTGGTAAAATGGGATAAAACTACCTGCTAGACCCAACTGGGAATGGCAGACATTTCGCAGGTAGTTTTTCCTAGGTCATTTCTGGGTACAGAATTCCCGGTTTGACTGAAAAAAACCTGGCAAACCAGTTATTTTTCCTGGTTGGACAAGATAACTTGTTGTGTTGGACCTGTCATCTGACCAGGAACCTTTCCTGGGTTAGGGTCTCATAGTGTATGTGCCCCTCTTTTTCTATTTGTATAATAGTTATTTATTAGAGCATTGCTCTGCTGGTGTGGTTGCAGTATCTTAAATCAGACTTACATGACATCACTCAGCATGATAAGTAAAATAATAATAGTGTAATCCTCACAAAATAGTATCAAAGGCACTATAAATCCTGACTATGATAATGGGTGTGGGAAATGTCTATATTTCAATGATGCAAATAGGTTATTTTGACACTTTCTATTTTATTTATTATGATGGAGATTTATTTGCATTTATTTAAAACAAAATAAAAATAAAAATTTCTCTTAGGTGCTCTTAAGGATATACAAATTTGTGCAATGTTTTATTGAATATAAAATGTAAATTCTAAGGTGTGTCACTCACTTTCAATGATGTTCACAATAGCCTGTTATCACTCTATTGAAGACACTGCTCTGCAGTACTTTACACTGCCCCACAGAGTTCAGGTGGACTCCAACTGGACCATTCTTGAACTTGAATATTTATACTTAATATACCCGGAGTCCACCTGAACTCCAGATGAATTTCACCTGGAGTTTTCACAAGTTCTCATAATGTTACAATTGAAATAATAAGAATTATATTTATTTCTAATAATACATGTAATATAATAATAGGGGGGGATGAGGGAGAGAGAACAGGGCAGGGAGAGGACAGATGAGAGAGGCCAAAATCCCCCCCTCCTCCTCATCTCCCTGCCCATCCTCTTCTCTATCTCCTCACATGCCTCCCCACTCACTTCTTCCCTCACCTCAGTAGTTGTTGACAGCGCTCATTCTCAAACTTTGAACCAAAGCATTTTGTTGGAGACATTTTGACGACTACTTATTTACTCGTACCCGTACCCAATCTGTGAGTATAACATCACATAAATACAATAAAGTATAATGGTACAAACTGTATTCCCTACTCATGAGCATGAAACGTCCGTATGGATTTGTTGATGATGGGGGAACGATTCAGCCCCCTCGGAGCCACCCCAATCGCGTCCACAAACGCTTCGAACGTCAAAATCCCATTACAAGTTCTCAAATCATAACATTCCTCCACTGGGTTTTCCGGAATCGACTCGAGCGCTGTCTTGAATAGCTTTCGCAGCGGGACGACCCACTCCGAAAACAAGTTCTGGAAATTCGCCTTGACCAGCGACTCGATGCGCATGAACGCGTCCCAATCGTGAATAAGACGCGTCTTGGTGCGTTCAGCGGTGTCCTTGTATAACCAACCCCTAATTCCTTCGTAAGGGTTCACCAAATCATGGTGTTTGTCCTTCAGGTCGTAGTGCACGCAGGCCCAAATGAGGACGTAGAGGAACGACTCAAGGTCGTGTCGGTAGTAGTGCTTCGTATTTTGTGCCAGGAGCTCGGTAGCGAGAAAACCATATGGACCTGCACCGCTTCCAATTTCGAGTGGGTTGGGAATATCATGATCTTCTCGAGGACACGGACCGACTTCCCATCTTGTGAGGACCCCCATGGGAAGGGCACCGCGCTTGTATATGACATTGCTAGCTGGCTTCCACCACACCAAGCTCTTCTCGCTGATGGCGCCGTGGAGAACTCCACCGGTATTGTAGGCGTGGTAATGACCTATAAGTACTTTAGCTTCTGAAAGGAGATAGAGAGCGATCAAAAAAAGGGACTCACATTCCAGACAATCTAGAAAAACCGTTTTGAAATTCTTGATGCTCCGAATCTCCCAAAGGGCTCGATAATCCCTCATCACTGATACATGCAATGCCTTCTCCTCTATAACCCGGTTTGAAGCTGGTGCAATGCTCATCTTTGTCCAAGGAATGCCGACATCTTTTGCGAAAAAGACATTGCAAAAATGTAGCTGTGGAAGATGGTCGCGCCATTCGGACACCTGCTTGCGGAGGGTATACACGAGCTCCTTTTCATGCGGCTGTGACACAGGTAGCCAGCCCATCTTCAACATCTGGTATTCACCAGAGACGAACCCTTTCCCCCACCCCTCACGGACGACCAAAGTACTTGTACCGTCGCCGATGACGCCGCTAAAACCGTCGACCCAGTCTTTGATGATGAAGAACCGAGTGTCGAAACTTTTGTCCTGTGGAGTTTTCGGAAATACTAAACAGAGATCATTGACGTAGTCATCCGGTCGATTAAGTGGCAGAAAGTCGAAATACGACTCGGAGTTCCGGCCGCGGTCAACGAGGGATTTGAAGAAGGGGTTGAAACCTGCATGTTGCATATCACATTGGTTTAATGCGAGGAGGACAAGGGCAAGGTATTTGATCCCGCCTTCGGACAGAAAGTCGACCGAGATAGTTCGTATGACGGCGTTGCGGTCGAAGTACCACAGAGACACGCTTCCTACGTCGAAAAAGAGGCCAGTAACATATAAGCGGTCACAAACGTGAGAGAGGGTTTCCACGGCGTAGCTGGCGAAGCGCACTTGGTCGTCGGTGAGATCGTTCGTTCGCCTGACTCTCTTGGAGCGGTGGAAATCGCGATCGTTCTGGCCGTCGCGCAAATTTTCTTCAGACCGTTGGCGCTTAAGGGTAGTCGATCCAGCCGAAACAGCTTGACTGGGCGTGTACCAGTGGGAAGGTAGCACATTTTCGGTGGTCCGGTACCCACCTTCAGGGTGAGTTGGGCCTCCTTTTCGATAGGTAGATATCTTCTTGATAGTACTGAATTCCGCGAACGCCTTTATTACCTCCCATCCTGGCGGACCGTCATGTTTGGATTTCCAAACCCGCACCAGCGCAGGATCGCGCAACGCAAATATGCTTTCCATCTCGTTCTTAAACTTCGAGTCCCAAAATGCATCGTCGATATCCCTAGGGTCCATCTTGAATTGAGCGTAGACCTCAAGGAGGAGGGTGGAGGCGAGAGATCGGAAAGCGGTATGCAGGTTCGGACGGAATACACGCTCCTTGTGGTCGAAAGCGGCTTGGTACCGGTCGAGGATACTCGGGGCCAACTTCCAGTCATGCGAAAGAATGGCCTCCACCTTCTCGGACGGTAGACCCCAAATATGATGGACGAACTCCTCGATTGAAATGTCTTCGTGCAGATGCTTCGAAAGAATTTTCTGAAGTTCTTCCAGATAACGAGGATGTCTTTCTTCACAATCGTCCTTCCGTGCAAGAAAGCTGAGCGCTGTGGAGGCTAATGCATCGGTGGTGAGTACAGGAAGTATTGTGGTGGGGGGGCACTCACTCCACGAATAAGCATCAGCGTCAGGAAGACAATACTCGAATTTGAGGGCGGGACGAGCGTCTTGCATGATGAGCAAGCTTAAAAAATGAACACAACCCGCTTTCTGCAAGGTCCTTTATAAGCATCAACTACAACTGGGCCATGTTCAACAGCCGGTGGTAATTCTGGCCCATCTTTGTCTCGCAGGTGACGGTTGTGACATATCGGGCCAAACCTCAAAGGATGTATAAGGAACGGAATTCTAACAATTGCGGTTGAACTTTCAGAGTACAATCAAGTTTTTCACGGGGGCATGCACATAGATTTCCTTTTCGGGGACGTCGGGAAGCGTCATGACGTCAACGATGTACCTTCTAAATCCTCTGAAATAATTGTTCCATCCTAAATTGTAATAAATATTGGACGCATCTCCGAAAGTCGGACTCACCAGTTCGAGTTAGTATGCATACAGCGCGAAACCATCAAGAAACCTCACAGAAGTTGTAGAACTGGGCCTGACCACTTCGCAACAACATAACTCAAGTAGGACTCGGAGAACTCGGTGTTGGTGAAAGCATAAGTGTGTTTGATACGAAATCGACATCAAATATCATAAGTACGCATACCATCCGTTTCGCTACAATCTATCACCCCATTCCAACAAGCGCCATTTAAAATAACCTCCAAATTAGAAAGTAACAGGGCGGTGGGCGACGAAGGTCGAGCGGAACTTGGTCACACGATGAGGAAGGGGGAATTTCAAGTTGGGGGTAAGGAGCTGCTTGATGTATGGGCGGCGGAGATCCTCGGTCTTCTCGACCTCGACGACACGGAGGATCTAATGAAAATAATCAGCTCACGTTCCCACCAGCCTCGTAATAAAGTGAGCGTACGTGGATCGACCTGAAACGGGCACGATGCCTGGCAGCCATGTCCTGATAGAGGCTCTTGACCGCATCAGCACGGGAAAGGTCACGGAACTCCTTGTACATGTTGTGGGTTCCAGAGCGGGAGTCGTATCGGAGCCAGATACCGAAGTTCTTGACCTTCAAAGGCTTCTTTTCGTGGATCTATTCAGAAAGAAGACGCAAAAGCGAACAAGAGAATTGTAACGCAAGAGCCCTAAAGTCAG
>Ga0307513_10010560_pt1 | contig 11558 bp, 10 predicted proteins | sample 15_EM_MG_FD_202174 | JGI IMG/M metagenome (GOLD analysis project Ga0307513, IMG submission 202174) | Populus trichocarpa ectomycorrhiza microbial communities from riparian zone in the Pacific Northwest, United States - 15_EM | ecosystem: Host-associated > Plants > Roots > Unclassified | place... | reverse complement strand
GGCAACGGCCCGCCTCCCCCCCTCAGTTCAAACGCCCTCCCTGTACCGCCACTCCCCTGATCATAGGTCGCTCTCCGCGAAGAATGCGGGCAGCCGCCTGCCTCTCCCGTGGCTCCAGCCCAGGCCGCCCTCGAAAAACAGGGCCCACCTCCCCCTTGACGCCCTCCCGCATTCCATGCTCTTTATCCTAGGGCCGGGCGGGTTCGAACCCCTCCCGGTAACCTCCCAGCACCTTTTATGCGAACACTATCCAGCCCCCCCCCGGGTCGCTCATATCCCCAACTTAAGCTCCAGTGTAGGAGCCTCCTGATCAAAGAATGGGAAGAGTCCGCGCCGGATCCGGCCAGGTACCCCTACCGCCCCTCAATCAAGCCACACCCTTTCATGGGCCTCGACAAGTTCACCGCGGGCCGCCTTCACCAGATGAGGTCTGGCAAGAGCTACCTCCGCGCACACCCCTCCTGGAGCGACGATGCCCCGACCACCTGTCCCAGCTGCGACGAGGCCCCCGAGACCTTTGAGCACGCCATACTCCGCTGCCCCGCAAAAGAGCCAGCCAGAGCCCGCCACCTTCAGGGGGTCTCTGACATCGGTCCCAACGCTCCCGTATGGTCCTCCGCCCCCTTGCTTGGGGCCCTCAGCCGCTTCATTAGCTCCACAGCTACGGCCTTCCCCCCGGGCATGTTCTCACGCCCAACGTCCTCGGCTCGTTCTATTGGTTCTATTTCTTCCCGCTCATCTAATGTAGTTTCCTTTGGTTACTTTATGTCGTCACAGGTTAGCTAGGTTTACTTTTTTTTTTTTTTGGTTTTTCATGCTGTCCGCTGGTATAAGGAGGGTTTCCTTTATCGTACTTGCTTTAATGTCGTGCCCGTGCGTGGGCCTGGGACCGGTACGGACCCCAGTTGAAGAGTGTGGTGCCGGTTTTTTCTTTTGTTAGTTCGTTTTGGATTTTGGGTTTTGTTTTCGCCATAGCTAGCGCTCCATGCGATTTCTTGTACCTTAACAACGAATATATGATATAAAAAAAAAAAAAAAAAGAAAAAAAAAAGACCCCTCCCTCGCTCAGTCCCGCGCTCCACCCCCCAACAAGACTCCCTCCTCTACTGTCGACCCCGACATTCCCCGATATGACCTGGTTACCTGCGCCCTTTACGGCGACCGCGGTGCCTACGCGGATAAGTTCCCGGATTCGTGGGAAGCAAACGCGTTCCATTTGGGAAAGTACCCCGACCCCACCACCTTCATCTCAGGCCACCTCGCCCCTGACTGCCCCAAGCCCCAACCCTCGTATGCCCAGGCCGCCTCCAAAGGTACCTCGAAGGGTAAGAAGAATAAGAGCTCCCTCACGGCCGCCCAAGTCGCGTCAGCCAACAGCCTCGCCCCTGCGTCCCAGGCACCGAGGTCACTCCCTACGGCCGAAAGAAGATTTTACGCCCCTCGTTCTTCCCCCTCTGAGCACCCTCAAGCTCCCCTAATTGCTGCCACTTTCCCAGACATCGCTGCCCGCGTCCTAAGGGATGCAAACTGCATCCTCCCCCTTGCAGTCACCACCAAGGTCAACGACCGTGGATCTGTCACCCTTCTCGTTACCGACCCTGCCACCCCTGCCGCGGCCTTCGCTCCATATTTCGACGCCCCCTCCTGCGAGCTCAACAAATCGTTCCCTGTGGGCGAGTCTCCCTGGTTGCCCTTCCGCCTCGCCCCCAAAGAAGCACAGCTCGCCATCCACTCCCTCCCGCTTGCCTTCCTCCCGGAGGACCCGGCGGAGCTCTTCCCGTGTCTTGCAGAGTCGATCCTCAACTCCAAGAACATACGCATCCTCGCCGCCAGATATCTCAACCCTAACGCACAATCCAGGGAGGGCAAGACTGCCACCTCTGTTATCGTTTCCGTCCACCCAGGGGACGTGCCTACGATGGGCTCCTCCTCTATTCAACTCTTCTCCCGATCGCGAACTATTGAACGCGCGTACTCTTCCAACAGGTACACCCAGTGCAAGAACTGCTGGGGTTACGGCCATGTCGCCCCCAGGTGCCCCTCCACCTCTCCCGTTTGCCCCATCTTCTCCCTCAGCCACACCCGTGCCGTGCATCGGTGCCCCAACCCAACTTGCCCTGGAGGTAGCAACCTTAAGGCTACTCCTGGCTGTTGCTCTTCCTCGCCACCGCGGGGCATCAACTGCGGAGGCCCCCACACTGCGACTCACAGGGATTGTGACTCCCGCCCGACTCCTCCCCCTCTCAGGCGTTCAATCGCTGCCGACGAGGTCGTTCTCCCGCCGCCCGCTGGCGACGAAATGTACACGGCCACCGACGACTATGATGTCTCGCCCCGCCCTTCACCCACCCGCTCCCTCCAGTCGGCGTTCGAGATGGCTACTCCAAGGGCCAGAAGGACAACGATACTTCCGGCCTCTGTGAGGCCCGCACCAGGCCCCGGTCAGCTCCCTCCCGTGGAGCCCCAGAGCCCCTCTCCTATGAGCAGAACACCCTCGGGCCTGGCCCCTTAATGCAGTACAACCAAGCCTCATGGGATGGTGAGCAGGGCTTGCCCCCCTCTCCGAAACCTTTCACACTCGTTCAACACAACTGCCTCGGGAGCTGGGATGTGTTCCTTTCTTTGTTTGGGTCGTTTCCTCAACTGGCCCACCCTCCTTCCATTGTAGCCCTGCAGGACCCTCCGGTTTACAGGGGCAAGCTCCTCTCGTTTAATTTATTTACTGTTTTTTTCCCCCCTACGACCGGCGGCTGCAAGCCCCGGGTTGCCTTCTACGTTTATAGTTCGTTTCTGTGGACTGTTTCCCTCCTCCCACGGTTTTTTGGGAGGGGAGACATCATGGTACTTGACCTCTTCACTCCTGATGGTTTCTTTAACCCCTCCACCACTGGCTTTTCAATAATCAACTCCTACAGTACCAAAGGCCGCTCCAACAACACTCGTTCTGTTCCACCGGACTTAATCTTCCCCTCCAGTCCCCTTCCCACCCTCACCTTGGGTGACCTAAATATCCACCACCCGACATCTGACCCCCTCAGAGTCTTCAAAGAAGACGAGATTGCCACCACGTCCCCGTACTTTGACAGGGCGACAGACCTAGGGTTCTCCCTCCTCAACACCCCAGGTGTTTTCACTCGGTTCTCCATGTCACTTGTTGGACGCCCCGGCGTCCTGGACCTAGCTTTTGCCTGCCCCCTCCTGTCGCCATACTTTTCTGAATGGTCTGACCCCCTTCCCTCCACCGGCTCTGACCATATCCCGATCCTCCTCTGTTTTGAGGCCCCCTTGCTTCGGCCTCCCCCACCGACCCCCAACTGGGCCCTGTCCGACTCAGCCGCCATTGAAACCTCGCTAACAGCCACAATCATCTCCCCCCCCCGCTTCTCCCGACCACGCGCTCCCTAGACGTTTGGTTCAGCACCAACCTAGCCAGAGTTACCTCCCAGTTTGCGCTGCATACCCCGCTAAAGAGAGTGACCTATCGATCCAAGCCCTGGTGGTCCGAGCTTTTGTCTATGCTCAGGAAGGCCTACAACTCCGCTCTCCGTACCGCAAAACGAGACCGTTTCGACACCGCCCTCCTCGCCTCCGCAAGGGCAGCGAGATCTGCATATTTTAAAGCCATCAAGAAGGCGAAAAGGGCCCACTGGTCCTCCTTCCTGGCCTCAGCGACCCCTCAAACTGTGTGGACGGCCAAGAGATTCGCCGTCGGTCCCTCTCCCCCGCGTTTCCCTGAGCTCCCTGGCGCCTCTACACCAACTGAACTCAACAAGGCGCTCCTTGACCACTTCTTCCCTAGCGAGCCAGCCAGCTTTACTAATACCATCCTGCTCCCGTTCAGAGAATGCCTCCCTCGGGCAGTGGACGAGGTCGGCAGGCCCTTAGACCGCTTCTCCCCGTCGTCGGCCCCGGGGCCTGACGCAATCCCCAACTCGGTATGGAAAAGGGTTCACCATGTGGCACCTCATCTCATCCACGACCTTCTAGCCCCCCTGGTGGCCTATGGATCCCACCCCCTCACCCTCAAGAGGGCCGATGGCATTGTGCTCGACAAGCCAGGCAAGTCCTCTTACGACTCTCCCTCATCTTTCCGCGTCATAGTCCTTCTTCAGACCTTTTCAAAAATCTTCGAAAGGATAATGAACTCAAGACTCTCCTGCGTAGCCACGGCATCTGGCCTCCTCAACCCCCACCAGTGTGGCTCGCTAGCTGGCCTTTCGGCCTCGGATGCAGTCACAACCCTCACCCACGAGGTGAAGACCTTACAGAGGGCTGGAAGGAAGGTCTCCACGCTCTTTCTTGACAACAAAGGCGGGTTCGACAATGTAAACCCTACCACCCTCTGCGGCATGCTTAGAGCCAAAGGGGTCAACCCGTACCTCGTGTCCTGGACCAAGTCTTTCCTGTCTGGCAGGTCGTGCCGGCTCCTCTACCAAGGGTCCCCCAAGGTGTTCGCCCCAGTGTCGGTGGGCACGCCCCAAGGCTCTCCGGTCTCCCCACTCTTGTTTGTTATTTACGTTTCCCGCCTCCATTGCGAGATCTCCCAGGGTCTCTCTCTGTCCTACGTGGACGACTTCGGTCTGACCGTGTCCTCTGCGTCATATACGCGCAACATCCAGATCCTACAGAAGCAGTACGCAAGGCTGAAGGCCAGAGGGGCCAGGTTGGGCGTAGGTTTCTCGGTCCCCAAGTCGGAACTCATCGACTGCCGCACGAACAGGGATAGAGACCCCATCTCCAATGTCCCGATCCACCTGGATGGGTCGGTATTCACACCAAAGGGAGAGGTCAGGTGGCTAGGCTACTGGTTCACGCCCTCAATCTCCACTACCCCCCACTTCGTCAAAAGGCTAGCCAAAGCCCAGGTGGTCTTCGTGGCGGTCAAGCGACTCTCCCCTCCAGGGATCGGCCTCCCCCCTTTCCTCTGTCACCGACTTGCCTCCTCCCTCCTTTTTCCCATCCTCAGCTACTGCGCCGACGCCTTTCTGCCAACAGTACACATGACCAGGAAGCTATCCGCGTTCTGGCACAAGATCCTGCGATGGACGACAAATTGCTACGTAAGCACCCCCACTGACATCCTGGCCATCGAGGCCTGCCTCCCACTGCTCGAGCTCCTCCTCACATATAAGCGCCGACTGGCCCACCTTAGGATATTGTGCTCCCCCCCGGAGATCAACCCCGCAACCGCAAGGCTTCCCCCCTCTGTGCAAACTCCCTGCCTTCACCGCCACTCGCCAGACCACAGGGCCCTAAGCGCAAAGAACGCGGGCAGTCGTCTAACCCTACCGTCGATCTAGCCCAGATCTTAGGCGCACGGACTCCCCGTAAGGATTTACGGGGCAAAGTTACCCTACCTTGGCGCATACGCACTTCGAAGGAAAAAGATAACACCCCCCTCCAGCCCCGGCGTTGGGACGGCGCGTCATCACTGGCCGCCTGGGTAGTTGCGTCCCAACACCAAAGACCACTGTCAATGGAACATATCTTATAACACCGTATACGTCGCGGCCGTCCGTCCGACCGGATCCTGTTCGCAGGATATATGAGGGGAGACCTTCGGGCACCTTATGCAGGTGGAAGCAGGTGAATCGGACGACGGCGCATAAGGTTACAGACACTTGAAGACAGGCAGTCAGAAGAGTGGGTCGAAGGTAACAGGACGTTTCGCAAGAAAGTTAGTCCCCTCGTACCTACAAAGTCTTGTAGAGTATGAAGGCGGTAACTATGCCCAATCAGTGGATCGGGTGAATCCACAGAGGACAAGTTGGTAAAAGATGGAGTCCGAGGGAAAATGCCTATAGGTACCATCCCAAGGACAAGTCGTGTAATGCCGGAAGACAAGAATACGAGATGCAGTTGCATACCGAATTCTCGACGGAACCAACCAAAGAAGAATGACCATCTTCTGTCCAGCGAGTTAGACTACCTTCAACGAGCACGAGGGCAAGATAATTCGTAACCACTGTTGTCAACGGATAAACGGATGAGCTGACACCTGACGTGGTCTCCACACCATCAGGAATAATGGAAGCGCAGACCGATAAGTTGGCTATCGGAGCAAGAGTATGTGGGAGAGAGTTTTCAGGGTCTACGAGTGTTCGCACTCAGGTGCTGTTCGCAGAATTGCCGGCAAGGTACTTAGTTAGTATACAGTTAGCATGTATACCGCGATTGCTCAGAGGCGGAATATAAATATCGAAGCATCTTCGCGGCTATTAGACACAACAAGCACGGAGAAGAGATCTTATCAATATAATAAGTTATTCTACACTTTTATATCCTTAGCAATACTTCGACGATCTATATCGAAGCAAACCATTATATCTAGCCTACATTACTCGTATCTTCTTAACGAGTTCTCCGATATAATCACGATTAAGGTCCTAGCCGTCGGAATACCTCACGCCCAAGCTACCACCTAACAGTATATTGATACTTCTCATCGTTACCGAGACGAATGTTTGCCGGAGACATTTATACTCCGAAACTCGAAATCCTTTTTGAACCAAGACCATTGAGGACGACCTCAATAGCACAAGTGTATTCCCGGAGCTTCATAAGGGAACCAGGAACACAAAGACCCTATCACGAAACCTACGCATTCTGGACAAATCCAGAAAACATCATCACTACCCAAGACCTAGAAACCTTATACCAACATTGGGAAGGCAAACGGTTCCGTTACTACGAACCAGAGGAGCAAATTCGTCAGGTCTGGTACGTCGGGTACTACAGCCACGGGAGACGCTCAAGTCCGGAGTTTGAAATACCCGAAGTCTGAGGAGGAAACAAAAGATAAGTTTTCCTTATAGAATTCAAAGAAAATGTCTTCTGACCCCAAAGGTCCTGAAGCCATGGAGTGGCAAGGAGGAGAACGTGGTGAAGCAGGAGAAGGAACCGAAGGAGGGGATGAGCTCTCCTCCGTTCAAGCTCCAAGCGTGGAAACCACCGTCACCCACCTCGTCCGATCGCATTCGGCAGATCGGACACCCCAGTCCCCTGTTGCCTTAGGCTTTCTAGAAAAATACGGAAAGGGACGACGCCCCGGAAGTCGCCAAACGCCTGAACCCACAGGTGAACCCCTCATGGCCGTTCGGATCCCCAGATTATAGCAGATCCTCGGCCGATTTGACCCAACGCTCACCGTCAGCCAAGATAGAGAACATCTGGCATTCAGTTCCCTCCCGACCAACATATTGTTAATGGCCCAAGAACTGGTCACGGTAAAAAACGAGTTAAAATCCGGTGTGAAGATAGTCGGTCGAGAGCTCGCCCGAGTAGACGAACAAGTCCGCCTTTTGGACTCGCAATCTCAAAAAGTCCAGGAAAGCTTCGCCACTCAAGTCGCCGAGCGACTTGGTGAAACAGATGAGCGACAGACCAGACATGAGGCTGTCACCTCTCATCTCCACGAAGCAGTGCAAGGAACTGGCGAACAATCCATGCACCGGGACCTACTCCTCGATCAGGAGATTGTTCGGATAAACGAACAACACAAACGGGAGCTGGCAAATCACGCGATGAGTATTATTCTTGTGAGAGACGAGTTACGAAACCAACAGGAGTCTAGGGAAGCCCAAGATAGTGAGATTGCGGTGCTTATGGCTCTGGTGGAACAATGAATGGGACAAGTCAAGGGAAAGGGGAAGGTGTCAGATCCGACACTGGAGGCGTCAGGGGCAGGTGGAGGACGACCACCACCACCACCACGACACGGAGAAGCAGGAACTGCAGGCGGAGGCGGGGGAGGAGACCCCGATGATGATGGAGAAGGATCTGGAAGGAAGCCAGATGAAAGAAGGAAGGGAAGACGGGACGAGAGACCCGCACCCCACCCAGAAGAAAACGACTATGACGCCGAAAACGACAAACAGTTTAACCTGTTCTCCCGGGTCATGGCCAACGCCCTGGGACAACGAACAAGAGTCCCCGCGGAACCCACTGCCATGTTTCGAAACGAGAAGCACTAAGATATACGCATGTGGCTAATGACATGTACGGATTATTTTGGTCGAAACAGGTGGCACTGGGAGCACGAGGCACAACGAATCCGATACGCCATAAGCTGAATGGACGGGAAGGCAGTCGCACCGTTTGCATTAACCTACCGACGACAAATGACCGTGGAAATAGGTTATACGAGACAAGCAGGATACGAGTTCTGGCACGTTTTTGCAGAACAAGTCCTGCGACGCTTCGGACCCACCCATGGAGCGGAAAAATCCCTCCGAGAAATGGGATCGGTCAAATATCGCGGTGAAGTCGCCAAATTCTTGATGGAAATGGAAAATCTCAACATCCATGCAAGAGTGACCGGGATAGCCTAGAGAAAAATGATTGAAGACGAACTCCCCATAGAAGCATTGCGACGACTCTCGCATAGAGAATATGTCGAGGATGGGGAATGGTTAGAAGCAGTCAGGACCGTAACCCGAGCGGAAGAAGATTTCAAGGTAAGAAAAAATCTTCGAGGAGGCGGTCCCTCCGGCACGACAGGAGGCGAGAAAAGAAAGTTCGAGGATTCGAAGCCAACGGTTGCTGCCAAGCGTGTAAAAAAGCAATACACGGCTACGGAAAAGGCGGCCTACCACAAGAAAAAGGCTGGGGAAAGAAAGATGAAAAAAGAAGGGTCGGTGGCACCGAAGGGGGAGGTTAGACATACGGTGTGCCAGTGGTTGGAAGCACACCAGGGCGTCGATCAGAAGGTTGTCGACAAACGGAAATCTGACAACGAATGCACGCGATGCGGAATGAAAAACCATACTTGGAAATACTGTCGAAAACCGATACAAGTATCGGCTATATATCGAGGGCAATCAAAGCCCAAACGACGGCCCGCATTCGCGCCAAAACGACGCCCCCAGGTAGCCACTGTGGCCGTTGAGGGCCAGGGAGAAAGCTCACGACGAGGGGTGCAAAGGCCCCCGGCTTGGGCTTTTGAAGATAACGACATTTTATAAAAGATAAAAATAATAAAGTCATCCAGGTACCGACAACAAAGGTGTTCGGGTAGTGAGGTTGCCGCGTCGAATCGAAAGACCTGCGGCGTTGTCGGTGACGAGATCCCACCGGAAGGCTAAAAGACCAAAGGATCGCGGTTGCCAATTTACGTCCAAAATTCGGTAGTCCGTGCTCACCACGGGAGCCATAAAAAACTACAAGAGAAGAAAGCGGTCGACGAGACTAAAAGGGAAAAAGAAGATTACCATTCGCCGGAACGGAACTTGAGTTGCACGACACGCGTGAGGAGGGTCGAAATCTAGGGCAACCTGACTTTCTCTCCGAGTAAAAAAGCCGGGCAAATAGAAGCTGGGGGCGCCTCTATTGGGCACAAGGTTCATGCCCGACGAATGGTGTCTGAGGGTGTCGCGGGCGTACCACCAAATTCGAAGGCGGAGGTACGGTGGACTCGTCGCAGGGGACAGTCTCTTATGAGGGCTAAGTCGACGATAAAGGACCGCGCATCCTAGTCGCTAACTCCAGAGGTACTCTAGTGAACCACCACTCCTGTGATATGGGAACTTCTCGGCAGGAGGTAAAGACTGCTAGTAGTGCGCTGCCCGATATCAAAATTATAGACACTTATTGTAAAAGGTTTGTCTGAGGAGGCTTTAAGAGCCGAAACTGCGCAGGCGCGGTAACAAACCCCCACCCTACTTGTAACCGCGACGATGAAAAGATTTCATCATGAACAGAGCGAAAGCTCTAGGCCCATTAAAAAACCTAAGCATTATGCCTGCCCTGAAGGGAAAGCAGGTATCGAAATTAAAGCACGAAAACACGTGGTAAACGTCCTCCTAGATTCTGGTTCAAACATCTTTCTCATGAACCAGGATATGGCACAACGGCTCGGAATCCCAACCGAAGCTAGGGACTTACCGTTGAAAATCACCACCTTCGATGGCAAAACCGCGCCTACTGGAGGCATATTCTATACCCATCCTATTCTCCTAGAAATCGGTGCCAATGGCCACCGAAGTATGATATCCTGCGAAATTGCGAATGCAGCAAGGTATGACTTGATCATACCCTTTGGGTGGTGGCATGATGTGCACCCCCTTAAAATTATTGCGGACCCAGGAAAATGGGCCTTTGAGAAAGCAAAATGCCACGCTCATATACAAGATGAAGCGGTGGCGGATATGTTTGAATGGGATGAAATTGTGGCTTACGATGAAGAAGCACAGTATGTGGGACGGATAGAACGAGAAGAAGAAGGGGGAGTACAATTGAAGAGGCTGCCAAAACCATATTGGCAGTATAAGGAGCTTTTTGAAGAGAAAAAAGCCAAAATGCTGGCGCCTCGAAGGACTTTTGATCACGCCATCAACCTTAAAGAAGGGGCCGAACCCCCATGGGGTCCGATTTATCCAATGTCGGCACACCAGTTGAACGAGCTGGATAAGTACCTCAGGAAAATGATGGCTGAGGGAAAAATTGCCGATAGCGAATCCCCTTATGGCGCTCCAATCCTCTTCGTTCCAAAACCAGATGGAAGTCTACGACTATGGGTAGACTATAGGAACCTCAACAAATTGACGATCCGGAATAAATACCCCCTGCCACTCATGGAGGAACTGCGAGACCGCGTTGCTGGAGCAAAGGTATTCACCAAACTTGACCTACAAGACGGATATCATCTTATTCGAATGAGGAAAGGCGATGAGCATAAAACAGCCTTTCGTACACCATACGGTCAGTACGAGTATAAAGTCATGCCTTTCGGGCTGGTAAACGCTGCCGCAACGTTTCAGACAAGGATGAACAAAATCCTAAGGGAATTCTTGGACCACGGAGTAGTCGTCTATTTAGACAATATCCTAATATACTCCGAAAATATGGACGACCACATTAAGCTAGTCCAAAAAGTCCGAGACCGACTCGAACAGCATGACTTGGCAGTCTCACTGAAAAAGTCGGTGTTCCACCAAGATGAGGTCGAATTCTTAGGATACATTGTCAGGACGAGCGGAGTCACCGTGAGTGATAGGAAAGTGAAAAGCGTTCAAGATTGGGCACACCCAAGGTCGGTTAAAGAAGTTCAGATCTTCATTGGATTCGCAAATTTTTATCGTCGATTCATTAAAGATTTTTCAAAAGTTTGCAAGCCAATAACGGAAATGTTAAAAGGAAACCCAAAGGACTTGCACCGGGGAAGAGAGCAGGAAGAGGCGTTTGAGGAGTTGAAGAAAAGGTTTATAACGGCACCAATTTTATCGCATTTTTACCCAGGGAGGGAAACGGTGGTTGAAACGGACGCAAGCGACTTTGCGCTTGGATGCGTATTGTCTCAGTACCAAGGGAGACGGCTTCACCCAGTGCCTTTTCCTTCCCGAAAATTGAACAGCGCGGAAAGAAATTACGAGATACATGACAAGGAATTACTCGCAATAATGGAAGCGTTCAAGGAATAGAAAAGGTACCTCTGGGGGGAAGAAGAACCTGTGACGGTATACACCGACCACCAAAACCAACAGTCCTTTTTGACCAAAAAGGTCTGGAACCAGCGACAGATTCGATGGGCACAGGTGTTGACGAACTAAAACTTCAAAATA
>Ga0307513_10010559_pt1 | contig 11558 bp, 15 predicted proteins | sample 15_EM_MG_FD_202174 | JGI IMG/M metagenome (GOLD analysis project Ga0307513, IMG submission 202174) | Populus trichocarpa ectomycorrhiza microbial communities from riparian zone in the Pacific Northwest, United States - 15_EM | ecosystem: Host-associated > Plants > Roots > Unclassified | place... | reverse complement strand
CGCCGTGGTGTTTGACAGACTGGATACAAGACTCTATCACCGAGAGGAACAGACGGATACGCCTCAACAATAGGGTGAACTCTGCGCATGATGACCCGAATGGTAAAATATCGATCGGTTGGCTGTGGACGCAAATACGGAAGATCGCTGTGGCTGGGGAGAGTTGGTTCGTCGTCAGTCTTGTCGGTATGCCTGTGGTGCTTCGCTTTCGTGGTGTTCTTGAGGTTCACAAAATCACGGATTGCGGATAGGTATTTGTATTGGGGTAAATGCGGCCCTTATATCGATTATAACCGAGTGGCTCTCCGACCTCAAGATGGGGTACTGTTATGATGCCTGGTGGTTGAACCAGCAGTTCTGTTGTTGGGAAATCGAGTCGGGAGACGAGGCGTGTGATTCCTGGCGCGATTGGAGCGACTACACCGCCATGAGATGGGTGGTCTATGTCATCGTTGCTGTACGCCTCGTTCCCTCTACCAAAAAATGATCTAGGCTGACTGACATTTTTGCGGCTGCAGGGAGTGTTCTCGTTTATTGCTGCCCACCTCGTTAGGTCCTTGGCAAAATACGCAGCGGGGTCTGGGATATCCGAGATCAAGTGCATTTTGGGTGGGTTCGTAATGAAAGGGTATCTAGGGGCTTGGACGTTCGCGATAAAAAGTCTGACATTGGTGGGGGTGTTTCCCGGCTTACCTCTGGACGTGTCTCGTGACTTCATTAGCCTTTGGTCATAGCTTCTGGCCTGTCAGTCGGGAAAGAAGGACCGTCTGTGCACGTCGCGTGCTGCGTTGGTAATCTCGTGGCTGGACTTTTCACGCGGTTTTCACAGAGCCAAGGTACGCGAAGTTCAGCTGTGGATGGAAGTCTGTTAACTCGGTTCTCAGGGAAAAGGCGGGAGATCGTTACCGCCGCTAGCGCGGCCGGAGTTGCTGTTGCGTTCGGTTCTCCGATTGGAGGAGTGCTGTTCTCGATAGAAGTAGGTGCCCCTTCTGTTTGTCCTGTCGGATCTCATAGAACGTGCATATAGGAAATGAGCAACAACTTCAGCATCAAGACACTCTGGAGGAGTTTCTTCTGTGCCCTTGTGGCCACAGTGACGCTTTCTGTACGTCTCCCACCGGTGTTAATGACACATGTCTGAGTTAGAGCGAACTTTCAGGCAATGAACCCCTTCCGGACGGGAAAGCTGGTATTGTTTCAAGTCACCTACAACCGTGATTGGCACTTCTTCGAGATCATCTTTTTCATAATCCTCGGCATTTTCGGTGTGAGTCAAGTCCGTCGTTCTTCATAACGTCGGCCAACTGGCGATCACAGGGACTGTATGGGGCTATCGTCATAAACCTCAATCTGCGAGTTGCCGCTTTCCGTCGTCGGCATCTCGCGAATCACGGACTGGCCGAGGCTGTAATCCTGGCTTTACTCACGGGCGTGGCCGGGTACTTGAACCGATTTTTGAGGATCGATATGACGGAGAGTATGTCGATACTGTTCAGAGAGTGTGACGGGAGCGGGGATTACGATAACCTCTGTCAGTGAGTCATTTGTCTCGCCCATCTCTCGCATAAGCGATGACCGTTGGGGCTAGGACATCGGAACAATGGACCATGGTGAATTCGCTGTTCCTAGCGACTATTATACGCACATTGCTTGTCATCGTCTCGTACGGGGCCAAGGTTCCGGCCGGTATCTTCGTCCCATCGATGGCGATTGGGGCGTACTTCGGACGGCTGGTCGGGATCATCGTCAAGGCGATCCACAAGTGAGTCCTAAGCTTTCTGCTGACATCTTTGGTCCCTCGACGACTCAATCCCCACAGGCAGTACGAACATTCCGGAATGTTTGCGGTATGTCAGCCGGACGTGCCATGCATCACACCTGGGACATATGCATTTCTAGGTGCTGCCGCCGCTCTCAGGTAAGCAAAGGGCTCAGACATGAGGTCGCAATACTGAACAATGCTTAGTGGAATCATGAGAATCACCGTGACCGTCGTCGTCATCATGTTCGAACTGACGGGGGCTCTAACATATATCCTTCCGACTATGGTAAGCAAACAGCTGCGTCGCTGATCATTACGAGGCCAAACCATTCGCTAGATCGTCGTTTTGGTTACGAAGGCGGTCGGAGACCTCCTTGGTACGAATGGTATTGCTGATGAGATGATCAAATTCAACGGATACCCATTCCTGGAGAAAGAAGATCATGCGTTCAATGTCCCAGGTCTGCGCCTTTCCTCGTGGGGGCCCCGTTCAATTGTTGAAACGACTCATTCCGCATAGTCGCGAGAGTGATGAAACAAGACCTGCATACCCTTCCTATTTCCGGTACGATTCAGGACGTAGAGACATTGCTGAATGGAACGGCGGCCAATGGGTTCCCCATCGTCACAAATGACGCCCGACAGACGCTGGTTGGGTATATTGGGCGTCGGGAAGTGCGGTATGTAATCGGTGTGTTTCTAATGACGCTTATTCTGAGGCGATGGGCTAACGGATTCATTAGAAAGGGCCAGCAAGATGCAGAATGTCCGGCCGGATACACTTTGCTCGTTTGCGGGCGAGGATCCACAGACCGGCGATGACACAGCGTCTCCGAGTCCGCCCATCCTTCGCCCCGCAGGAGCGATGGTTGCCATCGAGGATGAACTGTCGGCTGGAGTCGCCCAATCGACGTTGGCGCACGATGTCGTCAAGTTTTGGCCCTGGGTCCAACAGGTAATGTCACCTTACTCGTACAACGTTTGGAGGAGTTTTGATAGTTGAGTTGGAACCAGACGCCTTTGACTGTGTCGCCACAGCTTCCACTGGAGATTGTGATGCAGCTATTCAAACGAATGGGGTAAGCAGTCCCGCCGTCGGAGGCGGGTCGCAGATCCGGTTACGCGGAGCTGATGGTGATGGATCTTCTTTATAGTCCGCGTGTGATTTTGGTCGAAGATCACGGAACGCTGGTCGGATTGCTGACCGTGAAAGACGTTCTCAAGTTTACCCACCTGCACGAACGGCACGAAAGACGGGGTATGTGGTGGAACGACGAGCGGATCCAGGGTCACGAGGTGGAGGGAATACTGGACGATATGTGGATCTGGGCTGGCTCTGTCCTAGACAGGGTGCGGGGGTTTTTCAGCAGGCAGAGGCGGAGGCCGTAGATAAATTTATATCGATACCATAGACTCCTGGCGGTGCTTTGGTGAATACAGGGCGCTGCTGCTAGTGGTATCCGTGCTTTTGGCCGCTCGTGCCTGAGCTATACTAGGGACGAGCTGGCTATTCGAGGAGGATCCAACTGGAAGGGGCCGCTATCTGTTGATCACGGGCCTGGGACGGGATTGACTGTCGTTGGGCTTTCCCGATCTTCTCCCCAGGCTGAGAAGATGCGGCGCTAACCCATCGCGGCAGGAGCGAGCCCGGGGCGGGGAGACCAAGGCCAATGTAGGGATGCAAGGTGAGAGTGGCGGCGCAGGGGGGCGCCATTCCATTCGACGTGGTGAAACCGGTCGCTTATCCACCTCTTGCCTCGAAAGGCCTACAAAAAAAGTGTCAATCACGGAAAAGATGTTCCGGGATGCACCTCTCGCTTCCTTTACTTCCCTGACATACCGCGGGAGGCTGCCGGTCCTGGAAGCTTACCACCAAACCACCAACACTGGGGGCTCAAGCTGTGCGTTACCCTACCGGTTTTCTCTCTTTGGGTCGGTCAAAGCGTCCCGACTCCCCTCGAAAGTTGGACCGACAACACCCCTCTTATTCTCGCCGGATTCCTTTGTCCCCCACGAGCGGGGTAGACCGTGTTTGGGCCCTCTGGATCCCCCCTTGACAGAGCCGATCTGACCTGTGTCCGGTGGCACACCACTTAATCTCTCTCTCTCTCCCTCTCATGGGCGACGACATACCCCCCGGGACCGGCACCCACCCACTGCCGCCACCGACGACAACGGCATCCACCAACCACCAACGAAGTCGTACACGATCTCAGATCACCGTCCTCGATATCGATCTCGCGAGCGCCCTCTCTGTCGCGCCTGCCCCCCACTCGTGGAAGGACGCGGAGGAGAGGGTGCTGTCAGAATTCGGCGGCAGCCCTCCGACCCCAATGTCGGTCGAGGCCGACGGACCGTCACTTCATAAGGGGTATTTCGTCGGTGATCTCAAGTACGTATTGAAGGTTTGACAAAGCTTTATATTCGCGATCGCCCTATACATTCATATAACGACCTCCGCGCGCGTCGTCGCGGGTCTTTGGCATGTGCCATCCACGCGTTGCACGGAGTAGTCCTAATGAATTCCATGTGTGCGGTGATGGATGAAGAGCCAATGGCCGGACTCCACAGAGTCCCCGGCACCCCGTGCTCGACGCGTTGCTTGTGCCTCGTGTGTACAACGTTGACAGCTTTATGTACGTCACGTTGCGACGGGGACCTTTCACTGACCTCAAGTATTTCTCCCCTGTGTAGCGCCTCAGACGACTCTCTGTCATCCGCTTGCTCCAACTCGACGCTGAACGACGGTCCCCATCCTCCCTCTATGCCGAGCCACAGACCCCCCTCTTCCGAGGTATTCGGAACTGTTCCAGTGCATTGCGTGCGCGTAATCGAGCCTGGTAGCCGGAGGTAAGCCCCAGTCCCTCGCCTGTAACACGTCACTCTCCCCCACCCCCGATTGCCTCCCCATCGTCATTGCCATCTCCCTCGGCTCCACAGAGCCGTTGAATATGCGTGCCAGGCATGCTGATGTAACAAACAACACAGGAATTCGGGCGAATCGTTTTACGCCTACTTCATTGAAGACGGTGACGAGGTCTATGACCCACCGGAAGAAATACCGATACCCAGAACAACGATGTCCGACAGAGGTCGCTTCAGGGAAGGAGTAGACAGTCGAGATTCCGGCGTTGCTTATCGCCGTATGGGCTTCGACGCCGCCGACAACTCGTCTTCGTCGGACCAGGACGGTGCACCGTCCCCATCACTGGGCACTCGCCCTTCAGATGATAAACGTAGAAAGAGGCTTAGCCAGGTCATCGTTGACGCCTCCAAACGGTCTAAACGGCGCATGACCAGCTGCACGATCCAGTGATTTTCTTTCTTTTTTTTTTTCGATCCAAAACCCCGAACTTTTCACACCATGTATTTTGTTGTTAATGTAGAGTTTCTCCGCTCTCTTTCCCCCATGAACGTTACGAACAACCCGCCTTATGACCATTTGCATTTCACCTTCCATGTACATATGTATCTTGCTTTGCGCCTTTCTTCTTGTCTCGAAAGGTTAATCGGTTACCACGGTTACACTTCTACTGTTATTAGCCCTCACCCTATTTGGCATCATCAGGGGTAATCATAGGATTCTTGCATTGCCCTCATAGCGAGCAGCGCGTAAATATGTACATCAAACCAAGTATTAACACAAACACTCTATGGAGTACGGGTGTAGACGCGGAAGTAGATATCACCAGATGGGAGCAACAAGTAAGACAACAATCCGACATCACGACATCAGCAGGTGGAGAGAGAGAGAAAGTCCTATGATGGAGAATGGGGATAAGATCTGAAACCAAGGGCCAGCGTATCGGCTAGGCCACGTCAAACACCAAGTCCGCCCTTACGACGGAAGACCCAAACTTCTTTCTTTGCGCCAATCCGGAAGCTAAGGCGTTTCCTTGGCAAAGGTATGGATGCGTTTAACGTCCATCCCTTCTTACCGATGTAGTGCAAAATCCAGGCCAAAAAGATGTGTAGATCCAACCTGGGAGCTACAGCGCATCGATCAATACCGATAGTGCGGCCGTAGGAACACAGGTAAACGTACTTCCAGGGGCCTTCTCACGAATATCCAATACAAGCAGTCCCTTTTCAGGCTGCCTGTCCGACGCAACCTGATACGGGAAGTATGGATTCATATCCACGGCGAGGTTCCTGGCGATTGACTCTGGCGGTTCGACGAACGTGAACTTCCGCCGGTTGCTGGAAATCGAGAGAATGAAAAAGTCGGTCGTTTGGGAGGCATACATCTCAGGCGGAATACGGGAGAAGACCATGGATCGGAGCGGGAACTAGGAGGAACCACATCAACAAATCTCGTCGCTGGTGATCACGATCGCCGAGTGCTACGATCAGGGCGACCAAAAATTAAAATGACGCACCCGTTTGCTGTTTGTTGAGGTTGTATAAGCGAAACCCTGATAGGATTTCAGTGAGAAGTCTGGGGTCGGGGGACATCGACGGCAACCGGAGTTCGAGTCTCTGTCGGTTTGTCGGACTTACCAGGGCGGCAAGTGTGATGAATAAATTGCGTATGATCCTCCTTGCACTAGGCATTTAGGGTAAGTTCGACGCTGGGTCTGTGAGAAATAAAGGACCAACGCGATTCCGGAGAAATCTGCATGGCTTGCGGTCCAGGGTGACCCATGGAATTTCACCCACCACTTGTACCCTCGTCTCTGCTGTGAATGAAGACCAATAGCTTATCAGACGGGATGATCATCACGCCGGTACGGAGGTTGCGCACCATCACATCATGACCCTCCGGCCACATCTGCAACACCGCTTCCGATAACCGATCAGAGTCGTGCTCGACAATATTTGACACATGCAGTTCGTTATCATTCTTGAAGGAGACAAATACGTGGTCTGCGGGTCAGTATGTAAGCCCGAGAGGTATTTATTCTTGTCCCAAGGCTGGGCTTACCTGGAATGAACCGGGTCTTTGAATTCGTTCGCTGCCTCGAAATGGATCTGTCCACCCTCCTGCTCGAATTAGAAGAGTTCCTGGGTCGAAGGGTTTGTGAAGTCTGCTCTGAGTTCCTTCCCCTCGAATCCTCCCTCTTGGACTTGGAACTGCGCCGTGGGACCTGGACATTCACGGGTATGCCATTCTCCGTACGGAGAACGGTCATCGTCTGGCCATTCTTCAGTGCACTCTTGTATGGGACGTGGTCGTTTGTGGTGTTGGTATTACGCGAAAAATGTTTGGGCCGAGGATGCGGAGTCGCTCCAGCACCAGTTTGACCATTCGCTGGAAAGGGGACCTGGTAATTAGGGGACATCTGACCGGCGTGAACCTCTGGGGTGTACACTGGTTGGGTGTACTGGGCATAGTTGTAGGGGTGCTGTTGGGGGTAGTAGTTGGGCATAGTTGCTGCTGGCCCAAGTGGGAATCCTGGGGGTGTTTATAGCTGAGGAAACAAGGGCGTCAGTGGTGGAGCATAGCATCGGGTTTATCTTTGCTGTACTGACGGATATCGGATCTGAGTCAGGGGAAATGAGGGACAGGACACGTTCAGCGTCGGCAGATGGCCAGACAGTGCACGAAAAAAGAAACGCGCTCGTCGGGGACAGCCTAGGACGACGGAGAGAGCGGCCGTCGAGGTTAAGTGGCCGACTGGAGGGATTGGAGAGTCTCCGAACCCACGTGCCCGAGCGCCTCTTCCTGCCTGAGCCAAGTCATTGTCGGGCTCGACTGAACCAGACACTCTTTCACCCGAACCAGATGGCTTCCACCTTTACCGCTTGGCTGCGCTCACCAGCCGCAAGAGAATACTTCTTCAGTTGAGAGACTTTTTTTTCCGGTGCTGCGTCGCCGCTCGTGCTCACCCAAGTGTCTTGTGCCCGCAGGCACTCATTTTTGGGGTCCAGTATGTCCCGCATCCCGAACACAGCCGACCGACAGAATTGCTGACCGCAGGGGGATTTGAAAGGTCGCCAACTGGGGATTACCTCTTGCTGCCTTGGCAGACTTGAAGAAGGATGAGGAAGTCATTTCCGGTACCATGACCACCGCCCTTGCCTGTTACTCGTGGGTTTCCGGATCCGTTCGGCCCTCCGTCTGTCACTCATCATTATTTTATTTTCCCCCATACACAGGATGGTGTTCATGCGTTTCGGTCAGTACCCGTTCCGTGTTTCCCTTTGACCGCGCCCGTTTTCCAACCGGATGCAAATGTTTACAGCATGGAGAGTACAACCCCGGAACTATCTGCTGCTCGCCTGCCATACGACCAACGCAACCGCCCAGTCTGTGCAAGGCGCTCGGTTTTTGAATTACTGGAACTTTGGGGGAAAGGAGAAGAAGGAGCAGGAGAGAGAAAAGGCCGCTGGGTCCCCATCCGAGACTGTGTAGACTGCCTGGCCGATTAGTGTAATGAAGTGATGATGAAATTGGAGTGATGACCAGCAGCGAAATCCTCATGTCCTCCTCCCTTCCTCTATCCCTCAACCATGAACCAGGACTTTACGCCCAGGAAAGAGTTTCTGCGGCAGACGTCCCACCCGTTGAACTCGTTTGCCCTCCTCACCTTCTCATCCTCCTCCCTCCTCAGACTCTATTCCTTCCATCCATCAGTTGTAACCACTCTCAGGCGACTCCTACAGCATCGCAAATCAGCCTCTGCCTATAGGGAAGATGCCCTCAATGGCTACTGCGAATTCACTCTCGTTGGAAAGCCCTGGTCAAATGCAAAGTCGGTCAGGAGCGAGAGGCTGGTCGTAAACATTTTCGCGGTCATTCTCCAGCACGGTTACACCCTCCTGTCCACTCTAGACTATGGCAGGGAGACAGACGACCGCCTCGCGCTGGCATTTTCCAAGCCACTTGCGGCGATGCCTCGTTCATCGGCCTCACTCTCCAATCACTCTTCAACCTCGCCCTTTCACAGGACAAGCCCACAGTCCCCGGGACAAGTCTCTTCCTCGCATACAAGCCTATATGTGATCCCCTTCGCCGTTTCTTTTGCATCTTCTACAACTATGCGGGTCATTTCACCACCCCTCGACTCCACGCCTGCCATCCTCCAGGCAGTTCGAGGATCATGGCCCAGAGGCGTCATCTCGGAGAAGAAGGTCGGCGACTCGGCATACGAATTCAAGCTACGCGGCTATCGTTGTACGTCTCTCGGACTGGCTGCGCCTGCATCAGTATCTTCTAAGCTTGCTCAATTCCTTTTGGTCAGGGTTTCAAGAAGATACATTCGCGGTTGATTCCCTCCGGCACATCCTGAACCTTCTCGAGTCTCTCGATTCCCATGCATTTACCCTACTCGCTTCCCTCACCCTCTCCGGCCACTCACGATTCAAGGATCTCTGGATATTCACTGGATCATCTGATGAACCTCAGGAAGACATCAAAGCAATTGGCGAAACTGCGCTCTTGGACACCCCGCCCACTAGTCCTCCGATGAACCAGGATCCAGATAACCCTTTTACCAGGTCGGCCACGACGTCTCTGCCTGGGAGTAACCCGCGCGTGACCAGCCATGCGCGGTCTGCTTCCGAAGGAACAGGCCACTCGCTATCGCCTGGACGCCTCCGCGAGTCACACTTCGATTCCAGCTTTCCATGGAAGAAAGGTTCTCCACGAATGCGGATACCATCTCCCATTCGAGGGTCTCCAGAGCTAGAACGCATCGAAATGGCGAGTTTCATTTCCGGCCCAAACGATATGACAGGCATCGGAGCGGGAATTGCCGTCTTGGCCCACAAACCGGATGTTGGCTATCCCATTTTTTCCGGGATGCCTATTTCCGACGCGAATTCGCCAGTCACCCCATCAACAGACCAGACGGTGCATCCCGCTCGTCGCTCGAACATGCGGCGTCGAGTGCCAGCCCTGATCCCTGCGGATCCAGGCGCCACTGCTCCGAGTAATCCTCTCGTTTCGCCACCACCGCCGCCAATCCTACCACCGCTTAGGCGCGCCTTCTCTGAGGACTCATTCATTGCAGATCGACCCTATTCTGATGGCGCCCAGTACCTCGATCTTTCCCCACCCCACCCTTTCCCTCCCGCCATCTCTACTCCATCCTCTTCGAAGCATGCCACACCACCAATTGACCAACCCCGGACACCCTCTCCCCGTTCATCCCCCTCCCCTCCACCCATTATTGACTTTAATTACCGGATGACGACAGCGTCAGGAAATACTGGACACACGGTCAGCGCTCTGTTGGGGCCCAATGCTTTCGGTATCCACTCTGATGGAGCAAGCGACTATGCCACCACCAGTGGCTTCCGGGATTCTGCTTACACGACAGGAACTAGCACCAACGATTGGAAGAGCGAAATTCCGATCAGGTGGACCACCTCCTCACAGCTACAGAGGGACTTATCGAGGGGCCACGAATCGGCCACCGCTCACCTTTTGCCTGGTGGGTGGAAACCATCACCTGTCGAGGAGAAGGAAGAGGATGTGGCGAATGGATTCACCGAGGATCATGACTTCCCTATTCCGTCGTACCAGAGGCGAGTAATTCCTGAGAGACATAACGCCGATTCCCCCAGGTCCCCCGAGATCATTGAACAGGAAGACATGGGAAGGCTCGGAAGGGTTGGAGTTGTTGGTGTCTATGGTGAACCCGAACCCGAAGTGAGGAAGGAGAGGAAACCAAGTAAGATGACTTCGCCTCAGGAGGGACGCCCTCTGCGCGTTTCGGATTCGTCCGTCACTAGGGTTCCGCCGAACAAGTTGAGGCGGTTAAGTGAGGGATGGGTTATGGTGAACGTTGAGAATTCCCACAAGCGACCCCCCATCGCGGAGGAGGTTGTCCCAGTGGCATCTAGGAGAGAGGACGTCATCCCCCGATCTCGCGCGCAGAAGATGCTTCGGGGAAGGAGCCATTCTGACCCTCAACTCCGTCAGACTGCAGAGCAGCACGAGCGTGGCCAGTACGCTCGCCCACGGCCAAACCACAGCCAGAAACAACCCAGTTCCCAGGAGAGACCATCGAAACATAGTCGAGACAGAGACAGGAGCGGACACAAGGACAAAGACAGGGCCGAGGACAAGAACGGATACCACCGCCCCTCATCGCGACGTACCCCTGGATCAGGTTCCTCGCAGAACGTGTCGAAGGGGACAACTTCTCACGCGGCAAAGGCAATTGCGATGATCGACGCCGTCGGATCGAAGGAGAAGGGCTACAGGGATAACGACGACTACAACTATGCAACGTACCCTGGCGTCAGGCAAACTCCTATGTCACCGGGACAGAGAACACTCAAGAAACTATTCGGCAGAGGCGATACTGTCGAAAAATCGGAACAGAAGTCAAGTAGCAAGTCGAAAAAGCATGTCTCATCCAGGTCACATAAAGTTGACTGAAGACGCTTCCTTTCCTCGTCACTCTCTCTTCCCATCGATGTCTCTTCGCTTTCCCCCACCTTGGTACCACAATCCCCCGGTCTAGACATGATCTTTTCCTCCATTTAAGGCACCTTCAGAACTTATCACGGACGCTCTTCATGCTTTTGGGCAATCTTGGACTAAGGTAGATCAGTTGTTTCTTTCTTTTTCTGCTTGGTTCTTCTTTTCAATCAAGGTGTATTCCGATATCTACGGCTCCTTTTACGATACTGCAATCTTACTTTTCACGTTTCATATCCACCGTCCGTGACTTCATCGCCTCTCTTATCTAACACCTCCGCTTTGACTCTGGGTTATGCCTCTTTTCTCACATTCATGTATTACCACTCCCGCTTTCGGCCCCTTTGACATCGTGTTTTTAATTATCGTGTATTACCACTATCCCCTTCTGGATTCACACTCACCTCTGCAACGCAGTTGTAC
>Ga0307513_10010557_pt1 | contig 11562 bp, 7 predicted proteins | sample 15_EM_MG_FD_202174 | JGI IMG/M metagenome (GOLD analysis project Ga0307513, IMG submission 202174) | Populus trichocarpa ectomycorrhiza microbial communities from riparian zone in the Pacific Northwest, United States - 15_EM | ecosystem: Host-associated > Plants > Roots > Unclassified | place... | reverse complement strand
TTGCGGAATGACGGAGAACACGTCCGTACCGCCGCGATAGGACGACACCACCTTCTTGATCGCCCGGGTAATCTCATATTCCGGGTTCAGCAGATCGACGGCGAGATCGGAATCGGTCTGCTGCTTGATCTCGATGAGGTTCTGATAGCCGAGCGTTTCGAACCCATCGCCATATTTGACGAGCAGGTTGAAATAGGAGTTGGTGACGGCCGCCTGATATTTGCTGGTGGTCTGGAACGGCACGGGGCGGATATTGTAGCGGCTGCTGGCCTCGCCTTCGAGCGCCGGTTCCTTGGCGGGATCGACGATCTCGACATGCACCTTGCCCCCGCTCGCCACCTCATATTCGGTGAGCAGGTCACGCAGGCGCGGCACCAGCGGAGCCAGCAGCGGATGGGTCTGCGCGCTGAAATAGCCGCGCAGCAGGAGCGGCTCCTGAAGCTGGCGCAAATAGGAGCGGCTGGCTTCCGACAGCGAATAGACATGGCCCTGGGTCAGGTCCATCCGCGCCCAGCCAAGCTGGCCGAGCCAGAAATTGCCAGCGATCAGGTTGGCGATCACCAACGCGGCGGCTAAGCGCCATTGCATATGCTGGCCTTCGCGGCCTTCACCCGACCAGCGCAGGCTCTCCAGCGCATAGAGGTTGAGGACCAGGAACATGCCGACAATGCTGCCGTAGTAGAACAGGTCGCGCAGATCGATCACGCCGCGCTCGATGGAGGCAAAGCGCGAGCCGGTGCCGATGAGGCGCAGCGTTTCGCTGGCCGAATTGCCGAACAGCGACGTGAGCCCGTCCGAGCCGACGACATAGAAGAAGCCGCAGATCAGCGCCGTGACGATCAGGCTGACGATCTGGTTGTCGGTGCGCGCGCTGACGAACAGGCCGATGGAGATGTAGGCGGCGGCCAGACACAGCGTGGCGACATAGCCGCCGATCACCGGCCCCCAGTCGAGCGGACCGATGGCCGCGACCAGGACCGGCAGCGGCAGCGTCAGGGCGAGAGCAATGGCGACGAGGCCGAGGCAGGCGAGGAACTTGCCCAGCACCAGATGGATGGGCTTGGCGGGCGACGTCATCAGGAATTCGAGCGTTCCCGCGCGTCGCTCCTCACTCCACATGCGCATCGTCAGGCCGGAAACGAGGAAGATCAGCAGCACCGGCATCCACTCGAACAGCGGCCGGATGTCGGCGATGTTGCGGGCGAAAAACCGCGCCACCCAGAAAAAGGTGAACAGGCAGACGGCGAGGAACACGCCGATGAAGATGAAAGCCGCGAGCGAGGAGAAGAACGAGCCCAGCTCCTTGCGGGCGACGCGCAGCACGTTAGACATCGGCCCCTCCCTGATGGGCGTGATCGGCGGCGGTGATTTCCGCGAAGACGGTTTCCAGGTCGCGCTGCTCGGGAGCGAGCGCGTAAAGATCCAGCCCCTTGCCCAGCACGGCGCGCGCAACCTGCGGCGCCACCAGCTCGGCGGCATGGCCGTTCAGCTTGATGCCATAGCTGTGCCCCTGGCCGGACACTGCGAGACGCTCCAGCCCGTGAACCGTGTCGAGGCCGGTGAGCAGCGGCTCCACGACATCGGGCGCGCCATTGGTGACGAGGCGCAGGCGCCCGCCCTTGCGCAGGTCCACGAGTGTGGAATCGAGCGCGACCTTGCCGCGATGAATGACGATGGCCCGGTCGGCGACCGCCTGCACCTCCTGGAGGATGTGCGTGGACAGCATCACCGTGGCGCGCTCGGACAGGCGCTTGATCAACGCGCGCATCATCTTGATCTGCGAGGGATCGAGGCCGTTGGTGGGCTCGTCGAGGATGATGATCTTGGGGCGATGCAAGATCGCCTGGGCGACGCCGACCCGCTGCCGATAGCCGCGCGACAGGCTGGAGATCGGCGCGGTCGCCTTCTCGCCCAGCTCCGTCGCGGCGATGGCGTCGCGCAGCCTGGCGGGACGGTCTGCGGTCGAAACGCCGCGCAACTGGGCGGCATAATCGAGGAAATCGATGACCGTCATCTCGGGGTAGAGCGGACAGTTTTCCGGCAGATAGCCGATCAACGCCTGCGCGGCGTGGCGGTCCGTCTCCACATCGTGCCCGTCGATGGAAACGCTGCCCGAGGTCGGCTCCAGGAAGCCGGTGAGCATCTTCATGATGGTGGTCTTGCCGGCGCCGTTATGGCCGAGAAGCCCCACGATCTGGCCATCGGGAATTTCGAAGCTGACATTCTCGACGGCGGTGAAGCTTCCGTATTTGCGTGTCAGATCTTTTGCAAAAATCATAGGCTTCTCCAGCCCTGTGCTTAGGTTTCCGGAATGCCCGGTAGACAACAAGCGGAGATTTCCGGCTCGACTCAAGATGCGGATAATTGCGGCAAGGCTGCGAAGGATGTGCGAAGGCAGGATGGGGCGGCTTGCCGCGACGACCGAAACAAACCCTCGACTACCGCCGCATCTCGCCGATGACCTGCGCGATTGCCGTTCCGAACAACTCCAGAAGGAACCTAGCTATTAGCGTCTTGGATACGGCAGTCAAGTTACGAGAATGTAAGAAGTGGCGCGAAACTGACCGCCGCCGCAATGGCGGCGTTTTCACGCGAGCGGTGCTAAAGCGCTATCAGGAAAAGGGGAATTTGGTTTTCCTGCAAAATCGCCTCGGCCAGCAAACAAGCGAATGCACTCACCGAACTATGGTGTTTCCACCGGAAGCGTCCCGCTTTAGAGCACCACGATACCGGCGTGCTTGGCCTTGTTCTCCGGCTCCACATGGATGGTGACGAGGGCGTGGCCGATTTCGTCTTTCAGCGCCCGCTCCAGCCGGTCGCAAATGTCGTGCGCGTCGCACACCGACATCTGCCCGGAGACGACCAGGTGGAAATCGATGAAGGTCATGCGTCCGGCGTGGCGCGTCCGCAAGTCGTGCGCTTCGATGGCGCCTTCGGCCTGCGTAGCGATGATGCCGCGAATACGCTGAAGCGTGTCGTCGGGCACGGCCTCGTCGAGCAGGCCGCCGATGGACTGCTTCATGACCCGCCAGCCCGACCAGAGGATGTTCAGCCCCACCAGTGCCGCTAAAGCCGGATCGAGCACCGCCCACCCCGTGACGATGGCGAGCAGAACCCCCAGCGTCACGCCGATCGACGACACCACGTCGGAGAACAGATGCTGGCCATCCGCCACCAGGGCCGGCGAGCGCTGCCGGCGCCCCTCAGTCAGCAGCACCCAGCACCACACGCCGTTGATCACGCTGGCCAGCCCGTTGACGAGCAGCCCCTCCAGGGGGGCCACCAGCAGCTTGGGCGCGAGGAGGCCGTAATAGGCCTCGCGCATGATCATGATCGCCGCCACCCCGATCATCACCCCCTCCACCACGGCGCTGAAATACTCCGCCTTGTTGTGGCCGTAGGGGTGGCCCGCATCGGCGGGACGCGCCGCGTATCGCACCGCCAGCAGCGCGGCGATGGCGGTAGCGACGTTCACCGTGCTCTCCAGCGCGTCGGAATAGAGCGCGATCGATCCGGTGAGCCAGTAGGCGAGCAACTTCAGCGCCAGCACGACCACGCCGACGACGATGCTGCCAATCGCAAGCTTGATGATTTTCGCCATGACCCCCGAGCCGCTCCCCGAGCGCCGCCTGTTCTCTGCTGCCCCGTTTAAGAGACGGGAGGAGGCACTTCAAGCGACGAATGCATCGACAGCGTGCCCGGCTCGGGGTTTATAAACCGATCCGAAACCGGGCCTCAGCCCGAATTGCACGAAATCGATGCGCAAACAAAGATGCCGTGGCCCATGCGTACACCGGGCAAATATGCGCGTATCGGCAAAACGCAGGTGGCCGAGCGGGATCATTTCAGGTGGGAGCACCACAGTTTGGTGACCACTCTAGATTCTCTGTTGGTCGCGCGATTTTAAAGGTAAACCGGTACCCACTTTTCCTGATCGCGCTCTAAACGCCCGTTTCACACCAACGCGAAGATCAGCACCCAGACCGACAGCGCCACGCCGCAAACGATCGTATACAGCCCGTTCCATACCAGCCCGACATGCCAGGCGCTGACCTTGGCGACCAGGCCGATCAGCAGGGTGGTGGCGGTATAGGGCGAGCTTGCCCCGCTGATCGCCCAGCCGGCGGTGATCGCCACGATGACGGCCGTGGGCGTAACCCCCATGGCGTGTGCCTGGGGCAGAAGCGGCGCGATCAGCGATACCGACAGGATCGGGTTCATGCCCATGATGCCTGTCAGCGGGATCAGCCAGACGAGACCGACCAGGATCAGCCAGCCGGGCAGGACGGCCAAATCGAAACCGGACGCCATGACGACCGGCAGCATCAGCCGCGAGCCGAGCGCGCCGATGAACCCCGCCATCAGCAGCAGCACCAGTTCGGAGCGATAGGTGGCAAGTTCATCCACGTAATTCAGGCTATGCCGGATGAGCGGCGTGGCTACGCCGAGGCCACGATTCTGCATGGCCAGCCAGATGAGCGCGACCGCCGGCACGATCACCATGGCCACCCCCACCGCGCGGATACCCGTCAAGGCGTGCAGCGCGCCGATGCCCGACACCAGGATGGCCAGCAGCGCGAGCAGCGGCAACAGGCTCGCCCAGGAACCGGTGGGCACAGCCCGCGCGGGACGGTTGGCGAGGCGCGGCTTGAAAATGGTATCGAGCGCCCAGCCGAGCCCTGCCATGATGACCGAGCTGACAAAGCACGGCGCTGCGGCGGCGGCCCATGTCGAGCCGGGAACAAGCGCGGTGGAAATGGCGCTCGCGAACGCCAGCGGCGACCAGCACAGCGTGGCGATGAAACCGCGCTGGATGGCGAGCAGCATGCGGCGGATGCGGATGGCGCGGATTTCGACATTCGTCTCGCGCGCGGCGCTTGCTTCGGCAAGATTGCCGAGCAGCGATATGGCGCCGTAATTGAGCACGAGGCCGAACAGGTGGCCGCCCACCGTCAGGGCGGCATAGCGGCGGCCGGGAGGCTGCTCGGCGAGAAACCGCCCGCAGACCGCGATCGCCGGCGAGGCCGCCGACGCATAGCGCAGGCAGGTCAGCGCGCAGAAGAACGCCGTGATGAAGGCGGCGCTTCCAAAGGCGGATTCGACCAGACGTGGCCAATCGGGCCGGGTGGCCACGGCTATGACGACCAGCGCCAGCGCAATGACGATGAAAACCCGCCGCGACCAGCGGACGCGCGGGGCGGCGAGCACCAGGAACGCGGCGACGCCAAGCCCGGCCGCCAGCGCGACGATGTGGCCGCCATGCCATTCGGCGATGGTTGCGAAGGCGGTCGTCAGGACGAGAACGATGCCGGTGAGGCGGCCGATCATGCACAAGCCGTCATAAGAGGGGAATCAATGGTGGATCGAGAGGGGCATTGGCAAGAACCGCCGGCGGCTAAGGGGCAGCGAAGGCGATGTGTCTGCTACGGCGATGTGTCAAGACGGCGGCATGCCGCCGGGCCAGCCGGCCGCGAACCAAGCGGCAAGCAACCCCTGGAAGACACCCCGCGATGGTTAAATAGCTGTGCGGCAAGCGGAAAGCAATGCTACGGCAGCGCTCCAAGCATCACTCGCGAAAAGGGGTTTTCCGGTTTTCTCGAAAAATGATGTGCAAACAGCCCCGCCGACCCAAAGGCAGGCTTTGGCCGGAGTTTGGTGAAATTGATGTGCAAATTAATGACTCTAAGCAGGTCTTTCGTTGGCTTGCCAATGCGAGAGCTGCTTAGCGCTGCATACCCGATCGGATGCTGCGGGACATTGCCCATAACAGGGGGCGAGGGGTTTCCCCTAGTTGCGCGAGGCGCCTCGCTGTGTTCACGTCGAGGCCGAGTCTGGCCATAGCGCTTTCCAGAAAAGTGGGAACCGGTTTTCTCTAAGCAGGCATTCGTTGGGCAACCAAGGAATGCCTGCTTCGATTCTTTTGTTTTCGCAGAGTTTTTTCCAAAACCGGGAAGGTCACTTTGGGAAACTCTGCTTAGCCATGCCGGCCGGGGTTCGGCGGGCGCCATGACAACGACGCGGGCTGCGCAGGCTCGGCAAAACGGGGAGATGGGAATGACAGCTGCGGTGATTTTCGATGTCGGGGCGGTTCTCATCGAATGGCATCCACGTCACCTCTACAGCAAGCTTCTCGCCGACGACGCCGCCATCCATGCGTTCCTGGAAGAGATCGACTTTCAGGACTGGAACGAGCGGCTGGATGCCGGCGACATGTGGGATGAAGCCATCAGCCGTGCCGTCGCCCGCTATCCGCACCGCAAGGCGCTGATCGAGGCCGCTCATCACCGCTGGCACGAAATGGTGCCCGGCGCCATCGACGGCACGATCCTGATCCTGGAGCAGCTTGCCGCCAAGGGCGTGCCGCTCTATGCCATCACCAATTTCTCGGCCGAGAAATTCGCCGAGACGCGCGTGCGCTTCCCGTTCTTTGCCCATTTCCGCGACATCGTCGTCTCCGGCGAGGAGCGGCTGCTCAAGCCGGACCCGGCGATTTACGATCTCTGCCTCCAGCGCAACGGCCTTGAGGCCGAGGCATGCGTGTTCGTCGACAGCGCGCCGCGCAACGTCGCCGGGGCCACCGCCGTCGGCATCGACGCCATCCTGTTCGAGACGCCGCGGCAACTCGCGCGAGACCTCGCCGCGCGGGGCATCTTGCCGTAAGCCGCGTTTCCCGCGTCATCGAGCAGATCCGCGCCGGTCCTAAGCTGGGTTTCCCAAAAGTGGGCACCGGTTTTGGGATAGAAACCCTGCTCGAACAAAGGACTCTCAGCAGCCATTCGTTGGGCAACCAAGGAATGGCTGCTGAGAGCGGGATGCGGAAAAGTGTGCAGCGGTTTTCCGCGAGAATCCCGCTCTAAACCATTGAAATAGATCGCGATGATTTTGGATTGATCCGATCTAAAATCATCGCGATCTAGCTGGATCGAGCGCGCCCCGCGACGCAAGCGCATCCCCGCGAGCGGGATCAGCCATGCCGATGGCGTGAAAGAACGTGCCCGTCACATTGGCGCGCCGCGCCCCGCTCTCCTCGATGGCGCCGCCGCCCGCGTCCGAGCACGCCACCAGCGGCGCGTCGCTATTGCGCAACATGGTCGCGTAATGGAATTCATGGCCGAAAATGATGCCTCCGGCCGCGCCGAGCGGGCAGGAGGCCAGCAGCCTAGCGCGGCGATAGCCGAGATTGAGCCTGCGCTGGCGGAAGGATGTCTCAACCGAGAGCAACCCGAGCATGGCATGCGGCGCGCCGTCGGCGTCCTCAAGCCCATCGCCCAGCACCATATAGCCTCCGCATTCGCCGTGGATCGGCGTGCCGCGCGCTGCATGGTGTCGCATGCCCTGGCGGAAAGCCGCCGCCGCGGCGAGGCATCCGGCGTGAAGCTCGGGATAGCCGCCGGGCAGCCAGATGGCATCGGCGGCGCCGTCGGGCGGCTCGTCGGCCAGCGGCGAGAAGGCCACGATTTCCGCGCCCGCATCGCGCCAGCCTTGCAGCACATGCGGATAGATGAACGAGAATGCGCGGTCCTGGGCCAAGGCGATGCGCTGCCCTGGGGGGGCGAGATGCGGCGCGGCTGGCAAAGAGGCTGCATCGGATAGAGCATTTCCCGCCTCTATCGAGGTGGAAAATAGCTCTGCATTCTTATCTGGTCGCGCTTTCTCACAGAAAACCGGGTCCCACTTTTCTGGAAAGCGCTCTAGGGCGCTGACGCATTCACTTCGTTCATGCGCCAGCGCCCTAGCTTCTTGTTTTGCATCGATTTTACCAAACTCCGGCTGTAGCCTCCGTTTGGATCGATGCACTAGCGCCCTTGCCCGCCTGGCGGCAGCAATCACGGCATCCAGATCGACGCTCTGCGCGACGGCCTCGCCCAGAGCGTCCAGATGCTCGGCGAGCTGCGCATGCTCCATGGCCTGCACAAGCCCCAGATGCCGCTCCGGCAGAGTGAACTGTTCGTTCCGGGCCAACGTTCCGAGCACATCGAGGCCAATGTTCGCGAATGCCGGGCGAATAAGCGAAACGTGCCGTTCGCTGGCGACGCGGTTCAAAATCACGCCGGCCACCGTGACATCCTCGCGATAACGAGCGCAGCCCAGCGCCACCGCTGCCGCCGTCTCGGTCTGGCCGGAGACGTCGAGCACCAGGATCACCGGCCAGCCAAGCAGAGCGGCGATGTCGGCTGTCGCGCCGTTTCCCCCCAGACCGGGCCCAGCCGCGCCGTCGAACAGGCCCATCACCCCTTCCGCGATGGCGATATCGCTGCCCGCGCAGCATCGCGCGACGAGGCGTGCGATCGTCTCGCCGGTCATTGCCCAGCTATCGAGATTGCAGCTCGGCCGGCCGGTGGCGCAGGCATGGAAGGCGGGGTCGATGTAATCGGGGCCGCATTTGAAAGGCTGGACCGCCAAGTCTTTCCGGCTGAGCGCGCGCATCAGGCCGAGCGCCACGGTGGTCTTGCCAGCGCCAGAGCGCGGCGCCGCGACGATCAGGCCGAGGGGCGGTTCCGCGCCGGTCATGGCAGGTTCGTGTCCGCGTGAGATTGAATTGGGCGAGCAGCTAAGCAGGTTTGCGTTATCAAGCCAACGAAAGACCTGATTGGAGCAGGATTCACAAGATCGAGGCCCCCCAAAGACCGGTAGGGTTGCGTATCCTTTGGAAGAGATGCTGCCGCGATGCCTTCTCTGGCTGGCGCTGCATCGAAACGGCCGCTGACAGCACCATTTGGGCGCGATGAGGCCCGATAGTCACCCCAGATAAAGCGCCCGCATGCGATTGCGGCGTTCGGCCAGGAGCGGCGCATGAGAGGTTTCCGGTGCAAAGCTGTGGCGGACCGCCGGCTTCGTACAAACCGTGGCCTCCGAACCGCCCGTCGCCAGCATGGCCAGACGCGCCGCTCCGAAGGCCGCGCCAATCTCGGCGCCAACCGGCAGATCCAGCCGAAGGCCCGTCACATTGCTGATGAGCTGCGCCCAGAAGCTGCTCCGCGAACCGCCGCCGACCAGCATGCAGGATCGCGGCGCGGCGCCTGCCTCGGTCAGCACGTCAAGGCAGTCGGCGAGCGCGAACGCCACACCTTCCACCACGGCATAGCCGAGCGCATCCGCGCCATGCTCGATGGTGAGGCCGGCAAAGTGCGCGGTCGCCAGCGGATCGTTGTGCGGTGTGCGCTCGCCGGTGAGATAGGGCAGGAAGACGGGGGCATGGGCCAGCCGGGTGTCGTTCGCCGCGAAATGCTCGGCGCGCTGCAGGAAGCCGGCGATATCGGCTTTATTGCCGGTGATCCCGGCGATCCAGTCAAGCGCCAGAGCGGCCGAGAGCACCACCGCCATGCCATGCCAGCGCCCTGGCAGCGCATGGCAAAAGCCGTGCAGCGCCCGTTCCGGCAGCGCGACGGGCTTGTCGGTCGCCGCAAAGATTACGCCGGAGGTTCCCAGCGACAGGAAACCGTCGCCGCCACCGGTCGCACCGATGCCGACGGCCGAGCAGGCATTGTCGCCCCCTCCACCCGCAATTGGGATCTCGCGGCCGCCCAAACCCCAGGCGCCGGCCATTTCAGCCGATAGCATGGCCGAGACTTCGGAGCCCTCCACAAGGCGCGGCATCTGCGCCTCGGTCAGCCCGCAAGCAGCGAGCAATGTGTCGTCCCAGCGCCGCGCGCGGATGTCCATCCACAGCGTCCCGGCCGAATCCGACATCTCCGACACATAGGCGCCGGACAGGCGATAGCGTACATAGTCCTTGGGCAGCAGCACCATCTTCGTCGCCGCGAAGACCTCGGGCTCATGGCCAGCGACCCAGAGGAGCTTGGGCGCGGTAAAGCCGGGCATTGCAATGTTGGCGGCACGCTTGGTGAAATCGGGCACCGCTGCGGTCAACGCGGCGCATTCCGCCTTCGAGCGCCCGTCATTCCAGAGAATGCAGGGCCGCAGCACCTCGCCGCGCGATCCAAGGAGCGTCGCGCCGTGTTGCTGGCCCGACAGGCCGATGGCCTCGACCGCGCGCCAGGCATCGGGCACGGCCTCGCGCAGCCTCGCCACGGCCGAAAGCACCGCCTGCCACCAGATTTCCGGGTCCTGCTCGGACCACAGCGGAAAAGGGCGCGACACATCGATCGGCGTGGAAGCCTCGGCGAGAATGCTCTGCCGGTCGTCGATCAGCACGGCCTTGACCGAGGAGGTGCCGATGTCGATGCCGAGAAAGGTCGTCATATCCTATCACCTCAAACCGCAAGCCCGTCCTTGTCGAACAGATAGATCCGCCCCGAGCCGAGCCCGACGCTCAGCCGATCGCCAGGCTTCACATTGGGACGGCCGCCGGCGATCATCGCGATGCTAGGTGCCTCGGGAGCACCGGCATAAATCTGCGTCGTGCCGCCAAGGTTCTCGGCAAGCTCGGCGGTCAGCTCCAGGATTGGCTTTTCCGCCGCGATCTGGAGATTGTCGGGACGCAGGCCGACGGTAACCGGCGCTCCGACCTCCAGTCCACCGCTTTGGGGCACCGGCACAATGATAGCGCCGCCTGAGAAAGCTGGATTGGCGAGAGTGACGCTCCCTGCGCCATTCCCGGCAACCGTTGCCCGGATGAAGTTCATCTTCGGCGAGCCGATGAAACCGGCGACGAACAGATTGGCCGGCTGGTCGTATAGCTCCGTCGGCGAGCCGATCTGCTCCACCAGCCCGTCGCGAAGCACCACGATGCGGTCGGCCAGCGTCATCGCTTCGACCTGATCGTGGGTGACGTAGATCATCGTCACGCCGAGCGCGCGATGCAGCTTGGCGATCTCGACCCGCATCTGGGTGCGCAGCTCGGCGTCAAGATTGGACAGCGGCTCGTCGAACAGGAACAGCTTGGGATGCCGCACGATGGCGCGGCCGATGGCGACACGCTGGCGCTGGCCGCCGGAAAGCTCGCGCGGCTTGCGGGCGAGCAGCGGCTCGATTTGCAGGATGCGCGCGGCTTCGCTTACCCGCGCCTTGACCTGATCGCCCGGAAATCGCGCCATGCGCAGACCGAAGGCGATGTTCTCGAACACGCTCATATGCGGATAGAGCGCATAGGATTGGAAAACCATCGACACTTCGCGGTCGGCCGGCGCGACGTCCGTCACCACGCGGCCGTCGATTGAGACATCGCCTTCCGTGACCTCTTCGAGGCCGGCGATCATGCGCAAAAGCGTGGACTTGCCGCAGCCGGACGGGCCGACGAAGACGACGAACTCGCCCTTGCCCGCCTCCAGGGTGACACCGTGGATCACCGGATGCGGGCCGTAGCGCTTGACGACCTTGTCGAGCTTGAGGAAGGGCGTCATCAGTGAACTCCGATGGGCTGCGGCGATGCGCTTGTTTCCAGGCGGCGCGCCTCCGCCTCGACGTCGTTGCGGGTGGAAAACAGTTTCAGATAGATGCCATAGGCGATGTCGTGGGCCGAGGCCCAGACCGGATCGGCGGCGTGCATTGTTTGTACCGGCGCCATGGCGTCCAGCGCAGCGAACAGATCGGCGTGGAGGCCGGCGGCGGTGGCGGCGACCATCGCGGTGCCGAGTAGCACCGGTTCGCTGGTGTCCGAAG